>CENU01169712.1_pt1 | contig 27039 bp, 24 predicted proteins | sample 361331 | NCBI WGS metagenome assembly CENU01 (sample SAMEA2619766, study PRJEB7988) | marine metagenome | isolation source: saline water (ENVO:00002010), including | reverse complement strand
GAAGCCGATTAACAAATAAAACGCTCTCTACCGCTACGATGCAAATGGAATGCCAACTTTCAATCGTTGCCGGCGGCAACATCTATTTGACTGTAAAATCAAGCCTTTAGCTCGGTTGTTACAATCTAAAAATAAGTGGTGCCGGAAAAGTGGCAGACGTTTTCCGCTACAGATTGCCGGATTGTCAGGTTTTCGGCAGCGTCTGTAAAAAGTTTGCCATTTACAGACTGTTTCTTAAAAACCACTTTGAAAGAAATCGGTAACTATCAGTTATTATGAGAATTTTAATTTAAACCCTAAAGTGCACTCTTTAATTGGAAAATATATCTGACAAACATCATCAAATAATTCCCCTTCAAGGATCTCGAGGTTGGCAGCGGTTTATAGGACAAGCTCTTCGGCTATTACCTACACCACATCCCCCTGTGTCAGAATCTTTTAGCCTTACCACAGCCCATTTAATGACCTCATCCACAGAAAATCTGAGATTTATTACTTTACTTTTGACTGAGTCATTCAACTATATATCAGCAATTCTAAAGTCGGCATAATTTTTCTCCATATGCTCGATTTCTAAATCCTTAACCTTTTTACTGGCAATGTTAATATTATTCCGATTGTTCAGAGTGTCATAAACACCTGTATCCGCCGGCTTGCCAGAAACTAATTGCATAGATGTGGTAACATGGTCTGTCGAGAGGCTCACGGCCACGATTGTATGGAAATTGAGACTTTTGTTGTTAGCGTCTATCCGTACCATAATATGCCTACTCATGAAATTTCTACCTTGAACTACATTGGGTGCCTAAACAGCAATGGTCCAATAGAGCTAGCTACAGTTGCGAGATTGGCGACAAAAAACGCATACTTCAATCATTCATCATTTCTTACGAACATAACAATGTCGCTCCTGTGACAACAATTGCTCTTTAACGTTATACTACACCATATTAAATTCTCAGCTACGCACTTCCACTAATGAAATAATGCTTGTCCATGATCATCGTTAAATCGTTTATCAATATAACTGAGGCTCTTATAAACCTTATCGGCCGGGTGATTTCGTGGCTGTTACCCGTCATGGCTCTCTTAGTACTAGCCATTGTTGTAATGCGCTATAGTTTTTCAATTGGATCCATTGCAATTCAAGAACTGGTCGAATATCTGCATGCCACGATTTTTATGTTGGGCATCAGCTATACCCTGAAACACGATGCACATGTAAGGGTAGACATTTTTTACCGATCACTTGAGCCATATAACAAATCGTTAATTAATCTTTTTGGTACAATATTTTTTTTAGTACCGCTTTGCTCCGTGATCATCTACACCAGCTGGAACTATGTTTTTGCAAGCTGGTGGATCTTGGAGCGCTCAGAAGAACATAGCGGGATCGCTTTCGTGTACGGTCTAAAGTCGCTCCTCCTTGTCATGCCGATTTTGCTATCTTTGCAAGGACTAGTGCTCGCCTATCGTGAAATAGCAAACATAAGCGAAAACGTAGGAGACCATCCAAGTGACCCAGTAAAAGATAAAGATGGGTGAGCTCTTCCCGCTATTACTTTTTATACTGACCTGCGGCTTTTTGCTTCTGGGATATCCCGTTGCACTAACCCTTGCGGGTAGTGCCCTTATCGTGGCAACAATTGGTATGCTTACCGGAGATTTTGATAGCGCCTATCTTATGGCCCTCCCAAACCGCCTGTTCGGTATCATGGAGAATAGCTCATTAATTGCAGTGCCCTTGTTTGTGTTGATGGGCGTGATGCTCGAGAAGTCAAAAATCGCAGAAGCTCTTCTTGAAAGCATGGCACAGCTCTTCATCCGTTTCCAGAACGGACTTGGACTGTCGGTGGTAATTGTCGGCGCACTTTTAGCGGCAAGTACGGGTATTGTCGGCGCGACTGTCGTCACAATGGGTCTGATGTCCCTACCGACTCTACTCAAACGTGGTTACTCTGCCTCACAAGCCACAGGAATGATCTGCGCTACTGGAACTCTCGGCCAAATCATCCCACCATCGATTGCCCTCGTATTGCTGGGAGATACTCTTTCCAGCGCTTATCAGCATGCCCAACTTACACAGGGTATTTTTTCACCCAAGACCATTTCGGTGGGTGACCTGTTTGTAGGCTCAATGATTCCCGGCATAATGTTAGTACTGCTCTACTGTGCATATCTGATAATGTTTTCAAATCCACTCCCTGTCGGGAGGGAGAATTCGAAAATATTCTCAAACACCAGCCTTTGGTCTTCACTAAAGCACCTAATCCCTCCAATCTTTTTAATTCTGATAGTGCTTGGCTCCATACTCGCAGGAGCTGCAACCCCCACAGAAGCTGCGGGTGTGGGTGCATGTGGTGCAATGCTACTTGCCATATTTAAAGGAAAGATGAATCGGGACACTTTTAAATCAGTCATCGAATCCACAACCAAAATTACGTCAATGGTTTTCCTCATACTAGTTGGTGCAACGGTATTCTCATTGGTGTTTAGAGGATTTGGTGGGGAAGAGCTAGTCCATGCCTTTCTAACCGACCTACCCGGGGGAGTGGCCAGTGCTGTCCTCCTCGTGATGGTAGTGATCTTTCTTCTTGGCTTCATATTGGACTTTATTGAAATTACGTTTGTGGTAGTACCCATAGTCGCACCCGTTTTACTAACAATGGGAATCGACCCTATATGGCTAGGCGTAATGATCGCATTAAATCTTCAAACATCATTCCTAACCCCACCATTTGGCTTTGCACTTTTTTATTTACGTGGCGTTGCGCCTAACAGCATTGACACCAAAGACATCTACCGAGGAGTCGTCCCATTTATTGGTTTGCAAATTTTTTTAATGCTCCTGCTCGTGGTTTTCCCGCAACTCGCCGTATGGTTGCCATCATTTGTGTATGGATAGGAGAGAGGGATTCCAAAAGTAAATCGGACGCAGGACAATGCTAATTATGATAAGAAAGCCAAACAACTGCCCGATCTGCGGAGATGTTAGTTGTTATCGTAAGCTTTAGATAATGACTCGAGCTGACCTTCCAGATATTCCTTGGTGCCGTTCATGGACTCCATCATGGATTCCATTGCGGAGAACTGAGCAAGATAGCGTTCATAAACAGCCTCGTATCGAGTCTCCAACGCCGCCAACTCATCTGCATAATCCTCTTTCGCTGATTCGGCATTGGCATTACGCGTCATTAATACCCCGTCATTATCTGTCAGCCCCTCCAACACTGTCGCAATGTTCTGCGCTAACCCTTTATTATCTGTGCTGTATAGACTTTGATTCGTGGTATTAGCAGTTAACATTGTTACTATGTTATCGAAGTTTGAGGTGACCGCTTTGTCGTACTTATCCTCATCAAAAGTAAGATTTCCGTTTTTATCCATCGAGACGCCAATATCCCGAAGGCCTTTAGTGCTAGAGGAGTAAAGAGGATCACTCGAGCCGTCAGCATTATCAGCATCGGCAAGAAGAGCATCACGCAGTTGGCTTTGGATATATCGGACGGTAGCTGAATCTCGCCTCAATGCACCCATCATCTCATTGTCTTCGTCCGTTGAGCTAGACTGTAACTCTGCCATAAGAGTATTGAAGTCGTTATAGTCAGAAACTAGAGTCTGCACTTTTGTCTTCAGACTACTTGTATCGGAAGCGATGCTTAGTCTAACGGGGTTAGATGTGCTACTCGTCTCGGTGACCTGATTTATCGATAAAACTGCACCCGGAACCAAGTCATTTATGGTATTTGTTGCTCGAGTTATAGTAAGTCCGTTGAATGTTATCTCTGAATCGCTTGCACTTTGCATAGTGTTCTCGGTAACACCTGCAACAAGCTCAGTAACGGAGACCGCCGAACCATCCAATGTCGAAGTGGGTACCGTTGTTACCGCTCCTTTAGCCGCAGCGGTAAACTTGAATCCATTGACAGTCGGACTAGTCGCGCTGTAGGCAGAAGCAGCGTACTCGGTAATTCCAGCAGCAGCGAGTGAGTTACTAATAGCGGTCAAAAGAGCCGAATCATCATGACCCGTATACAGTGCCTGATCTGCCGTAGACGCGTTACTGTCGTGATCTCCGTGCAACTGGACTGTCGCAGTCTTACTCCCCACAGTGAAGGTAAAAGTATCCGAGGACTGGGCACCCGTTATGTCGCTCCCTGAGAGAGGAACAACATACTGGGCAGCAGTGCCGGTATCGCTAAACCCTAAATCTGGCGTTGCTCCTCCATTAATAGAGCTTGTTGTGACGGAGAACGCGTTAGCCGCCCCGCTCGTGCCAGAGAGGATGATTCGGTAATTTGTACCAGCCGTTCCAGTATCAACGAGATTTGCCGTTACACCATAGTCACCCGCATTTATTGCATTAACCACGCCCTGTGGAGTTGCAGTGCTAATAGCGATAGTTTGCGGAGTCGAATCCACACCATTTACACCAGTGGATAGAACAAGATTAAATGCAGCACCACCGTTTATCTGAGCCGTCTTTGAGGAGTACTCATCTGACTTAGTTTGCTGTCCATTGGCCAAAGTCTTTACATTAACGTCATAAGACCCAACCTGAGCGGTACCGTCCAAAGACGAGAAGCTCGCCGCAGTCGCATTCGTTGAAGCTGAGGTGTTGGTTGCCATCTCATTAGCATCATTTAGACCTTCAAAGGATTGCTTAAGAACGGCTAACTGATAGCTTACGAGTCCGTAAGCAGAAATTTGCGCATCAGTCGCAGCGATATTTTCATTAATCTTTTCCTGCTTGGGTAACTTTTCTACATCAGTTAGGTCACGAGACATTTTAAAAATATCGATGCCAGATCCCGCACCCAAAGTAGTAAGAATTTGCTGGGCAGCAGTCGACGAGGAGGAACTTGAATTGGTGGCATCTGTTGACATAGTTAGTATCTGCTCTATTGCCTAACTTTTAAGCACTAAATTTCCCATTGTTGATGTTTAACGAATATAATCAAACAAACTCATCTGCGTTATCTTTGCAAAGCTGGCCTGACCAGCTTCAAGGGACAACATTTCCGCCGTAAGTTCCGAAACAGCTTTAGCATAATCGAGGTCCTCTGCATCAGAGAGCATTCCTGCGAATCTGATCTTAGTGTCAGAAAGTATATCGAACTGAGCCGCTACCTCATTGATGCGACCACCAACACTGGCAAGAGACAATGACAGGTTATCTGTCATTTGAGAAACCTCCTTCAAAGCTCTCCTTGAACCATCTCCATCGTTAATGAGAAGTGCATCTCTGAAATCTTCAACGACAGTGAAGAAACCGATTCGCGTTGGCGCCTGGCCTTCATTTTCACGTAGCACCGGGGTAAACACATCGTTACCGGGCCTGTTTACTGACATACGCCGCTGATCGGAGACATTGACCTCCATAACGTTGTTATCTCCCTGGTATGTGACAGCACCTGATGAATCAGCCTGATATGGCGCAGTGCGCATTTTTGAGCCAGAGAACACGTAATTACCTGTGCTATCCTGCATATTTGTGAGAGCCATGAGCTCTCCTCTCAAAGAATCAACCTCTATTGCTAAAATCTCTCGATCTGCCGCTGTTGTAGAATCACTACTCGCTTGAACCGCAAGAACCCTAACCCGTTGCATTACATTATCTATAGAGCGCAACGCCGCATCTTCTGTGGCAAGCCGGTCATTTATAGTATTTAACGTTTTCTCATAGGCATCTTGACGACCCGCCGCAGTCCTGATCCTCTGGATAGTACCTGCTTTTTCAGCATCATCACTGGGTTTTAAGATCTGCTTACCCGACGAGAGCTTAGCTTGCATCTCGGTGACTTTAGACTTTTGCGCACTCATCTGCTCCGCGCCACGATCAAACAATTGTCCTGTAGAAATCTGCATTACAAGGGTCCCCTTATCTTAGCCCTAGTATTGAATCAAACAGTTTTGACGCAACTTGGATCACCTGCGCCGATGCCTGATAGGCTTGCTGAAAACGTATCAGGTCCGCAGCCTCCGAGTCTAGGCTAACGCCGGAAACAGCATCTTTAGTTTCTACCGCCTGATCGTATACAACCTGCAATGCCTCTTGCGAAATCCTGCTCAAAGTGGCTTTGTTACCAACCGTACTTACCGTGTCAATATATGCATCACTTATTGACTGATAACCGTCTACCACGGGCTTATTTTGTAGCTCAACCATAAGTAAAATATTGCTATTGTTTCCAACGCCATCGATATTCTCTTCAATGGTAAATGTATCACCTCTCACCGGAGCTGCATCCAAAGATAGAGTAAAGTTTTGATACTTTATCGGCTCTCCTGGCTCAAAAGTGCGGGTCGCTACAACTGTCTCTGACCGAGTGTCGGTGATTATGTACTGGTCATCAGACGTAAAGGCTACGACGAAGGGCGCGTCTTTCTGTAACTCATTTTCCGAGCTCATTTCAGTTTCTGTATAACCGGCAGAAATGGAAGCAACTCCCGAGCCAGTGACAAATACTGCCAGATCCTCTCCGACTGCTTCGTCTACATAAAGACCTGTCCTAAGCCCAAGCTCAACCAAATCGGATGGTGCCCCATTCGCGCCAAAAGTAAACCTGACCTTGTCATCACTATTCAAATTAAGCGTGCCAGTATAAACTTTGTTTTTTTGCCCAAGCGTGTTAGTCGAGGATGACGCGACCGGATTACCCAGCTCTATATTTTCTCCCTCAAAACCAACCGCATTGGTAATACTGATACTACCGTTTGTATAAGCAGTTGCAACTACATTCGTAGTGGCTGACTGAGCGTTAATTAAGTCAGCTAAACCCTCGGCACTTGGATTGGCCTGATAGTTGCCAGTAATCGTTGTACCATTTATCGATATCTGTTGCGCGAAGTTAAGTTCTGCCTTACTCGCGTTAATTACGTTTCGAGCAACCGCCGTAACACCGATGCTCGTGAAGGTCTTATTACGATTGCCAAGCGCGTTCAAGTCGGAACTTAAATCCGGGTTACCCAGTGTTATTGGTTGACCCTCAAAACCTGGGGCATTTGTGAGCTTTATACCTCCGCCTGGTGTTTCAGACGCTGTAACTTTAGTCGCGGCTGACTGAGCGTTGATCAGGGTAACTAGGTCACTCGCTGTGGAAGGCGCATTTGCACCGTGACTAATCTCTTTCCCATTGATTGATACTAACAGCTGCAAATTAAGATCTGCGGATGGGGCAATAACTTCTGTAGGGGCAATAGTTCCGTTTGTGGTAGCAACCGAACTATTGATCCAATTGGCCATAGCAGCTGCAGAGGTCTTAGCTCCGGCATTAAGCGTCAACGCTCCCAAAGAGTGGCCATTCAAAATTAACGAGTTGGCACTGACCACGTCTATGCTTGCATTTGAGGTATTCTCGGCAAAGGAAATTCTATCTGTATATGCGCTCGCCGGAATTAAGGTCGTGACCTTAATAAGGCCTGTACCCTCGGCATCGTTCTCAAAACTTTCTTTTTCACTACTCTCAGCTAAGAACCCATAGGTCATATTCATGCCGAGATAAGAGCCATTACCCTCGCCATTGAGGTAAGCACTGCTGTACTGACTATTCGAGCGGAAGCCTTGGTCAAGGGACGTCATCCCTGCTCGGGTATCTTCATCAATCTGATGTCCAAGCACGTGGACGCCCTCGCTTGTGATCACCTGTAACTGCATGTTGCTTTCTTGCTGAATATCTAGCATTAAAGCCACGTCACTGACACCCCGCGGTATTATATATGCAGGTTGGATACTATTACCGGTGACATTGCTGTCAGATACTGCATTGGGATTATTAACAAGAGCGCGAACACTCTTGCCAAACTGAAACCCTTCAAACTCGAGGTCTTGACTAAAGCTCACACTTCCCTTTGCATCACCAATGTTAGTATTGCTTGGCACCACCCGCATAAGCGCAGACGCAGCCACAGTCATCGGATCTGAAAGTCCTAATTGCATCCCAGCCGCTGGTCGAGACTTTGGGTTGATAAAAAACGTATCTCCGTTATTTAATTGACCATCGAAAGTTATATCCATTCCAGCATGGTGAAGTACCGAAAGACCAGGTTCCGAAAATGTCACTACACCAGTTGAATCATCTTTTATCCGCCAAACTTTATCAGTTGCCATGTACTGGATTTCAAATGGAGAGTAATTAAACGCATTGGGATCTGTTACCTCAATTTCGACATCGACATCTCCTCCAATTGTGGGAGCGGATACTTCAAATACCGTATCGATTACAAAAAGCTTCTTACCACGGTTACCCTCAGCATCTAGGCCCGCTTCATGAATTTTATTAACTTCTTGCACAAAAATTTGAGCCAGACGGTCAAAGCTCTCTATCGCAGGCGTCAAAGTCTGACTCCGAAGGTTCATCAAGCCTCCGAGAGCGCCGCTACTTATGGTACTCGTCGGCTCCGAATCCCCATAGGGGTTTGCTATAAGATCTACTTTCGCAGGATTACTTTCAGAAAATTCAGCAGCTAGCAAGGTGGCTTTCCCATCACTCACCAACTGTGTGCCTCCACTACTTCCAAGGTTAATCATAACCTGTCCGTTTGTTTGCTCGGTTACGTGTATTCGCGTGACAGCCGACATATCACGTAAGAGGGCATCCCTTGTATCAAGAAGCCCTGGCGGCTGTTTCGCAGCATAGCTTTTTCTAGCTAGCTGTTTATTGACTAGAACCATTTGCTCGGTCAGGCTGTTCATTATCGCGACTTTTTGGTTCACCTCCGCCCGAGTCTCTGCCTCAATGTCGGCAAGACCCCCAGACACCTCCCTAAAGCGTGCCGCAAGAATATCACCATCCCTCAGAAAAACTCCACGTTGGGTGGTAGACGCGGGGTCAGTACTTAGAGCACTTGCACTTGCAAAGAATTGATCTAGCGCTCCCGTGAGACCGGCAGTATCGGAACCCATAAGATCAATAATGCGATTCGCATAATTTACCTGCGGCTGCTGTGTCTCAAGGTCACTGTTGCTATTGCGAAGACTACTCTCTGTGTATTCATCGTATGCCCTTACCACCCCCTCCAAACGCGCACCAGTGCCGAGAAAGATGTTTCCTCTTTCTACCGGAGCGGATTCTGAAACATCTGTAACCTGTCGCGAGTAGCCCTCAGTGTTGAGATTAGCAATGTTATTGCTCACCGTGGTAAGCGAGTGTCTATACAATTGAATCGCGTTAGCACCTATCGAAAACATATCACTCACGACAAACTCTCCTGCAATAGGTTACGAACCAATGTGCTAGTACGAGGAACACCCATCACCGATAATCTCCAGGCTTCAGGGTCATCATTTTAGTATCTGATTTTATCGATGTTGATGTACGTTTTTCTTCATCTCTGATCGGAAATGATGCGGACTGGTTGTATGTATCGATAGCCTTTACCTTTCCACTCTGCCTTTGAATCGTGTCCGTCAGCCACTGCGCCACGCCTAATGAACCCCGCTGAGACATTACCTGAGAAAGTTCCTGGTGATACATTTCCTCAAAGGTATCTTGCGCAGAGGATCCCATAAGGTCACTCTTAAATGGCTCATTCGCTTCTCGCATAGATTTAAGCATCATCTGAACGAACAACGCCTCAAATTTCTGTCCTACCTCTTCTATTGCAGTCTCGTCATCATTTTGCACACGCGCCTTCAGTTCAGATAATCCCGAAAAATCGTGATAGCTTTGTGACGACAATTTTAAATCAAACGAATTTTCCATTTAAATTATCACCAACTCGGCTCTCAAACTACCTGACGTTTTCAACGCTTCCAAAATAGCAATTATGGAAGAGGGTGAAGCACCAGTTTGGTTGATAGCATCCACAATCTCTCTTAAATCTACTCCTGGCTGAAAGACCACCATCTTATTTGTCCCTTCCTCGAACCGAATCTCCGCATTCTGATTCAAAGCCGTATTGCCTCCGGCAAGTGCCCCCGGCTGACTCACTTCATTCGTTGCGGAAATGCTAACCGATATAGTGCCATGCGTAACAGCTGCAGCTGTAACCCTGACACTACGATTTATTACCGCCGTTCCCGTGCGGGAGTTAATAACTACGCGGGCAGGGGGTTCCCCTGGTGTAACCTCAAGGTTCTCTATCATACTCATAAAGCCCACTCGCTGACCGCGGTCGCGAGGAGCCAAAATTGCGATTGAAACCCCATCAATAGGACTGGCAACGCCGCTACCAAAATTCTCGTTGATCGCAGCGGAAATCGCATTGGACGTGGAGAAGTCTGACTCCCTAATGTTTAAAACAATATGGTCAGAATCTTCAAAAGGATTAGGTACCATTCGCTCCACCAAGGCACCATTCGGAATCCTCGCCGAGGTCGGGACTCCGATCTGCACGCTGGCTCCAGCGGCATCAGCTGTCAAGCCCGTCACAGTGAGAGGACCTTGTGCTAAGGCATAGGTCTCACCGTCAACACCACGCAGCTCTGTAAGGATGAGAGTTCCTCCACGGAGCGAAGCTGCAACCCCTATCGCGGAAACATTTACATCTACGCGCTGACCTGGCTTTGCAAACGGAGGCAATTCTGATGTGACCATCACGGCTGCAACATTCTCTACCTTGAGTTCCTTATTGGCATTTGCGGCGGCCAATGTCTGCAACTGCTCACCAAGATCAAAATCACTAATGGGACCATCAACACTCACCCCTAACCCCGACAATGTCGTCCGTAATTGCTGTGCGGTAATCAATAGGTCCTTTCCGTCACCGGTGCCAGAAAGACCTGCTACAAGACCAAAGCCAAGTAACTGGTTTGGGCGTACTCCCGCAACGTCCGTAAGGTCCTTAATACGGTCAGCAGAAACATAACCTTGCGGGAGCAGAAAAGAAAAAATTATTAAACTGAGAAACCGCATTATCTACTACTCCAAAAATTTAAAATGGCCATAAGTTATATAATAATTCCGTTCCCCAAGGAGTCTTCGTCGACGAGGCCAACTCGCCGGAACCTCTATAGGAAATTTGAGCGTTAGCAATGCGGTTTGAGAGCACCGTATTGTCGGGTTGTATATCGGCCGGACGGATGATCCCTTTGATCCTTATAAATTCGCTTCCTTCTGTAAGGGCCAGTTGTTTTTCACCAACTATCATGAGGTTACCGTTGGTAAACACTTCCACTACCATCGCAGAGATCGATCCAGTAAGGCGGGCCGCTTGTCCCGCAATCCCCGATCCGTCGCTAGTAATCGCACCTCCTGCAGGTCCAATGTTTGTTGATAAGGAAGGTCCAATACCAAGCTTGCCAGCAACATTATTTACTAGAGCTTGGTTCATCACGGTGTTTTCAGACTCCCGGCTGGTTTTAACCTCATTACTTCTCGAAGCTTGAGTTGACTCATCGAGAAGTACGGTCAAGATATCACCAACCTTTAACTTCGAGGGTTGGTAGCTTCGTAGATCTCCAAAAAGACCGCGACCGCTGCTATATATCCCTCCCGTTACTTGCTCTTTTTTGAGCTCAGGAATTGGCATGATAGGTGCAAAATCAGCCGAGGGCATAAGCGCAGGCTTACTCGCACAGCCTCCAATCATTAGAGCACTCACGAAGATCAACCCGAATTTAATTAAACTCATTAATTTAACCCTAAAGATTATTATTTAAGAATCGTAACATTCCATCAGCAGCAGAAATTGCCTTCGAATTAACCTCATAAGCACGTTGCGTCTCAATCATATTCACCATTTCTTCAACAACATTTACATTGGAGGCTTCCAAAGTACCTTGCATGAGCATCCCAGCCCCATCAGCTCCGGGAATGCCAACGATTGGAGCTCCACTTGCCGTAGTCTCACGCAAAAGATTACGTCCCATGGGCGAAAGTCCGGAATTATTAATAAATCTATTGAGCTGGATTTGGCCGACCTGAGTTGCACCACCACCATTAGCCAACTCCGCTGTGACCGTTCCATCACGCCCTACGGTAATGCCCACCGCGTTCTGTGGCAGCGTAATGGCGGGTGTCAAAACCTCACCGCCTGCTGTTACTAGCTGTCCCTGAGCAGATATCTTGAAAGAGCCATCTCGCGTGTAAGCAAGCGTGCCATCAGCCTGTTGAATGGAAAAATATCCGTCTCCCGAAATTGAGACGTCCATCGCATTTTCAGTAGTTATTATATTACCCTGTTCATGGAGTTTTTCTGTTGCCACTACACGTGTTCCAGTTCCCAACATCAAACCTGTAGGAGTTTCTGATTGAGCATCAGCCATACCACCTGCCGGAGCAACATTTTGGTATAAAAGGTCCTCGAACACTGCTCTGTCCTTTTTGAATCCGGTCGTATTGACATTGGCTAAATTATTTGAAATGACAGACATACGCGTTTGTTGCGCTTGTAATCCTGTCTTTGCTATCCAAAGTGAAGCATCCACTAAAGTTCTCCTTTTCCTCTGTAAACTAACTAATCAATCTCTGCACTATCGACATTAAAGTTTTCATCATAACTGTCGATTTTCCCACGTAAGAATGGAAAAAAATTAATTTCTAACCTTGCAATGCAATAACGATGCCAAATGGCCTGCCCATGCCACTTTGCAGGCCACCATTGCCGGCATGCCGCATCTAACACGAATCCAAAATTTAAAAAAAAAGAAAATCGGGAGCATTGCCACTTATTTGGCAGCTAATTGCCACTGTCGGTTGCCGCTATGTCAGTATTGCGTCACCTCGAGGGCGTTATCTTTTTTGAAGAGGTAAAATTAATATGAGGGTTTATGTATGACCATAAGATTTGGAACTTGAGCCTATAACGCAAAGAAGTGCTATTTGTTAACCTGAATTCTTCATCAAGGATGATCCAGACTTATCTATATTCTGAATTTCTTTGATCATCTTAATCTGTAACTCAAACTGACGTGTAAAATCCATAAGTCTGACCATTGTATCTATGACACTCACATTACTTCCCTCGAGCGCACCACCGCGCACTGATGCAGGCAAGGGGCCTGAGTCAAAATCCTCCCCCTTCTGATCTGGATCTGCCGGTGTAAACAACCCGTCTTCTCGTCTGACGAGCGTCGTTTCGCTGGCGTCACGCAACATCAGTTGACCCACTTCTTCTGCTGGAATGTTAGGCTCAGTTGGCGAAGTAGCAAATATTCTTCCATCAGGCGCTACAGACAACAGCTTACCTTCCGGAGCAGTAATAGTTCCACCTTCCCCGAGCACAACTTGTCCAGCCATGTTCTCTATTAGCCCACTGCCGTTAATTCTGAGGTCTCCACGTCGAGTAAATCCTATGGTCCCGTCTACAGCCTGAATACCGAGAACAGTGGAGTCGTTCATGGCAACATCAAGACCACGCCCTGTTTCTATAATATATCCAGGTTTTAATTTGACGACGTCCTGCATTACTAACGCGGGTACGAATCTTGGGGACCCAATTCCCTCAACCTTTATTGCAGAGGTTGCTGCCTCAAAGCTCTCTTTAAAACCGATTGTAGTAGCATTCGACATCGAGTTTGTTATGGACGCACGGACCTTGGCTTGCTCCATGACCGATGCAAGTGCTACAAATGCCGCCTTATCCAATAGTACGTTCTCCTAGTTACTAACACAGCCCAATACACATCCCAAAATCTAGCCGCGGATGTTAATGATAGTTTGTGTTAACGATGAACTCGTCTCAATTGCCTTAGCATTCGCCTGAAAATTCCTCTGAGCGGTAATCAAATCTACCAACTCAGACGTTAAATCAACGTTCGATCTTTCCCTAGCACCAGCACGAATTGTACCGTACCCTGCCGCTCCTGGCTCATTGAGTATCGCATCTCCCGACTTAGAGGACTGTGAGAAGGTGGTATCACCAATCTGGCGAAGACCCTTTGGAGTAGCAAAGTTTGCAATCAAAATCTTACCTAAAGACTTTTGAGATCCGTTAGAATAACTTGCCTCAACCAGTCCGTTGTCTCCAATACTTACACCTACAAGGTCGCCCTCTGGCCGCCCGTTCTGCGTCTGACTCAATACCGAGAAAGGACTGTTGAACTGGGTACTCCGCTGATAGTCTAGGTCAACAGTACCCCCAATCACGTCCGCACTCTTGAGAGTGATCATCGAGTTCGGGGACGTAATCGTACCTGCGGTACTAAACGTTAACTCACCACGATCAAGAAAAATTGGTGTCCAGTAAGGGACATTATTTTCTTCGAACTCGCCGCCATCAGTCGTTTCGATCCACTCTCCCTCTGCGTTTTGCTTGACATAAAGTGTGCTGGTGCCTGACATATCAGGCTCTAGTTCAATGAACGAAGAGGATGAACCAAAACCAGGATCTACGCCCTGAAATCCAAAGTCCGAATGTCCCGCAATCTGAATGAAAGAATCGGAGGAAGCTGTGGAGCCAGTTATTGTAATTGCGCCCGTTGCCTCACTGTAACTCACATTGATACCTGATACAGACCGGCCCAAGGAATCAGCCATTAAGTTTATTTGCTCTTCCATATGAGTTGTAAAGAGCCCGATTGAGTAAGAACCCTTGTCAAGCTGAATCTGCTTTGAAATTCCGTCAATAATTACGGTTAAACTTCGGTTATCATCGTTGACGGGGAATGCCTTCCGAGCGTCTACACCCATAACATTTCCTGTGACGCTCGCGGGCTGCGATACAATACCCCGCTCAGCTGGTTTATTCTCGATAAGGGAAACATTTGGTGCAACGACAAGATCTCCTGTATCGAAGCCAAACAGTGAGACGTTTAGAGCTGCCTTATCAATGTCTTCCCTAAGATTTGAATTGGGATATAAGTCTGTTATCGATATGCTGGAAGTATCTCCAGTCGTCCCAGAAGAAAAGACAAAGTTATTGTCGGCATATGCCACATTGATGCCAAAGCGCTGATCTTTAACGGGTATGGTTAAGGAAGCCTTCGGAGGCGCTACACTGATAAAAGTATCGGCAAGGTCTGTATCTACGATTGACGCCGTAGTACCACCTGAAGTACCAGTAGGATCATATGTAGCCTGAACGGTACCACCGCCTGCACCAAACAGAGGGTTTATTGCGGTTGCGTCAGCCGGGTCATAACCCGAGGCAGCGTCTGTATTAACAGCACCTACCGCAGAAAAGTTAATCTGACCAACATCATCCCGTGTTTGCTGGATTCTCCATCCAACTCTTGCGTAATCCCAAGAAACAGTTACATCCTCAAAACCTGTTGTCTGAGCCAGCTTTTGATTGAATGCCACTGCAAGATTTTCCGGCTGGATGAAGTTACTGTTAACGCCTTCATCATCTGCAGGCATCAAAGCATCATTCATCTGAGAGTTCACAACAACCGTCTGTGCGACGACATTACTACCATCCGCTGCAACATACGCTTCTTGATCAAGAGTAAAAATAGGCTTGGTCGCGACGGGTAATCCCGGAGTCGCTGGATTCTCTGGATCCACTTCATTGTTGCCATAAAACATGGTTAAAGCATCAACTCCATTATCGGTGAGAGAAAACTGTAAGTCAGCTAGAGACGTACCCGCTACAACAGCGGCTGTACCAGAATTAGCTGCATTGCCGGTCAACGCCGCAAAAATATTAGCTCGTGTTGCCCCTGCGTCATAGGTCACCTGCACTGTGTTAACGCCGTCATTCAAACTAAAAGTACCTCCAGTTGCAGACAAATCAGCATCTGCAAGGGGTATAGTCCCTGTGCGCATGTAATCTTGGATGATGTCAGTGGTATCTAGTATAAACTGTCCGTCAAGGTCACCGTCATTTGTGTACCGAGTAATCTGAAGCTTCTGAGAATCTTCCTTCGTATAATCGAAACGTCCTGAATCTCCAAATCGAGAATTCAAAACATTTTCAAGCTCCTGAGCGATCTGTGTGCCTGATCTTGGAACCGAACTTCCTGCGAGGTGCTCTAAGCCAACTTTGACATCGGCAGAACCATCAATCGACATTGCGAACAGGTCCTTCAACTCCTCCCTAGAATATCCTGAAAAATCAAAACCATCGCTCCCGTTCGTCAAGTTTAAAGCATCAATGTTTGCGGTGCCGCCCATATCAGAGAGCTCAATGCTCGCTGCACTGGATGGAATAGGCTCTGCCAATGTGTCAAATGAATACTTCTTATAAAGCGTTCCTTGCGTAATTAGATACTTGTCACTTTCTGTACTTGTTCGCTGTAACTCTTGAAGCTCAGACTGCGACTTAATTTCGCCATACTTGTTAATGTACATAGGATCGCCAGCATTTTCAGCTTTCTGAATCAATGCGGTGTCGATTGGTTGAGCCACACCGTTGTCATCAGTTATGTATACGTGCGTCTGATACTTGTTAAACGGATCATCAGCAGTCGCAGTTTGTGTTTTAACATAGTAAATCGTCGCGAGATTGGCAGATCCTGAAGTTCCGTATACTGTTAACGATGTCGTCTTATGGTATGTATCGGGATTCGAGGGATTAAACGCCTCTGTAATCGGTGTAACCTGCGCAGGGAGATTTAAACCCAACTCGATCTCAGTGGTAGGCTGGAATTCTGCCACCGTCTTACGCGGAATAGTCATTGCACTTGGGTCTTGAGAAAAGTCCGCCTTATTTGTCGAATCTACTGGTAAAGACTGCAGCGCCTGACCAGAGCTATTTACCATTTGATTCTGTTCATTGAGCATGAAAGCCCCGTTCCTAGTGTATACCTTCGTTCCATCAGAGGATTCTAGGGCGAAAAAACCATCGCCCGCAATCGCTAAATCGAGCGCGTTTGCCGAGTTTTCAATATTACCTTGACTGAATTCCTGACTTACCTCTTTAAGAGATACACCACGTCCAATAACCGAACTAGATTTCTCCAGTGGGGAGGTGGCAAAAATATCGCCAAAGTCCGCTTCAGAGCGCTTAAACCCTCCTGTTCCCGAGTTGGCTATGTTGTTAGACGTAACCGACAGCTGGGTAGTTGCAGCGTTCAACCCCGTTAATGAAGTATAAAATGACATTCCTCAGTCTCCTATTTACTTAACCTTATCCAAATCACATGCTGATACGCTTAATGTCAGACATCGACACAAGCGACCCATTACCAATTTCAAGCGCCATTTCTTGTAAAGCAGGATTCCAATTTATGCTCCTGACTTTCGCCAAAGTCGTAACCGGTACAGACTCTAACTTACCATTCCTCGTTACGCTTGCCGCCATGACGTAATCTCCACTTGGAGCTACCTGACCTTGGAGGTTCAGACCGTTCCAGTTAAGATCAACGCGGCCAGGTAACCGATTTCCTGTGGTTTCGCGAAACACAAGCTCGCCAGTTGAATCGTAGACGCTCATCGTCACCGAGTCTGCACCACTTTCTAGATCCACACTTCCCGAGGTTATCGCACCCTCCTCAGAATTAAAAAATCCTCCTTCAACAGCTACACTCTTCCCAACCAGATTAGCGCCCGCAAGCATTTGGTCTCTCCGCATTCCCCCAACCATCTCATCCATTGAGTCTCTGATGCTATAATTGGCCTCGAGCGTAGAGAATTGAGCAAGTTGAGCTACAAAAGCCTCATTTTCCATTGGATTCAATGGGTCTTGGTTATTTAATTGAGTCGTGAAGAGCTTCAAAAAAGCATCGCGGCCCATATCGTCCTGAGACGTGTCTCGAGTGAGCTGCTCTTCCTCAAACTGAGAAGTGGTAAGAATAGACGCTGCTGAAATAGGTGAAGTCATCCGTTATACCTTGGTTAGCTCAAGAGTTCGCATCATCAACTGCTTTGTTGTATTCACAACTTCTACGTTATTTTGATAACTTCTTCCCGCAGCCATCATTTCAACCATCTCAGTCACTTCGTTTACGTTCGATGCGTAAACGAAGCCATTCTTATCTGCCTTAGGATTCCCTGGATCTCTAACTTTCCGATTAATAGCCGGATCGTCAACCATACCTGCGACCTTGACGCCGCCAAGATACTTAGCGCCTTGAGTAAGTTGCTCCTCTCTGAGTAGCGCCTCAAAAACCGGACGCTTAGCTTTGTATGCCGTCTGTGGCGATGACCCCACTGTCGAACCGTTTGCCATATTTGAGGCAATCGAATTCAGCCTTACCATCTGAGCATTCAGAGCAGTAGCAGCTATTCCAAGAATGTTATCCATAGACATGATTATTATTCTCCTCTCAATGCCTTTCTAAATCCACCGATGTCACTTTCCAAAAATCTGAGTGTTGCTTGATATTTCGCAGCCGCCTTACCATACTTTGCTTGCTCTACGCTCATTTCCACTGTATTACCATCGAGTGGGGTATTGAATGGGATGCTGTATTTAAGTGCTCCACGAGCACGATCCGGTTTTCCACCTAGGTGATCCTTGTGAGTTGTGACGACCGAATTGTGCTCTATATCGGCTAAAGTCTCCCTCAATGCCTGCTCGAAATCTATGTCTCGAGCCTTAAAGTTCGGGGTGTCCACATTTGCAATGTTCTTGGCCAAAACTTCCATGCGCTGCGTCCGTAGCTGTAACGCCGCCTCATGTAGCCTAAATGCCGATTCAAAAACTTTCATAGCTTTTCCATTAAAGTTTTTAAAACACCTGTCGACTCTACAACGATCAGGTGAATTAGATGTTCGTCACAAGCCAGAGATGCAAATCTGGTGCCAATCAATGTTCCATGGAAGGGAAAAACCTAGGAATACGATCTATTTCATAGACTTATAAGAAAATTAATTTTAAATATAATTCATTATGCCACTTTGCCGGCATTACATTGCCGCTAATGATTGCCGGATTGTCAGTATTGCGTCACCTCAAACTAAAGATCATACTAATATCATGGCAAAGCTATGTTTAACTCTCATAATATTTTTTCAAATCATTTCGGTGGTCAAATTCGCATACAGCGCAAATGAAGCGTCGATTCCGCCATCCAAGAAAATCTTAGTTGCCCAAATAAAGGAATGGGTTGCAAGAGAAAAAAGCATTGATGAAGAGGATATCAAGGTCGCGGCGCTAGATCGCCGATTTATCGTGCCAGACTGTCCTCATAAATTTGATATCAGCTTTCCGTTCTCGTCTGATACTCAACAAGTTCGCGTCAACTGTGCAAAAATTGGATGGAAGGCTTTTATAAGAGTGTCCATCGAAGGCAAAAAAATGTATTACGTTTACAAAGATGATTTTCCAAAAGGTCACCGCCTGAGCAGGCAGGATATTGAACTTTTAGATCAAACAAGAGTTGGGCATAATTCTGGGTTAATAAAAGACATTACCGCTATAAAAGATCTAATACTTAAAAGGTCAGTTTCAACCGGGCAACTCGTTCGCCGTCAACATTTATCACAGGTAGTCGAGGTATTTGTTTTAAAGCAGGATAAACTCGCAGGAGAACTTCTTACGGATGATGACTACGAAAGCTCCATGCACCCTATTGCCGGAGCATCTGCGGCTCAGAAGTTTCCGAAACGCTTGCTTAAAAATGCCTTGATCGCCCGTAGCTTGCCAGCGGGTTATGTTTTGCAAGAAAAAGATTTGAAGCAACGTCATCGAGTCCTCGTCGCTCAGGAAACTCTCACCAGAGGTAGATTGTTGTCCCCTTTGAATGCCCGAGTGGAGGACTACTATGGTGATTTGCTACCTGACGCTATGCTTTCAACAAATGGCATTGAGTACTTAGAGGTAATTAGAACAATTCAGGCAGGTAGTCCGCTCCGCGTTTCTGACGTTCAAGTGGCCTCTTTGATAATTAAAGGCGACACTGTCAACTTTAGCGTGGCGCGTGGATCGTTGTTAATCACTGTATCAATGGAAGCATTGGAAAGCGGCAAGCTAGGAGAGCAAGTGGTTTTGCTTAATCCAGAATCTGGAGAGAAAGTAAGGGCCGTAGTGTCCGGCATTCGCAGCGCAACTGGACTTTAAAATAAATTGAAAACGGGTTATCATCTACAAATATCAATGCCGGTTTCATTAAAGAAAAGTGGCAATGTGCCGATCATTAATTCAAGCGGAGGATATTTTAGACAGGACTGTCTAAGGGAATAAAGTTATGACAAATTTAATTTCGAGCGTTGGATCAGCAGCAGCACAGCTTAAAGCAGCCTCTGATGCAGCCGAAAAGCTGAAAAAAGCCAGTGAAGCTCTCGACACTCCAACCGAGAAAAAAGAAGCTATAAATGTACAGAAAGACCAGCTGATATTGAGTAAGGCAGCAGAGAATGCATTTGCCACTGCTGAATTTGATGAAGCAAAAGTCAATGCAATCAAAGCTGCTCTTAGGGAAGGTAACTACCCGTTAAATGAGCGAAGAATTGCTGAAAACTTCCTTGCCATTGAGATGATGGTTGGAAACACCTAGGTTGCCCCTTTCAATCAAAGCCAAAGCTTAATTAAGCTTTGGCCTCAAAAAAAGTATTAGCAGATAATGCCAAATACAGAAACCGAGTACATTTCACAGACCCTGCACAAAGCAAACGCACTGAAATCGGTCCTATCAAACGAGTTTGAGTCGCTGAAAGATCAAAACCTAGAACTTTTTGAAAATCTTCAAAGCCAAAAGCTAGAGATACTCGATTTTTTAGCTAGTGAGGAGCTTTTAGATCGCATAAAGTCTTACACTGATAGTAAAGATGCTATGGTGGATAATGTTGCTATGTGGCAGCAAGTAATGGATTTGATGAAGGAGTGCAAGGAATTACATATGCGCAATGAGGTGCTTATAAACCGAAAGCTAGAAACAATTCGTGGAGCACTGCACACAATCCAAACACCCGATCCTCTAAGCAGCGTCGAAGTATATGATAGGCTCGGCAAGATTCGCTCTAACAGCCGCAAAAACTCGGTAGGAAACGCCTAAAGTTACTTCGCTAACGTGATGTTTTTTTCCTGAAATTTTCTGGTTCCATCCCCTTCAGCCAGTATACCCAAGACAATATTACAGCCACAGCGACATAAAGATTTTCAGGAATTTCTCCCTCTAAATCAAGTTGACTCAATAACGCCACAAGTTGTGGATCTTTAGCAATATGGACTCCTTGGCGCTGCGCCTCAGCGATGATCGCTTCAGCAAGTTCATCTTGCCCTTTTGCGGTCAACATAGGAACTGGATTCTTACCATACTCGATCGCTACAGCTTTCTTCACCGGCTTATATATCACGTAATTACATCCACAACACCACCGGGACGGAGAGGCTTCGCATCACCAATACCCGCTAATGGCCTGCGAGCATGGTGGACCGTCATCTTCCCAAGGGCGAGTCCAAACTCCTCAAGCTGTCGATGAAGCTCTCCAGAACCCGACCGCGCCAATTTAGCCACATCAGAGCGGGCTGCCCACATCTCCATATCTAGACGAAGCGAAGATTTTAATGTTGTTTTAAGCCACAACTCACCCAATACTAAACTGTCTGTATGAAGATTAATTACCCAATCTGCGTCTGCCTGGTCGTCACCGCCGGAATCACGCTGAAACTCAATCTGAACCGGATTCGCATCGTTAAACGGTAACACGAAACTGTATGACAGTGCCCGATTTTGTTGCGCCTGGAGACTCTCCACTTGACGGCTCTCGATCTCATCCACTGCAGACTCTAAATCACGAGCGATTATCGATTGCGGGGGTTGTGCCTTCAAAATAGATTTGAGAATCTGCTTAAGGTCCATAGGGGCCAAAAGCTGCCGGCCAATCCGGGCCTCCGTAAATAGGCCGGAGGCAATGAGTGCCCTCTTTACGGCCTCAGGCGAAAGCCTCGCCATGCTTTGTATTAGCTGTGCCAACCAGCGTGAATTTTCACCCTCAGCAATCTGTTGTAAGCTGGAAAAAGGGCTCTGGGGAGAAAACAATTGTGTCAAGCTCGAATCTTGAACCGGACGAAAGAGCAGACTCATTAACCGAGGCCCAGGTGTAGCCAAAGCCGATGCCACTGACGGAGATACTAGCGGTTGAAGTAATGTGGAGTTGTTTGTAACGCGCAGATCGATCTTGTCTCCCGTCTTAAGTTGCTCTCCAATCACGGTGGCAAGGTCTCTGTTTCCTATGACAAGTTCTCTGTTACCGATAGAAAGCCGGAGCTCTTCGCCCCGCATACCAACAACAGCTCGAACAATTTGTCCATCACGTAGTGACAGATCACGTGCAACATCTTCGGTAATATCAATGGACACCGTACCCTCAAGGAATATAGGTGTTGGCCTAACCGCGAAGTTGACTTGCTCAGGACCTAGCACATCAAGGCTCCTTAGCAATCATTAGAGTCTTGTATCTTTTTGCGCAATGTCGAGCATTGCTAGGGATATTGAACCCACGACTTTCTTTCTGTGCTAGCAGCCTTTTTAGCGTCCAAGATCCCACCTGAATTCGTGAACACTACGTTATGGATATGTTCTGCCGTAGGAAGTTTCAATTGCTTATTGGCATACATCCAATTCGGGTTTTTGCGCTTGAATGCATGTGGATTTGCTAAAACTATCGCTTGGCGCAATATTGATTTTCTTACCGGGTTATCAACCATGGTATTTGCAATTATGCGGTCCAACGTATCACCTTTCTTGGTGATGTATCGACCGTCGGCGAAGGCCTCTGTAAGCGTCGGTGTCATCAATCGAACATCTTTGATCAGCTGCGCAAGAGCTTCCTCTGGACTCTCAGCAACCGTTGAGGCAGACGAAAACAGCATAGGCATCAAAAATAGCGCCGCAAAAAAGTTTGAATATTTAAGTTCATGTAATTTTAATTTCATCTTTTCCTCCGTCTGCGCTCAGAAATAAAGCGCCACTAAATTTTCATTTGCCTGCGAGCTGGTCCAACGCGGCCCAGCGGTATGCCTTAAAACCGCACTGTGGCGACTTACTGACTCCACCCTCGCTAGAGACAGAGTCGATAGCGCCGAAGAATTAACCGCGGCATTCAAAATATTCGGATCGCTGCTGAGCAAAAATTGATCGCCAACAGAAACCCCGGCGAGAGACCCGGCATTAATAGACGCTGTACCGCTTGCGCCATCCGCATTTTTCAAGTGATAGTATTGTGCCATGCACTCCAAGGAATCGTTAATCTCCGACAACATATGCTCCGTCGCAACAACAATCTGATGCTTGAACTCAGGTGGAATTGCTGTTTTCACATAACCTTTTTTTAATCTCGGGTAGTTGAGCGTAACTGTCTTGTTCCAAATCGGAGTGTCAAACTGTCGGTCTACCAGTTCCAACGCTAAATCAATTCGTGACCCAGACCAAGATGCATTATTGCGGGAATATTCAGGAAGCTTACTCAAGTTGTATGCTCCCAAGAACCTTCGAAACGCCTGCTGCCCTGAGCCAGGCTCCCCAGGGTAATATGGATTCGGTGGTAGAGCCGGATCTGAAGACGGGTCTGGACCATAAGCCCCGCCTCCAAGCCCATCTTTCAAAAGAGGAAAGATGGACCAGGCTCCTGCTGGAACACCCGACCACTCAGCAAATCCCAAAGAAAATTCTACTGCAGATTTTCCAGCCTCAAAACCTTTTCTGACGACGTCCATGACTTCATTCGGTCCAGTTGTGGCCGCGGGGTTGTAGTCGCTCACCTTTACGTCGAACAGATAAGGCACTCTGTTGCTTGAGGTTCCAGAAACAAGATTATCGTAATTAGACGCAAACCTAACTTCGGGCCGTGCCGTCCAAGCCGACGAACTCCTGAAGGATTCAATTAAAATAACTTCTGACAGTGCCGCAATCTCACTGAGATAATGATCACCCAAGCGTTTATTGTCGCCGCTGTATCCGACCCGCACCACGGCCTCGCGGCGAAGCTCTGGACGTGCGCCCGGGCAAGTTCGGTCGGATAACATTGAAGCTTCGACTCGAGCTACTGGGATACCAGCTTCTTCAAGATACGAGAGTACGCGCACACCGCGCACATTGTTGCTACTCGACATCAGGGTCGACTCGTGGAGAACGCCCTGGTCATCAATGTATGCAGCACTACCGAGAGTCACTTCGGACTCCATAGCAAGGTCGACGAGGGCTTGTTTTATAGCCTCCAATTTTTGCTCTGCAGAAAAACTTTGATTCGCACTAACATTACTTGCTAATAGGAAAACCTTAACGAGTAGAAAGACGGCTAGCATCCTTCCCGCTAGGGTGGAACCACCATTTGTTGCGCTTCCATTTACGAACCCAGACATCTACTCTTCCTACCACTAGTTCAAAATGAAAATCAAACTCCCTTCATTACACGTACTGGCTTGGATTGAGCCATCTGAGAGGGGGTTTGAACCGTTTGTCGAGCCGCTGTCTTGCTGCGTGACATTTGATCAATATACAACACCCTGAGATCATCAACAATAGAACGATTCAGAGACAGAGTCACGGTATAGGTATCATCGCCCACAGGAGTTATCGACACAAGCTGAGCACCATAAATAACCCCCTGAACTCTTGCCCGAAAGGTATCGCTTTTCACGACCATTTCCCCTACGGTAGTATTGACGTCGAGGTACTGACCATAAACCTGCTCGAGCAAAGATCGGTAGGCGTCCAATTTAGAGGCCCGTATCGAAAGTAATCTTTGCTGTGCTGGATTGTCATTCATTTGGACGCTAATCACTGCATACCCAGTAGCCATTATATTTTCAGCCTCGCTCACCATATTTCGCATGACAGCGGAAGAATATTCAGTCGTTGTGGTGGAGCACCCCACAAAAACAATGGCCGTTAAACCCAGACCAACGCTACTAATTAATTTTCTACATAGTCGTCTCATACAGCACCCGATGGATAATTTTAATGGATTTCCTATTCTCACCTTACAATGGCTATTCGTGCCTCATGATCGCAAGAATTCTAAGGTTAAGATCGACAGATACATGTCAATCTTTAGAGCGACATTAATGTTCAGTGAGCATTCAAAACAATTGACGAAATTGTGAGATTTTTTGTGGCACAGTTATTGCTTTTCAGATAGTTGCTGAAATTGATTTTAGTCACGTTTTTTTTAAGACGCTGATTTTATTGGGAAAGGTATTTATGGCAACAGCTATACTGTCAAACATACGACAGGACCTGTCGAAATTCGAACTCTCTGGTTTGGGAGTTCCCGCGCTTGTCCTACTAATTCTTTGCATGTTAATACTCCCTTTACCGCCTTTTTTATTGGATGTCCTTTTCACGTTCAACATAATGATCGGTCTGATAATCATTATGGTGGCGATCAATAGCTCAACCCCTCTTGATTTTTCGGCATTTCCATCAATTCTATTGATCGCGACTATGTTAAGGCTTGGATTAAATGTCGCGTCTACCCGATTAGTGCTTATGAAAGGACATGAGGGACCAGATGCGGCGGGAAATGTGATTGAGGCTTTCGGTAACTTTGTAATTGCAGGTAACTATATAGTCGGTTTCATTATTTTTTCTATTTTAATGATTATTAATTTCATTGTGGTAACAAAAGGGGCGGGGCGAGTCTCTGAGGTCATAGCGCGTTTCACTCTTGACGCTTTACCTGGAAAACAGATGGCAATTGATGCGGATTTGAACGCGGGAGTGATAGACCAAGAAACTGCAAAAAAGAGGCGCGAAACTATCTCTCAAGAATCAGATTTTTTTGGCTCGATGGATGGAGCATCCAAATTTGTAAGAGGAGACGCGATAGCTGGCCTCCTAATCCTTTTAATCAACATTCTAGGCGGTCTCACTATTGGAATAAGTCAACATGATCTTTCTTTCTCTGAGGCTGGAAAAATATATGTTCTTCTTACTATTGGAGATGGATTGGTAGCTCAAATACCTCAACTACTCCTGTCCCTCGCTACTGCAATAATTGTTACTAGGGTCACAACTTCTGAGTCTATGACTCAACAGGCGAAGAGTCAGTTAAATAACCCTCTCGCTCTTTATGTAGCTGCTGGAATATTGATACTAATGGGTTTAGTGCCAGGTATGCCACACTTTATCTTCTTGACTCTTGGGGCCACTGCTGCAGGTCTTGGACTTATGCTTGCGAACCAATCCAAAACTGCTCTGCAAGAAGCTGCATTGAATGAGATAACTCAAGCAAATGAAGAAAAGAGTCCGTCAGAAGAGCTCGACTGGGATGACGTAGATCAGGTTGATTTGGTGGGCCTTGACATCGGTTATGGGTTGATACCCTTGGTAAATACCGAGACAGGTGGACAGCTTTTACCGCGAGTGAAGGGAGTTCGCAAAAAGCTATCGGCAGAATTAGGCTTTTTGGTTCAACCTATCCGTATTCGAGATAATTTAGATCTTCCTCCAGATGTGTATCACATTGTGATGAATGGTGTTGTGCGTGGTAAGGGCGACATTAAAGTGGGAAGAGAGATGGCAATCAATCCCGGTCAAGCGCTGGGAAGATTGGAGGGGATCCCTACGAAAGAGCCCGCATTTGGCCTTGACGCAATTTGGATTGAACCCTCTCAGCGCGATTATGCTAGGACACTAGGGTATACGGTAGTGGATGCGGCCACAGCAGTTGCAACTCACCTCAACACTCTTTTGAGAAATAGCGCGTCGGAATTACTCAGCCATGACGAGACTCAACAACTACTTGATAAAGTTGCAGCTCGATCGCCGAAACTAGTGGAAGATTTGGTGCCAGGCAAACTCCCTCTCGCGACCATAACGAGAGTTTTACAAAATATTCTTGACGAATCGGTTTCAGTGAGGGATATGCGCACTATCATTGAGGTTCTATCCAGCGAAAGCGGTAATACTCAAGATCCAGACGATTTGACAGCCGCTGTCCGTCCGAGGCTCGGACGCATGATAGTGCAAGGCTTAATAGATGTTAACACTAGCCTCCCGGTTATCACCTTGAATCCCGCTTTAGAGCAAATGCTACACAACATTTTGCAACAAAGCAGCAAAGGCCAAGGATTGGTAATAGAACCAAACCTTGCCGAGGGTTTGTTTAATGCTTTGGCCGAAAATACACAAAAAGTTGAAAATCAGGGACATCCTGCAGTTCTGGTTGTGTCCCCGGGAATAAGGCCATGGCTAGCGAAAATTATCCGACACAGGCTGCCTGATCTTACAGTTTTGTCGTACAGCGAAATTCCAGATGATCAAGCAGTAAAAGTGGTTGCCACAGTGGACGTTGAAAACAACAATTGAGTTGAGGAAGTAACATGGAA
>CENU01187293.1_pt1 | contig 27050 bp, 27 predicted proteins | sample 361331 | NCBI WGS metagenome assembly CENU01 (sample SAMEA2619766, study PRJEB7988) | marine metagenome | isolation source: saline water (ENVO:00002010), including | reverse complement strand
TATTTCACTATCATTGTTACCGCCACGTTTTCTATGGTTATGCCTTTCTCTTCCGTAAGCCCTTGACATATACACCCTCCTTCCCTATATTGACTAAGTAGAGTGAACGCATTTCGTTCTTGCTTTGTTCTATAAAGATAGGAGTACGTTAATGAGCGAAGAAGTCCTTGTACTAAGAGTGGGCAGCTTAATCTGCCTTGAAGTCCTTACATATGGGGTGTATATCCGTATTAAAAAATACGAAAAATTCATTCCATACAGTAAAGACTAACGCTAGTCGCCTACCGACTATAAATGAGGATTGGAACCTATGAAAAAAACAGTAAACATCAAGGGGGTGCTAGAGCAGTTTTACACTTTATATCCTGCAATGCCATTAACATATATCTTGACTTTCATCTGGGTAGCAGAAAACGAGGGACAGCATCAATACGACCTCGAGAAATACTTAGGACTATCCAACGCAACAGCGTCGAGATGTATCAAGTGGTGGGGCAAATGGAAGGATAAGCGTAAGCAGAATGCTGGCTTAGAGTACATCGAGTCCTATCCCGACCCAATGGATGAGCGTTACAGGGTTGTTAAATTAACCAAATCAGGAAAGGCTTTTTATGAGAGAGTATTCAAAAGCGAATGAACATGGCCTGAATTACCCAGAGGCTCGAAAGTTCCTCAGCTATGCTGCTGGGGAAGCAGAGTGGGAAGGTGATGATAATTTGGCTAAAAAATTACGGATACAAGGGACTTACTATATAGCCAAGTATCCAGAAGCTGATGGTGAATATGCAGCTCAATGCTTTTCACCTCACTTCAATAACAAGTACTGGAATAGATGGAGACACAAAAATGGCAAGACAACGTGGGAAGAAGTGGCAAGGCGACGTAAAAACATCAACGAAGCGTCACAGAAAAACCTTTCTAAGCGAAACGGAAGCTGAACTCTGGGAAGCTTCAGTAAAGCTTGCGATTGCCCGTGGTGAGCCTATCAGCTCTGAGGGTGTATCACCTAGTGCTGAGAGCTTCACACAGTACTACAGGCGAGTACACAGCGTTCTGTGGGGTGATACCCTACATGGCATGAAGGTCATCAGTCAGCTCAACGAGATTGCCTGTATCATCAACGACTGTCCTGTATCTCAGATCACAGATCAACACATAGAGGACATTGTTGCCGCCCTGAAACAGAAGCGTAACGCTGATGCTACGATCAATCGTAAGATGGCTTCCTTGTCCAAAATACTCACACAGGCCAAGAAGACAAAGGTACTGGCAGATAAGCCAGATATCCCTCGTCTGAAGGAAGGTCGGGGACGACTTCGCTTCTTATCAAAAGAGGAAGAGACCCGACTACTGGACAAGCTAGGATACCTGAGACCAGAGTTTGCAGACTTTACTGCCTTTCTAATCGATACAGGATTCAGATTTGGTGAGGCACTCAAGTTCACTTGGAATGACTACCATGATGGCAAGGTGACCCTCTGGCACACCAAAAGTAACAAACCTCGCACCATACCACTTACTCAGCGTTGCCGTGAGATACTTGATCGTTGTTCCAAAGATAACCATCAGCCCTTCAGTCACATCAATCGGAACACCTACCGTACAGTCTTTGAGAAAGCTAGAGCAATGGCTGGTTTGGGTGAGGATGTTATACCTCATGTGATGCGGCATACCTGTGCATCAAGGCTGGTTCAGTCTGGTGTAGATATCCGTAGAGTACAGGTATGGTTAGGCCACGGTACTATCGCAATGACCATGAGATACAGCCACTTAGCACCTGATGATCTGGATGTATGTCTTGAAGCTTTGGAGAACTAGTGATACTGTGACACACTTTGTGACACCTCGTGCCATATGTGGCACATCTCGATGGGGGCATGGTGAAATTGGTAAACACACAAGACTTAAAATCTTGCGGCTGAACAAGCCTTCCCAGTTCAAGTCTGGGTGTCCCCACCATCTACACAAGAGTCTTAAAATCCCTCTAGACTCTCTTACACATACATAAATAAGCTCTAGCCCTTGTATATCCTACAGGGGCTAGACGATACCTTATTACTTACACATACACAGGAGACTTGTATGGCGAGGCACACTGTATCTGAACTTACAACCCGTACTAGAAGGGAAGAGGAGAATCTAAAGATGAACCATGAGTATAACTATAAGTTAAACTGTAGTGATGACTTTAGTAATAGCGTCTTACAGGATAAATTAGAAAAAGATATCTATATTAGTGCTCAAACTAGAATGACTAAAGATAACTTAGAGTCTAACTCTAGAGGGGCTTGGTCTGAAAGTAAGATAGGTAGTAGGTATGTCTCTTCAGCCCAGCGAAAGTTCACTGAAGCTTTAATCTCGTTCCTGTCTAGGAAGAGTGGTGGTAGGGGTGCTAGAGCTGCTGAGTATCTAAGGCAGACTGGCCTGAATCCAGAGGTAATCTCTTATCTATATATAAAACAGGTATTCAATTTAATACCCTTATTCTCGTCTAAACCAATAAAACGTACCAGCTTTTGTATCAAATCTGTTGATGCTATCCACACTGAGTGGCGTTTAGCTTTCTTTGGGTCTGTCAAGGAACGTAAGAACCTGTTGGATAAGATCACCAAAGATATGGATAAACGTACCTACCCTACGTCTTGGCGTATGCGTACCTATCGTATGTACTTTGATGCGGAACAGGTAGAATGGCGTGGATGGTCGCAGAGAGAATGTCTGTTGATTGGTTATGCTTTGATGAACTTACTCAGAGAAGCTACAGCCCTCATCCAGTATGACCACACAGAAACCTACATAGTTCCTACCCGTGAACTGGTATACCATGTAGAAGAAACCTGTAGGCGATCTGTACTAGACTTCACGTTGTACCTACCAATGGTCGTCAAGCCTCGCCCGTGGTCTGCTGAGTACAACCTGTTCAAAGGTGGATACCTGAACAAAGGCAGGGTAAAAAAATACAGCATCATAAAAGGTGCTGGTAAAAGGGATGTTGAACGTATGCTACGGATGGATTGGGAGCGTATCCTGCCACCCATCAACGCCATACAGGAGACCCCTTGGCGTGTTAAGCGTCGCATGGTGGATGCTCTGGATTACGTCTTTAATGAGCTGGGTGGTGACCGTGGAGGTCTACCAACCGTCGATGCAATCGAGCTTCCACCAAAGCCACCTAAGTATGATACCGATGAAGAAGTACGAAAAGCTCATAACAAAGATGTATTTCTGATTCGTGACCAGAACCGTCAGGACATATCAAAACGACTGTCAGTTGTCTTTACGCTATCCATTGCTCGGAAGTTCCAACAGTTTCACCAGATATTCTTTCCGCATAACTTAGATGTACGGGGTCGTGCATATCCTTTGCCAGCCTTTTTGAACCCACAGGCTGCAGACTTTGGTAAATCGATGCTCGAGTTTGCTGACGGTGTAGCCATAGAAAATATGGAGCAAGCTGCGTGGCTGGCAGTAGCTGGGGCAAACGCATGGGGTAACGATAAGGTATCTCTCCAAGACCGAGCTGATTGGGTTGTGGCAAACGAGGAATGGATTATTGAGTGTGGTAGGGATTGGCGTAACAACCAGCAGTGGTTGGATGCCGATGAACCTTTCATGTTCTTATCATTCGCTATGGAATGGGCAGACCTGATTGAGGCTGATAAGCGTGGTGAGGTGTTCTATTCACATTTTCCATGTCATGTAGATGCTACCTGTTCAGGACTACAGCATTACTCAGCTATGCTTAGAGATGAAGTCGGGGGTAAATCTGTAAATCTAATACCAGGATTAGAACGTCAGGATATCTATGCTGATGTGGCTGACGTTGCCAAGCGTATGCTGATTGCTGATGGTTCACCAGAATCCATGCTTTGGGTTAACTTTGGTATAGACCGAAAAATGACCAAGCGTCAGACAATGGTTATCCCCTATGCTGGTAAGTTCTCTAGCTGTATGGAGTACACCCGAGAAGCTTATATCGATAAGCTGAAAGCTGGACATAAAAGGATGTGGATTGCCAAGCAGGATCAATCGATGGTCGTACTGCTTGCTAAATACATCTGGGCAGCTATCGATGAAGTGGTTGTTAAGGCTAAAGTAGCTATGGATTGGCTGTCTTCTGTAGCCCGAGAGTGGACTAAATATCAAAACAAGTTGGAATGTTCTGGATACGATAAACGTATGACATGGACGACACCCGATGGTTTTCAGGTGGTTCAGTACAGAGCAGGGCAAAAACAAATGCGTCAAGAAACTTACATGAATGGAAGGGTTAGACTTACATACTATGAAGATACACCTAAACTTGATGCAAAAGACATGGCATTATCTGTTGCACCTAATTTTGTTCACTCTCTCGATGCTGCTCATCTGCGTATGGCTGTACTTGATGGGCTTGGAGTTGGGATTACTAGTTACGCTATGATCCATGACAGCTTTGGGGTTCACGCTGCACATATGCCAACATTCATTGATAAATGTGTGAAGTCGAGCTTTATTTCTATGTATGTACATTCAGACCCTCTGGCTCAACTACATGAAGCTTTACCCTTCGAGCATGATTTACCACCGTCTAAAGGTAACTTGGATATTCAGGGGGTTTCTGACAGTGAATTTTTCTTTTCATAATACTTACATATACGAGACCCTTACAACTTACAACCCGTACTAGAAGGAAACTTTCGGAAATGAATCAAATGTTCGACCAATTACACCCCGTAGTGGAAATTATCCGCACTGCGTACAACCACCGAGAGTCCCTGAACGGGGTCAATCGGGATACCTTCGAGCGTCTTTACCCTGCTTTAGCGGCTCAGGACGCTTACACTTGTGAACACTTCCTGCAACGGCTTTATGATGACATCTAACGTGATTGATTTCAAATCTTATTGGAAAAAGAAAACTGAACAGACAGATATCAAATTAGCCAATCTGTATGAAGTTTACGATGACACCCACGACAACTGCATCCCAACCATGATGGGCTACATTATTGAGGATGATAAGTTCATGCTCATGCAAATCAGAAAAGCCACTGAAGAGGATGTAAAGGCTGGAGAACTTACAGATAAGGAAGGTCTCATAGCTCAGTCCGTCGTATTAACCCAGCGTCAGCTACAGTTTATTGCAAGCTACGCTACAACTTTCTACCTAATTGAGGATTTAGATGAAGTATCTGACTGAGAAATCTGGAAAGTACTCAGGTATGACTATGACAGGTAAAGCTTTTTACCCTCGTCTTGTCAGAGCTGACACAAAGTACAACAAACTAGGCCAATATAAGGCTGACCTCCGTGTTCCTGTTGAGGAAGCGAAAGAGTTAATGGAAGAGCTGGCATCTGTCTATAAAGAATGGACAGGAAAAGCACCAAGTAAAAACGACAATTCCATGTGGAAGTTCGAAGAAGATGACAATGGCAACCAGACAGGTGATGTCATTATAAAAATCAGAGTTTCCAACAAAATGAAGAAAGATGGTGACCTGTGGGATCGTCGTCCAAAGATTTTCTTCCGTAATACTGATGACCGCACTGAGAGTATTGGTGGTGGATCAGCCATGAAAGTACAGTTTGATATGTACTGCTGGCAAGCGGAGAAAAAAGGCGTATCACTCCAACCTCTAAGCGTACTTATTGAGGAACTCGTAGAATACGAGGGTAATGGGGGTAACCCATTCGGAGAAGGCGAAGAAGCTGTCTTTGATACAGAACCAGTAAAAACAAACGGGGAAACCGATGCCAACACTACGCAGGAAGAAGCGTCTGACTTCTTCTAATGCTGGTGGATGGGCAAACAAAACAGGTAACGGGTTCAGATCAGGTCTTGAGGAACGTATAGCTCAGGAGCTGATTGAACGTGGTGTTGACTTTGAGTATGAGAAGATGAAGATTGATTATCTTCGTCCTGCAAAAAAATCAAAATACACCCCAGACTTCGTTTTACCCAACGGTATCATCATTGAGACTAAAGGTCGTTTTTTAACGGCTGATCGTCAAAAGATGCTGTTAGTCAAAGACCAGCACCCTGATTTAGACATCAGGTTTATCTTTTCAAACGCAAATCAAAAAATATCCAAACAAAGTAAAACCACTTACGGGATGTGGGCAGATCGTAATGGCTTCCCATACTCGAACAGTGAGTTGCCTTTGAACTGGCTAAAGGAGTGATATGGAAGAGTCCCAGTTTACTAATCACGAACCGTGTCCGAGCTGTGGCTCTAAAGATAACTTAGCCAGATATGATGATGGACACGGATATTGTTTTGGGTGTGACTATTATGAGCAAAAAGAATCCAATGGCGAAACGTCTTGGGTCGCCCCTTTATCGACAACGGGTAGTTCAGAACAAAAAGAAGTACTCAAGATCAAAGGCGAAACAAGAGCTATATCATCGAGGCGTATCACCGAAGAAACCTCTTCGAAGTGGGGATATCGCCTTGGTGAACATAATAGTAGCCCAGCCCATCTAGCTTATTATTACGACAAGAACCGTCGACCTATCGCTGCAAAGGTTCGCTATCCAGATAAGACATTTCACTGGATTGGTGACTCTAAGAATGTAGGATTATATGGAGATTGGCTCTGGCGTGACTCGGGCAAGATGATAGTGGTCACTGAGGGTGAGATTGATGCTCTCTCTGTATCACAATTACAAAACAATAAATATCCTGTGGTGTCTGTTCCAAATGGAGCACAAGGTGCATCACGGGCTATACGCAAGAGCATTACCTTTCTGGAGAAGTTTCAGAAGGTAGTGTTCATGTTTGATATGGATGATGTTGGTAAGGATGCCGCATTAGAATGTGCAAAGCTTCTATCGCCAGGAAAAGCCCATATCGCACACCTTGATCTTAAAGACCCTAACGAAATGCTTCTAGCAGGGCGTGGGGCTGATGTTATTGATGCTATCTGGGGTGCTAAACAATACCGTCCCGATGGTATCATCAACGCTGCCGATCTTTGGGATACAGTAAGAGGCAGTAACGATAGCTTCCGTGTACCTTACCCCTTCTCAGGACTCAATACACCTACCTATGGAGTAGGACTTAGGGAGCTTACAACTATTACCGCTGGGACGGGCGTTGGAAAGTCAGCGTTTGTCCGAGAGATAGCCTATGATCTACTGATGAATAAGGACATGACGGTGGGCATGATGATGCTCGAGGAAGGTCTGCGTCGAACGATGCAGGGTATGCTCGGTATCCATATGAACAAAGTCCTTCATGTTGATTCAACGGTAGAAGAAGGTGAACTGCGTAAATCGTTTGATGCGGTGACTAAAGATAACAGGTTACACCTATATGACAGCTTTGGGTCTACTGATCCCGATGTGCTTATAGAGAAGCTCAGATATATGGCTGTAGGTTTAGGATGTGACTTTATTATCTTTGACCATATCTCGATTGCTATCGCAGGACTAGATGTCGATGACCGTAAGGCACTCGATATCATGGTCACAAAGCTACGCTCACTTGTCGAAGAGACAGGCGTAGGTCTTCTCATGGTAGCGCATCTGCGTCGCCTTGAGGGTAATAAAGGCCACGAGAATGGAGTTACGACTAGTCTTAGTCATCTCCGTGGCTCTCAATCAATAGCTCAAACCTCTGATGTGGTGATTGGTCTTGAAAGAGACCAGCAAGGTGAGAACCGAAACATAACGACAGTTCGCATTTTGAAAAATCGCTTCAGCGGTATCACGGGTGAGTGTTGTCAGCTCAAATATGAAGAGCGTACTGGCAGATTGACCGAAGTGACAACGGAGGCATTCCAAGATGGAGATATCTACTGATGATTCAATATTTGAGATGGCTGAAATGACAGCCTTGATTGCAGTAAAAAATCCAGATTGGCAACAGCTTCATAACTTCTTTAATACACAAGCCCAATCACTTGAGCACAATGGATGGAAGAAAAGGAACGGTATGACACAACACGATAAAATCCTAAATCATATGCGTACAGCAGGGTCAATATCAGTACGGGAAGCTATGAATGATTATAGCATCCACAAGCTTGCTACTCGCATTTCAGAGCTTCGTAGTGCTGGTTATAATATTGAACACAAGGTTCAGTATCATCCAGTAACTAAGCAGAAGTATTACCGTTATAATCTTGCGGCTTCTTGATTGACATAGGAGATGTGGATGCGATTAGTATTCGACCTTGAAAGCAATGGACTACTTGACGAGCTGGATCGTATCCACTGCCTGTGCTTAAAAGATATAGACACCGAACAAACATATAGCTTCGCACCTTCTGAGGTGGAAACTGGTGTCAAGATGCTGATGGATGCTGACCTTATCATAGGACACAACGTCATCAGTTTTGATATCCCAGCTATCAAGAAGGTGTATCCGTGGTTTCGAATCCGAAAATCACGGGTCAGAGACACATTGGTTATGTCCCTGTTACTCTACCCTGATCTCAGTGACCGAGATTATCGTTTAGTAGCATCCGACGAGAGCTTTCCAAAAAAGTTGATTGGTAAGCACCGTCTGGAAGCATGGGGTCATAGGCTCAAGTGTTTCAAAGGGGACTATGATGGCGGTTGGTCAGAATGGTCTCAGGTTATGCAGGACTACTGCGAACAGGATGTGGAGGTCACCGACAGGCTGTGGAAGCTTATCGAGTCTAAAGATGTCTCTCCTGTGGCTACCGAACTTGAACATCAGGTCAAGTGGGTGATTGCTGAACAGGAGCGTTGTGGTTTTCCTTTCGACGAGGACTTAGCGATGCATCTTAAAAAGACGTTGGACAAACGTCGGGCAGAACTCGAAGCAGAACTACAGGACGCATTCCCACCTTGGGAACAGGAACTAGGTTTGTTCACCCCCAAGGTTAATAATAAGTCCCGAGGATACGTCAAAGGCGTACCCATAATGAAGAAAAAGACTGTGGTATTCAATCCTGGCTCTAGGATGCATATCGAGTCTAGGCTCAAGGCTATCCACGGATGGAAGCCCAAGGAGTTCACTGAAGACGGAAGAGCTAAAGTAGATGAACGTGTATTATCTAGTTTAACTTACCCCGAAGCGAAGCTCCTGAGCGAATACTTAACTGTGCAAAAGCGTATAGGTCAGGTGGCTGATGGTGCAAACGGCTGGCTCAAAAAAGTCAGAGATGGACGTATCTATGGTCAAGTTATCACAAATGGTGCTGTTACAGGCCGAGCTACACACAGATCACCTAATGTAGCCCAGACCCCTGCTGTCTATGTCCCTTATGGCAAAGAGTGTAGGTCATGCTGGACTTCATCAAAACACCGTGTGCTGATCGGAGCAGACGTTTCTGGGCTTGAGCTTAGAATGTTGGCAAACGAGATGTGGCGGTTTGATGATGGTGCATATGCAAAGGAAGTAGTGGATGGAGATATTCACACCGCTAACCAGACCGCAGCCGAACTCCCAACGAGGAATGATGCAAAGACTTTTATCTATGCGTTTCTCTACGGTGCTGGTGACGCTAAGATTGGCTCTATTATCGGCAATGGTGCGACTGCTGGTCGTGAGATTAAGAAGAAGTTCTTCGAGAAAGTCCCTGCGTTAGAGCGTCTGGTAAAACAAGTAAAGGCACAAGCTGGTGACAAAGGTTATCTACTTGGTCTCGATGGTAGACAGTTACACATACGGTCTACTCATGCTGCTCTCAACACTTTATTACAATCGGCTGGTGCGCTGGTCTGTAAGCAGTGGCTTGTGGAGGTAGACAAGGAACTACGCTCCAGAGGGTGGCAAGACAGATGTCAGCAAGTGGCATGGATTCATGATGAACTACAGTTCGACTGTGATGCGATGATTGCAGAAGATTGTGGTCAGCTCATCGTGGATTGTATTGCTAAAGCTGGTCAACACTTCAACGTCCAAGTCCCATTAACTGGTGAATACAACATCGGAGCTAACTGGGCTGAGACACACTAGGAGAAGATATGGCGAAGAATACGCTCCTAATTGATGGAGATATTGTAGCCTTTCAAGCATCTGCTTCTTTAGAACATCCTACAAAGTATGATGAAGACACTTGGATACTCTGGGCGTCTGAGTCTGACACTAAAGCTAAATTCAATGACATGATTTCCACCCTGCTCGAAAAGTCAGGGTGTGGAGATGTTATTATAGCTTTTTCTGATAAGGAAAACTTCCGTAAAGAACTAGATGCTAAATATAAGGCTAATCGAGCTAAGACCAGAAAGCCTATGCTTCTGCCCTTGCTCAGAGACTACTGCCAAGCAAAGTATCGTACACTAATCTACCCTCGTATTGAGGCTGATGATGTACTAGGTTTGTGCGGCACATACGAACCTCTTTTTGAAGAGTGTGTCATCTACAGTATCGATAAAGATTTAATGCAAATCCAAGGTCGACACTTGATTGATGACGAAATCGTTGAAGTAACGCCTGAACAGGCTGACTACTTCTTTCTAAAACAAGTCCTCACTGGCGACCAAGCCGATAACTATGCTGGATGCAAAGGTATTGGTGAGAAGAGAGCTACTGCTATTCTTGACGAAGAACCTACATGGGATGCTGTCGTTAAGGCTTACGAAAAAGCAGGGCTGTCAGAAGAGGATGCCATACACCAAGCACAACTCGCTCGTATCCTAAGACACGGTGAGTATGACTTGGCGTCGCAAAAGGTAAAGCTCTGGAGACCCAATGGAAGATAAAGTAAACAGCCCTAGTCATTACACAAATGGCTCAATCGAAACATGGGACTACATCCTAGATGTGCAAGGTGAGTATATAGCTATGCACACTGCCCATGCTCAGATTCTTAAATACACAGGCTCACGGCTTTGGAACAAGAATAACCCCATCGAAGACGCTGAAAAAGCTCAATGGTATCTAACAGAGATGATACGTCTGATGAAAAAGACTAAGGGGGTTAATTGGTAATGAGAGCTGTTAGCCGTGAAAATAAAGTAGCCTCGTTCCATAAGGCTATGGAAATGAAACGTCAGGTAAGCTTCGACACTAGGGAGCTTACCGCAAAAGAACTAATTGATTTCATTCATATGAGAATGACATTGATTCAAGAGGAAGTACTCGAATTGAAAGAGGCATCCGATCATATATGTATGCGACTACACAATAATCAGACAGTCGCTACATCTGAAAAAGCCCACTTACTGAAAGAACTAGCTGATGTTCAGTACGTTGTTTCGGGCTTTGCCGATGCCTTTGACCTTCCTATACAGCCAGCATTCAACCGAGTTCACGACAGCAATATGTCTAAGCTTGTGGATGGGAAACCAGTGAAGCGAGAGGACGGTAAAGTCCTCAAAGGCAAGAACTATAAACCCCCATACTTAGAAGACTTGGTAGAATAATGGCATTCAAATCTAACAATAATCCGATGTTCCGATCTAAATTTAGTGAGGACATCTTCAATTACAAATATGCCCATGACGGATGTGAGACATGGGCTGACTTGGCAAAGACACTAGTCAAAGACGTATGCTCCGAGCATATGAGCAAAGAAGATATGTTCCAACTTCAGGAATATATCACCGACCTCAAGTTCATACCTGGTGGTCGCTACCTTTACTATGCTGGTCGTCCCAATAAGTTCTTCAACAACTGCTATCTACTAAAGGCAGAAGAAGACACACGGGAAGACTGGGCTAACCTGTCATGGAAAGCAGAGAGCTGCCTAATGACTGGTGGTGGTATTGGTGTGGACTATAGTGTGTATCGCCCTGCTGGGGCTACCATCAGCCGTACTGGTGGTCAGGCTTCAGGTGCTGTCACTAAGATGAACATGATCAACGAGATTGGTCGTAGGGTCATGCAAGGTGGTAGCCGACGGTCAGCTATTTATGCATCACTAAACTGGAAACATGGGGACGTAGACGATTTCCTTAAAGCTAAGGACTGGCAATCCATGCCTGTCGGCTCAACTGGTAAGACTCTATGGGATATTAAACAGGAAGACTTCAACTTCCCTGCACCTTTAGACATGACAAACATCAGCGTAAATTACGACACTGAATGGCTCATGAACTACTGGAAGACAGGTGATGTTGGAGAAGTATTCAAACAGAATGTCGAACAAGCCCTGCGTTCAGCAGAGCCAGGTTTCAGCTTTAACTTCTTCGATAGAGAGAATGAAACACTGCGTAATGCTTGCACAGAGGTAACCAGTGAGGACGACTCTGATGTCTGTAACTTAGGTAGCATCAACTTAGGTCGAGTCGATGATATATCCGAGTTCAAGGATATTGTAGACCTTGCAACCAAGTTCCTTATCTGTGGGACATTCAAAGCCCAACTGCCATACCGTGGTGTCTATGAGACCCGTGAGAAGAACCGTCGCCTCGGCCTCGGACTAATGGGTATGCATGAATGGCTTATCAAAAAGGGATACCGTTATGAAGTCACTCCCGAGCTACATCAATGGCTGGCAATCTATAAAAGACAGTCTGATCTTACTAGCCGTCGGTTTGCTGATTATCATAATGTCACCCGTCCTGTTGCTAATAGGGCTATTGCGCCTACGGGCAGTATTGGCATTCTTGCTGGTACTAGCACTGGCGTTGAACCTATTTTTGCTGTCGCATACAAACGTCGATATCTCAAGGGTGGTAACAGATGGCATTATCAATATGTCGTCGATAGTGCTGCTCAAGAGCTGATTGATATGTATGGGGCAGACCCAGACAATATTGAGTCTGCACTTGATCTGGCTGCTGACTATGAGCGTCGGATGAAGTTCCAAGCTGATGTCCAAGACTATGTGGATATGTCTATCTCCTCAACAATCAACCTCCCATCGTGGGGTTCTAAGTTAAACAATGAGGACACTGTAGATGATTTCGCTAACACATTGGCATCCTATGCCCACAGGCTTCGTGGATTCACCGTCTACCCAGATGGTTCACGGGGTGGGCAACCACTGGTATCTGTCCCGTACTCTGAAGCAGTTAGTAAGCTGGGTGAAGAGTTTGAGGAAAGCATCGAAACCCATGACATCTGTGACATAAGTGGCACGGGAGGATCATGCGGTGTCTAGGTTACCAAGAATAGATGGAGATTTGCTCGACTACCTTGAGCGAATGTTTCCAGATCGCTGTCCAAACCTTGACCAAGATAACAACACAGTTTGGTTTAGGGCTGGAGCTGCTTCTGTAGCTCGTCATTTAAGGGCAGTGTACGAACAACAAAACGAAAACATTTTAAAAGAGGAGAATCTGTGATGTGTACAGGCGGTAGTCGACCAGCTCCCCCACCACCACCAGCTCCCCCACCCCCTCCACCTCCTGTCTTGATGCAAGGAGCACCAACAGAGGCAGTTACTGCTGATGAAGAACGTGCGAAGCGCAACAAAAGCGGTAAAAAAGGTGGAACTAAGCCATACCGCAGCTCTGGTATGTCCATCGGTGGCGGTCAAGGCGGTAGTTCATCAGGCGGCGTAGGAGTATAATATTATGCACAACGGTAAGACCTGTGCAGGACGGTATGAGCAGCTTGCTGTTGAGCGTGAAATGTTTCTAAACCGAGCTAGAGATTGCTCTGAGGTAACTATACCTACTTTAGTTCCTCCGAGTGGTCATAGCTCGGCTACAGAATATAGAACACCTTATCAAGGTATCGGGGCTAGGGGTGTAAATAACCTAGCCTCAAAATTATTGCTCTCCCTCCTGCCCCCAAATTCCCCCTTCTTTCGTCTACAAGTTGACGACCAGACATTAGTAGAACTTACAGGACAAGATAATGCTCGTGCAAAAGTAGAAGAGGCACTAAACCAGATTGAACGGTCAGTAATGACTGAAATAGAAACATCTGGATTACGATCTCCTATATTTGAGGCACTCAAGCATCTCATTGTTGCTGGAAATGTTCTCGTATACCTCCCAAAGTCTGGTGGCATCCGTGTATTTCGACTAGATAGCTATGTCGCAAAACGTGATCCGTATGGTAATGTTCTAGAAGTAATTACCAAAGAAGAAATCTCCCCTGCTGTATTAGAAGATAAAGAATTAGAGCTATTAGGTAGTGACCTGAATAGTGATATGAAAGAACGCTACAATGAAAAAGTAGCACTTTATACCCACTTTTACCTAGATGGTAATAAATGGCGTATGTACCAAGAACTCAAAGGTAAGGTAGTTCCAGGCTCTGCTGGTAGCTGGCCTATTGATAAATCACCTATGATGCCTTTGCGTTGGACAAGAATCGATGGTGAAGATTATGGACGCTCATATGTAGATGAGTACCTCGGTGACCTTATTAGTCTGGAAGGACTATCTAAGGCCATCGTAGAGGCTTCTGCGGCTTCGGCTAAGGTATTGTTCATGGTTAATCCAAACGGCACTACCCGTATGAGAGATATTGCTCAGGCAGAAAACTGTGGAATTGTTGCTGGTAACTCTAATGAGGTATCTGTACTACAAACCCAAAAGTATGCCGACATGAGAGTGGCTTATGACACTGTAAGGACAATCACTGAGCGTCTTTCTTATGCATTTCTTATGAATAGTGCTGTTCAGCGTTCTGGAGAACGTGTGACCGCTGAAGAAGTACGCTTTATGGCAAAGGAACTGGAAGATGCCCTCGGTGGTGTCTACTCTATTTTATCACAAGAGTTTCAGCTTCCCCTAGTCAATCGTCTTATGGACAGAATGACAAAGGCCAAGCGGTTGCCTGAGTTGCCAAAAGGTATTGTACGTCCAGCTATTGTTACTGGTCTAGAAGCTCTAGGTCGTGGTCATGATCTCAACAAGTATAATGCATTTTTACAGGCACTACAGCCAATAGGGGCTGAGGCTGTTGCACAGTATATGAATGTTGGGGATTACATAACCCGTATTGGTACAGCCTTGGGAATCGATATGGATGGCTTGGTAAAGACAGAACAAGACATCATGGCAGAGCAACAAGCTCAAGCTGAAGCTCAACAGCAGATGATGATGAATGAAACAATGGGACGCATGGCTGAAAAAGCCACCCCAAAAGCTATGGAAATGGCACAACAAGGACTAAGTGATGGCAACTGAAACGGTTAATATCAACCCCGAAGAAAATAACCCATCACTGGAAGAACAGGCTGCACTTCAAGACGAGGTGCAGTCCCCTTCTGGTGACCAAAAAATATTAGGTAAATTTGAATCATACGAGGAACTAGAGAAAGCCTATGCAACCCTACAATCCGAATATACAAAATCACGCCAGTTGGCTGAGAGCGAGAGTGTTTCGGATAATAATGCAGAGGCATCTGAAGAGGTCGCTCGTGAAGCTGTTGAACAAGTTGGTCTAGATTTTGAAGCACTCAGTAATGAATTTTGGTCTAATGACGGACTAGCTGATGAATCTTATGCTCAACTGGAGCAAGCTGGTATACCCCGTGAATTAGTTGATAGCTATATTGAGGGACAACAAGCTTTATTATCTACAACAGAAACGCAAGTTTATGACTCCGTTGGAGGCGAAGAAAGCTATCGGTCGATGACAGGATGGGCTGAAGAAAATCTGTCAGATGGTCAGATTGATGCCTTTAACGAAGCAGTGAATAGCGGTGACATGGAAAAAACTATGTTTGCCGTTCAGGGTCTAAAATCTATGTATGACGCTCAACAAGGCACTGAACCAGCTCGACAACTGGCTGGTCAGGCACGGGCTTCTGTTGATTCATACCAAAGCCTTGCTCAGATGAAAGCTGACATGGCAGACCCACGTTACCAATCTGACTCAGCATTCCGTGAAGCTGTAGCTCAAAAATTGGGACGATCAAACATAATGTAAAGGAAATTAGAATGGCTCGGGATTATCAAGCAGAATATGCAGACTACCATTCAAAGCCAGATCAAAAGAAGCGAAGGGCTGGTCGTAATGCAGCCCGTCGGTTAATGATTAAGAAAGGTTTAGCTGCGAAAGGTGATGGGAAAGACATTCATCACAAGGACAGAAACACTCTTAATAATAATTCTAATAACCTTGCAGTTATGTCTCGAAAACAAAATCGAGGCATGAAAACCTAAAGAAGACAGACCAACTGTACTTTCTGGCTCTCTGCGGAGAACAACCTCAAAGGAAAGGTGGCGAGTAGTCTTAGGAAACCCCTAAAACATATAACTCGTACTTGGAGGTACAATTATGTCAAACGCAACTCCTTCTCGTTTCGGCTCGATCAATGCAGGGTCGGATAAGGATGCGCTGTTTCTAAAAGTCTTTTCAGGCGAAGTCCTGACTGCTTTCGAACAGCAAACAGTAATGATGGACAAACATCAGGTTCGTACCATCTCTAACGGTAAATCAGCTCAGTTCCCAGTTATGGGTCGTACTTCAGCCGCTTACCATACCCCAGGCAATGAGATTACTGGCGATGCTATTAATCATAATGAAAAGGTCATTACCATTAATGATCTGTTGCTGGCTTCTAGCTTTATTGCAAACCTCGATGAAGCTAAGTCTCACTATGATGTACGCTCAGTGTACTCTCGTGAGATGGGTATTGCACTGGCTAACCAGATGGATAAGCATATCCTGCAAACTGGTATCCAAGCTGCTCAAGCTACTACTGCCACAATCACTGGTGAGACCGATATGGTCGGTGCAATCCTCACTGATGCTGATGGTAATACCAACGCTGATTCATTGATTGAGTCAGTATTCGACGCTGCCCAAACTCTGGACGAAAAGAACGTACCAGAAGAAGGTCGCTATGTAATCGTTAAGCCTGAGCAGTACTATCTGCTGGCTAACAGCTCAAAGGCAATTAATGTTGACTTTGGTAACGCTGGTAATGGTTCGACTGCATCAGGTCGCATCATGCGTGTAGCTGGAATGGATGTAATCAAGTCTAATAACTTGCCTACTACTAACATCACCGCTGGTGTTGATGCTGGTACATCCACTCGCCATGCAGTGAATGCAACCAATACTGTCGCTCTGGTAATGCACGGCTCGGCTGTAGGTACTGTGAAGCTGATGGACTTAGCAACAGAGTCTGACTACGATATCCGTCGTCAGGGTACTCTTATGGTTGCTAAGTATGCTGTCGGTCACGGCATCCTACGCAACGAAGCTGCTGTACAAATCCGTACTGCGACTCCGTAACCAATAGGTTAATTTGGGGGACACCTTCTGGTGTCTCCCTTTTTATATGAGGGTATTATGGCACTTGTTCCAACAACTAAACTAGAGGCGGTGAACGCCTGTCTATCTAATATAGGCGAAGCACCAGTAGCATCTCTAACAGGACTTCAGGTTGACGCTCAGGTTGCTTCCTCGATTATTGACGAGGTGTCTCGTGAGGTACAAACTTATGGATGGCACTGGAATGCTGAAGTTCACACTTTATCACCAGATATAAATAATGAGATTAAGCTCCCTGCTAATACACTTCGGGTTGATACTGTACAAGGTGACGTATCTACTGATGTTATACAGCGTGGTATGAAGCTTTATGATCGAAAAGAAAATCAATACACATTTACCAAAGCTCTAAAACTTTACATTACTGTTGGTTTAGACTTTGACGATCTTCCAGAAGCAGCTCGTAGATACATAACTGTTCGCTCAACCAGAGTTTTTCAAGAGCGTGTTTTAGGTTCTGATTCCATATCTAAGTTTAATAGAGCAGATGAACAGCAAGCTTGGGCATTGCTACAACATGAAGAATCAGAAACAGCAGATTATAATGTGATTACGGATAGCTATTCGACTTATTCAACAGTGGGTAGATTTGCCCCCGTGAGGAGGACTTACTAATGGCTCTCGTTGCTGGCGTAATGCCAAATATGTTCAATGGTGTCAGTCAGCAGCCTCCAGCACTCCGCTTGCAAAACTCTTGTACTGAAATGGAGAATGGCTGGGCTTCTCTTGTTGCTGGCCTACAAAAAAGATCAGGTTCTGAAGTTGTTGCCCGTTTGAGTAACAACGTATCAGGTAATGTTAAAGGTCATTTCTTCCAACGGTTCGATGGAAAAAAGTTCTTCATTACTATTCAAGATAATGACATCAAAGTTTTTGATGAAGCTGGTAGCTCAAAGACAGTAAATGGCACTCTTACTGGTTCGTATTTAGATTTTAATAATAACCCTCGTGAAAATTGTAAAATGATCACAGTAGGAGATACGACATTTATTTTAAATAAAACAGTAAGTGCTGCTGCTTCTACTGTGGCTGAATCTAGTATTACTCCTGCACGACTAGATCCCACTCGGTATTGGTCAATTTTTATAAAAGGTTCTTTATCCAACTCTAATTACGCTATTTATGTAAATGATGTACTAAAAGCAAACTTTACTACTGGTGCTAATACAGAGGCTTCCAACGCTGTAGAACGTACCGAAGAAATTGCCCAAGAATTAGTAAATGATTTAGTTGCTAACGGATATACAGCAGAAAGATATAACTCTACTGTGTCTCTTTACTTAGCAGCATCAGATACCGTTACCATCGATGAAGGTAATGGCGGTAATGCTATGACAGCATTCAAAGACGAGCTTATTAATTTTGAAGACTTACCAGCTCAAGATAAAGATGGGCGGCTAGTTCGAATTATTGGTGAGCCAGGATTTGATGGTGATGATTATTATGTAGTTTACCAAGATGGTCTGTGGGTAGAAACTCATGGTTATGGTAAAAAGAGACAACTCACTCCATCTAGTCTGCCTCACACTTTAAGTTACGATGCATCTACAGATACATTTACATTTGACGATCATACATGGGCTTCAATGCTTGTAGGTGATGACACAACAAACGCTGACCCTACATTTGTAGGAAAGCCAATTAATGATATCTTTATCCATCAAGGACGTATGGGCTTTCTTTCTGATGAGAATGTGATCCTGTCAGAAGCAGATTACTTTGAGAACTTTTACAGAACAACTGTAGCTCAATTAGTTGATGCTGATCCTATAGATATCGCAGCGGTAACTGGTCAAGTTACGCTCCTCAACTTTGCTGTCCCGTTTAACAAGAAACTTCTTATATTTTCAGATAAGACACAGTATATTCTTGAAACGCTGGACTTACTCTCCCCAAAAACTGCACAACTGAACTTTGCTTCAGCTTTTAACTGCTCCAAAACTCAGACCCCTGTCCAAGTAGGTGCTTATATTTACTTTGCCGACGACACGGGAACTAACTCTAAGCTTATGGAGTATTTCGTTGATAACGACTTGAACACAGAAAATGCTGATGAGGTATCTGCACAAATACCAGAATATATAAAAGCACCTGTCCAATATGTTGCAGGGTCTAGTCGACTATCCAGTGTTTTCCTACTAGGAAACAATCCTAAAGAAATCTACTGCTATAAATACTTCCAAGGAACTCAAGGAAAGATACAATCATCTTGGGGTAAGTGGGTATTTGAAGGTGATGTAAAATATTTCACTTTAGTAGATAATGATATGTTTCTATTAGTGGATTACGACAGTGACGGATTGTATATGGAAAAGATAAACATCGAGGAAGACTCAGTTCGTTCTAAAACAGATTTTCCAATACATCTAGACCATAGTTTTAAGTTTTCAGACACCACACGGTCATATAGCTCATCCACAGGATTAACAACTTTTACACTGCCACATCCTACACCAGCAGATGCTGTATTTGTTCAAAGTGATGAAGATGCTCCAAGAGGATTTATCATCGACACTACCAGAACTAACAGTACAACATTTACTGCTACAGGAGATTATACAGGGTCTACCTATGACAATGCTGTTATAGGAAGAAACTATACTTTTGTGTATGAGTACTCACCATTTTTCTTAAAAGAACCTAAAGGTCAGGGTGAGGTATCCGTGCAAGATGGTAGATTGTCAATACGGTATATTTCAGTTCAATACGAAGATACTGCACAGTTTACAGCTAAGGTAACCAACAGAGGAAGGACACCTTATGAGTATACTTTCTCAGGTAGAAATCTTGGGTCTAGTAATAATGTCATTGGTGGACTGTCTTTAGATGACGGTGAGTTTAAGTTCCCTGTTATGGGCGAAAACATTTACACAAAGGTAGAGTTACTGAATGACACTCCGTTTCACTGCACCTTTACAGGTACGGAATGGAATGCTCAGTGGACACCAAAAGCCGCTAGAAGGGTATAAATGATACATACAGAAGTTACTGAGGCTTGGCACATCTCGTCGCTGGCCTCACGGCTTCGGGATGCAGACAAGCAAGAAATCAAAGCCACCTCCGATTTAGACTCCCTACAAGGACTGTCTAGGTCGGTGGAGGCATCTCCGATATGCTATACGATTATGGAGGACGAGCTACCAGTTGCCATCTTTGGTACAGTTCCAGACGATACTAATGTGTCTTTGATTTGGATGCTTGCCAGCGATGACCTGAAGCGTCACTCCAGACAGTTCATACGAGAAAGTAAGAACTATATAAAACAACTCCACGAGGAATCTAACTCAGACCTTTTGTGGAATTTAACAGACAAAAGAAACACGGTTCACCACAAGTGGCTGAAGTGGTGTGGATTCTCATTTATCCGAGAGGTGAACTGGGGTTCATACAATTTGCCATTCTACGAATTTGGAAGGTTTGAAAATGTGTGATGTTACAGCAGCCATCCAAGGTGGTCAGGCAGTAATGCAGTATCAGGCAGAACGAGATAAAGTTAATGCCGCTAATGCTGCTGCTAATGCCAGTATTGCTAGTGGACGGGAAGATTTTAATTATAGAACAGATACTGCTCAAGGCGATTATCAATTAGAAGCTAGAGCACAAAATCAAACAGAATTTGACACAATTTTAGCAAGCAGAGCTGCCCGATCTACAGCTATAGCATCGGCTGCATCTCAAGGCGTCACAGGTAAATCTGTAGATGCCACCATCAACGCTATTATCCAGCAAGGTGCAAGAAACACTAGCCGTGTGAAAGATCAAGAGGTTGTTCTTGAACGGGCATATGAGGCTTCATCTAGAGGAATGCAGAAAGACTTAGAACAAGTCTATGCAAATAATCCTATGCAGGACTCTCCTAATCCCTTGGGTCTTGCTCTCGGTATTGGAGGTGCAGCGTCTGGTGCAAACGATAGAATTATTGATCAAGGAGGCAAAGGCTTCCTTCCTACATTTTTAGGATAAGGAATTAGGACAATGGCACGGACTACAGTTGATTTAACGCCTGTCTCTCCCACTGCGAGGGGATTAGGACGACAGGGGTCAGGTGCAATACAGTATAGGGCTGATCCAAACGCTGGTAGTTCTGCGGAACTTTTGGCAAATAGCTTAAATGTTGTATTGGACGCATCTCAACGCAGAGACCGCAGAAAAATTGACGAAGCCAATAAGAAGTTTGAACTAGAGTTTGACGGATATGTGTCTAAAGCACTTGAGGGTGATAACACAACAGGCATACAAGAGTTAGACACACTATACCCCGACATGAGCATGACAAGGAAGCTCATGATCCTCAAGGCGGCTGGTAAGGCCACTATGGAACGGGATGAGAACTTCCAAAGCTTGGTAGCATCTATTGGTGCTCCCAGTACTGACGATAATGGGGTTACTTCAGGTTTTGCCAATACACTAGATGGAATCAATCAAGGGTATACTTCAGCAGAACAATATATCAGAGATTCATACGGTGAATCTAATGGTGCTTATGTGTCAGGGATGCTGGGATACCTAGATAATCAGCGTTCAGCACAAATACAGCAATATGTCGCTGGTAAACGAGCTGATGAGCTACAGGCTACAGCAAATGACTTCTCCACTACAGATAAGGCTCTAGCTGCATCTGGTGATTGGGAGGCATTACAACAACGTGATAATATTTGGCGTTCTGCTGGCGGTAACGACTTCATTCAAGGTAAAACTCGTAACGCTGAGATTCTTAATGCATCTAGAGACCAAGCTATTGCAAGCCGAGATATTTCAAGTCTCCAAAATGCCCCTGAAGTTTACAAAGGTATCATGAAGGATAAGTCTCAGCTATGGAACACCTACCTAGCTGATGTACAGAGAGACATTGACAGACTTAATGCTGTTGATGCTGCGGCAACTCTAAAGAAAAAAGAAGATGAAAGAAAGCTTCGTAAAGAGTTCTTACTTGATAAGATGATTAAAGGCGAACAGGCTCTTACTGAATCTGAAGTTCGTGAAGTAGAAGGTTACTCAGACCTCAGCTCTGCTCGGGAAAGACTACGGGCTAACACTGGTGTCAATAAGACATTTTCTAAGACCAATCTAGTATCCCTAAAAGGACGGCTCAAAGAGGCTGACACTGTAGAGGAACTAGAGGAACTAGGATTGACTGAAGACGCTCTAAACGATCCAAATGCAATCATTAGGTGGGCATCTACACAAGAAGGTGTTCATCCAGATGATGTCCCTGCTCTTATCGAGGCTACACAATCAGCTTACTATATAACAGACGTAAAGAACTCTACAGAACACAAAAGGTTCGAGACACAGATTGAAGGTTCGCTTGCTGAGATCAGAAACGTGGCTCTGTTGGATAGTGAATTTGGTATGGCTGGTGGCTTACTAAACCAAGATAGTACATTCTACGCACGAGGTAAGACATTAGCAAAAGATGAGTTCTCTGAGCTTGTAGAAATTTACAGGGAAGAGAATGGAAATGAAAAGCTAACTAAGAGACAGCTAAAAGAAATCCGTGAGCTGGTTGTAGCGAAAGTTCAACAGTATGTAAACTCCTTCAAGGGGCAGTCTGCTAAGATGGCTGCTTATCAACTTGGAACTGTTACAGAAGATTTAAGAAACACTAGTAATCAGTATAGAGACCCTGATACAGGGGAAATTTATCCTGTTGTTAACCCTGCTCAGGCTGCTGATGTATTGGCTAATAACCCTAATGCAGAGTTTAGACAAATCACTCCAAATAGACTTATTCAAACGAGGTAAAACATGGGCATCTCTGATCTACCCACTTGGAATCCGTCTAGTGATGAGCTGGAGGAGATTCGAAAAAAACAAGAAAAAATAAAGGCTGACAGACAGGCAGCACAACAATTGCAAGCTTCTCAGCCTACCGCTTCTCCAACAACACCAAACACAACAGCATCTCCCCCAACCTCAACTCCAACTAATATCTCTCAAGCAATCGCTGGGGGACAAGAGGAATTCAATGTGCGGTTTGAGGCTGGTGAGGAAGATACCACCGAGGATACCCTTGTTGAAGACGAGGATTTCTTGGCAGCAGCTCGTAACATATATAGATTTAATCATAATGGACAGGGCTTTGACGGATCAGATCAGGAGCTTGCAGACTACGCCTTAGATACTATGGGCTGGTTTAACTACAACCTACCTAAGATGACGGTAGATGCTGCTATAATCTCTCGTGCAGACGATAATACAAAAGCATCCTTCTTATACCTTATGGATGCCTATGATGATAAAAATATCTCATGGGATGGAACTTGGCGTTTTATTAAGGGTGTCTCTACTGACCCTACAACATACGCTGGTCTCGCCACTTTCGGTATTGGTACTGCTGTTAGTCAAGGAACTAAACAAGTTGGTAAGGAAGGTCTAAAAGCCTTACTGAAGGGCGGTATGCGTAACACTGTTATTGCCGCTACTGAAGGTGCAATCTATGGTGCGGTGGATGATATCAACCGTCAGGTCATAGAGACATCTGTAACAGGTGAAGAGATTGATACTTTTAGAACACTAAAGGCGTCGGGTCTCAGTGCATTAACTGCTGGTACGATTGGCCTAGCCGCTACCCCTGCTATCAATAAAGCACAGCAACTTCTAGGGGCTAAACCTAAGAAACGCAAGACTACTAAAGGTGCAGCGAAGACAGCAGATGATGCTACACCAGCCGATGAGGTCACTAAAGATATCAACGAGGCTGGCGAGAAGCTGGTAACTCGGGTTCAGCAGGAAGGTGCATCAGAGCCTAAGCTTGGTGTTACCTCAGCTATCTTAAAAATTCGTGAGGCCGTAGAGAAGACAACTAAAGATGGGTTTGTTGCTGTAGACCCTGAAACCGGCGTACAGAAGCGCAAGTTAATCAAAGACGCTACAGATATGCTAACAACTGTTTTGGGTAAGGTTACTCGGAACTCTGATGGTAGTGTGGACACAAACTCACTGAATCAGCAGATACTGGGTATGCAACTCACTCAAGCTGAGTTTAATGCTTTAGGTATCTCTGTACAGCGTACCATGTCAGACCTTGTAGAAGAAGTAGAGGACGTTGTACGTCGCCAACAGCGTGATATGTCAGAAGACGCTGCTGTTAAGTTGGGTGCAGAGCGAGAGGAACTAGAAGACCTATTTCGTAAACTAAATACACTCGATGAAGGATTTCGTTCTACTGCGGCAAGATCGCAGGGTGCAAGACAGAAAAACATCTATCGTGGTGAGCTACTAAATCTACTTCCTGAAGATATAAAGGTAAAAGAGAATATCACACAAGCTGAAGCTGACCGTGAATGGGTAGCTCTTGTAGATAAGCAACGTGACATTTTATCTAAGGATACAGACATCAAACGTCTTAATGGTGAGATTGAACGTGCAATCAAAGCCAACCGCATAGAAAAAGCTGCAAAACTTACAGCGGAACGTCGAGATTTGTTGAAGCAGAAGATGGATGCACAGAACCCAGGGATAGGGTATAAGACGAGGGCATCATTCCGTCGCACCGTTGAAGGTGTGAATGAGTTTGTTATTGGTACTGTGTTCACCACCTCTACTATTGTTATTAACACCCTACCTTCTCTTGTTAAAACTATTTACAAACCCTTCTTAAACTTTGTTGTAGAAGGTGATTATGCCAGCTCTGGTCTCAGAAAAATGACGGGAACATATGGAGCTATGTGGAAAATGCGTGAGGGGGCTGCAAAAGCCGCTATCGCTGCTTATAAATATGAACGTGGAATGCTAACTGGTGACTACAGTAGGTTCATTGAAAACCACAATGTTATCCCTCAGCGTTTCAAAGGACGTATCCCAGCAGGGTCAGTTATCCGGTTTTTTCCTAATATTCTAAACATGACCGACGAGTTTTTCCAACAGCTCAATTATAGAGGTTATGTTGAGGGACAGGCTACTGCTAATGCTATCCTACACAACAAGAGCTTGAAGAGACCTAAGAAAGGTAAAGCCTTAAAAGAGTACATCCAAAAAGAAGTAGATAAGGTAATCCTTAATGCTTATGAAGCTATGGATGAGGTGCAAATCAAGCAGAACCTTTTAGAACAAGCCGAAGCTCGGGGAATGAATCCCCAGCAAGCTAAGAAGTTTGTAGCTAAAGAATTCAAGAAGGATAAGGACAGACAGGCTAAGGGTAAGGAAAGCATCTTCAGAAATGCTAAGAACAAAGAAGGGCGGTCATATACAGAAGACCTCCTGTTCAAACGTCAGTTCACTGGGGATGGTTTCGCATCACAGACAGCTCAAAAGTACGAGCAGTTTGTCCGTGATAACCCGTGGATGAAGCTGGTTGGTCAGCTCTTCTTCCGTACACCAGTTCGTGTATTTGAAGAAGGTATTAGGATGACCCCTGGTGTACAGTTTATTGCTCCTAAGTATATTTCAGACTTGCGTGGTGCAAATGGTACAGCTCGTCAGGTTCGTGCTCAGGGTGAAGCCTTGCTGTCATATGGTATCGCTGGATATGTTATGATGCAGTATGCTCAGGGTAACATTACTGGTGCTGGTACAGGTGACTATAAGCGTCGTAAGATGCAGGAAGACACTGACAGGCAACAGCCGTATACCATCCAGTTTGACGATGGTAGTACATTTAGCTTCAGAAACTACGATCCCTTTTCTACACCCATCAAGATTATGGTAAATGCTTTTGAAAGGTATGAAGAAGTAGAATACCGTCGTCGTCAGGGCGAGTATGTAGAAGACGAGATGGCATTGATCCGAGAGCGTTTATACGTTGGTGTAGGTTCACTGTTTAACGCAATTAAAGATGCAAATCTTATGGAAGGTCTCGATCAAGCCAGCGAGTTAATGCAGTCTTTTGGTAAGGAAGATGCTTGGTATAAAGATATTCTAAAGTTTATGGGTCAAAAGTCTCAGCTTGCATTCCCTAATATGATCTACAAGACCAAGAATGCATTCTTTGATGACGCTCCTACTCTAAAAAACCCTATAGGATTTCTACAGCACCTCGAGGCTCGTATGGACTTAGGGTTTACCCCCGTGTCTAACCAATACGACATCTTGGGCAACGCAAGACCAATAGAAGCCCCTACCAACAGTCTTCACGGTGTATTCATTACAGATGAAGAAGACCGTCGTAAGGGTAAGTCGGAGAGAGACCTCTTTGTTCTTCGTAAGATGGAGCTGATTGCTATCGCAACAGATTCAGCTTTCGAGATACCAGCTCGTGTTCCTAATTTCTTTGGTAACAGAGACCTAAGAACAGAAGCATATCCTGGCGAAGATAAGACCTTATATGATCGATACGTCGAGATATATAGGGAAGCGAATGGTGGTATTACAAACATCCTATATCCGATCTTATCTAACGGCGACCGTATGTATGGAACTGCAAGTCAGGATGGTGCAATCAGTCAAGTTGTCCGTAGTGTAATCGCAAAACAACGACAGGTCGCTGCAATCCTTTTACTAGAAGAATTAGGAAAGATGCCTGAATTCACAAATAGGAAAGTACGTCAGGGAGAAGCTAAGGCTGGTCTCCGTGATGACACAATATTCCCTAATGTAAGAAACTAAGGAAAAACATAATGGCAAACTCCATCTATGAAACTAACGGTGATGGAAGCACCACGGATTTTACTATTCCGTACAGCTATCTTGAAGCAGATGATATTACTGCATTCGTAGATGGTGTTTCCACTTCGTTTACTTTTACTTCAGACAACGTAATTACGTTTTCAACTGCACCAGCAAACGGGGTTGCAGTCCGTATACTCCGAAATACTGATGTAAATTCTCTCAATGTAACCTACTCAGATGGCGGTGCATTGACTGCTAAACAGTTAAATGACTCAAACACACAACTTCTTTTTGGGGTACAAGAAGCTATTGATACTGCTGATGAGGCTCTATCTCTTGATAACGATGGTAAGTTTGATGCTCAGGTATCAGGAACTAACCGAGTTATCAAAAACGTAGCAGACCCTGTAAACAA
>CENU01052145.1_pt1 | contig 27178 bp, 22 predicted proteins | sample 361331 | NCBI WGS metagenome assembly CENU01 (sample SAMEA2619766, study PRJEB7988) | marine metagenome | isolation source: saline water (ENVO:00002010), including | reverse complement strand
GAAGCCATCGGTAGATTGTCTGCCGCTGAACTGCGTTACCCGGTCGTACAGGCCACGTTGGCCTACGGTTACGGTTTGTCGGTCACGCCGCTGCAACTGAGTCAGGCTTATCTGGTGCTGGCCCGTGGAGGCAGTAAAGTGCCTTTGTCCATATTGCGACGCGAGCAGCCGCCAGCAGCTGAGCAGATTTTCTCTGTGCAAAACGCTCAATCAGTGGTCGCGATGATGGAGCTGGTGACCGCGCGCGAAGGTACAGCTTTTACTGCCGCCATTCCGGATTATCGGGTTGCTGGTAAAACCGGCACCGCCCGAGTCGTGGGCGAGGGTGGTTACGACGACGAACGTCACCTTGCCTGGTTTGCAGGCATGGCTCCGGCGACGGACCCGCAGATTGTCATGGTGGTTATGGTGAATGAGGCTTCGGCTGGATTAAGTGGTGGCGGCAGCGTCGCCGCACCTATTTTTTCCCGTGTTGCGCAGCGAAGCTTACGTTTGCTTGGTATTTCGCCAGACGCTCATTCGACTGCGGCACCGCCTGCTGAAATGGCCGGCAACAGCGGAGTCAAAATCGAGGTCGGCGGATGAAAATCGCAGAGCTGCTGGATACATCGACACTCAAAGACCTCGATATCAGCGGACTTGCTGAGCATTCGGGAATGGTCAAGCCAGGCTATGGTTTTCTGGCTGTTTCCGACAAATTATGGGATCGCGAAAAACACATTGATCAGGCAGTGGAGCGTGGCGCTACCGTCGTGTTGGTCGATGACTCGATCACTGTGCCGCCTACCGCAAGCGTACCGTGGGTTAGGGTTCGCAATTTGTCGACGCGTCGCGGCGAATTGGCAGCTAAGTTTTATGGTGATCCTAGTCGCACACTGAATTGCGTGGGTGTGACGGGCACCAACGGCAAGACCTCAATTGCTTTTCACGTTGCGGATATGACCCAACTAATGGGATCTACTTCAGCTTACATCGGCACCTTGGGTTGGGGTTCGCTTGGACAACTGCAAGATTTGGGAATGACAACGCCGAATGCGGTTATGATCCAGAAAAGCTTGGCGCGAATGCGGGCAGGTGGCACGGACACCGTGGCTATGGAAGTTAGTTCGCACGCTTTGGCGCAAAAGCGTACCGACTCGGTGCACTTCAGCAGCGTGGTGTTTTCTAATCTCACCCGTGAGCACTTGGATTATCACGGCAACATGCAAGCGTATGGCGAAGCCAAAGCAAGGCTGTTTTGTCGAGAGCCCGTCAAATTGGCTGTCATTAACAGTGATGACGAGTTTGGCCGCAGCTTAGTGTCGCGATGTCGCGCAGCAGAAATCATCAGTTACGGGCGCCAAGGCGATATTCAATGGGATGCGGCGCCGGCCACAAACGGGATGCGGGTTAGATTTACGACGCCCTGGGGCCGCATTGAAGGTATTGTCCCCGTCTATGCTGATTTTGCTCTGGCTAATATTGCTGCGGCCTTGGGTGTCATGTTGGGCGCAGGACACCACATCAATGCTCTCAGCAAAATCATTAATCTCTTGCGTCCAGTCCCAGGCCGCCTCCAAATGCTCCCTCGAGTGCCAGGTAGACCTCGGGTCATCATCGATTATGCGCATACGCCTGATGCATTGGAAAAAGTCCTGGCAGCGGTGCGTCCGCATTGCCGCGGCCGTTTAATGTGTGTGGTGGGCTGCGGTGGCGAGCGAGATAAAGGTAAGCGGCCGATTATAGCCAGCGCTGCGGCTAATGGCGCAGATCGGATCTGGTTAACTTCCGATAACCCCAGAGGTGAAGATCCGGCGCAAATACTTGACGACATGATTGCCGGATTGCAACTGAACCCTGCCTCTTGCGAGTTGCATGTTGTAATCGACCGCCGTGAAGCCATGCAAGCTGCTTTGGATTCGGCTCGTCCCGACGATGTGGTGATTATTGCCGGCAAAGGACATGAGGGCACCCAGGAGATTAAAGGCGAGCTGCTTGAGTTCAACGATGCGACTATTGCATCACAACTTTTGGCTGAGGTGTCGTAATGCTGCTTTGGCTTACCGATTATCTCAGTCAATACGTTGGCGGATTTGGAGTTTTCCAGTACTTGACTCTGCGCACCATGGTCAGTGTGGTGACGGCTCTCGCGGTGTCGCTGCTGATCGGTCCGCGGATGATCAAATGGCTCGCCCAGGCGCAAATCGGTCAGACTATTCGCGAAGATGGACCAAGCAGCCATCTTAGCAAGGCCGGCACACCAACAATGGGGGGTGCGCTGATTCTGGTGGTTATCCTGTGTACGACGCTGCTATGGGGGGATCTAAGCAACAAATACATTTGGTTAGTTATCGCTGTTGCCCTAGCCTTCGGTGGAATTGGTTGGCTTGACGATTACCTGAAGATATCCAAGAAGAACAGTGCCGGACTACCCGCACGCTGGAAATATCTACTGCAATCGATCTTTGGCTTAGCTGTCGCCATAGCGCTTTATCAGCAAGCTGATTTGCCCCAGGAAACCGCGCTTTATGTGCCCTTTTTTAAAAGCATTGCGATACCGTTAGGCGTTGGCTTTATTTTGCTTAGCTATTTAATGATCGTTGGTATGAGCAACGCGGTGAATCTAACTGACGGCCTGGATGGATTGGCTATCTTGCCCACCACGATGGTGGGTGCAGCATTGGGTCTCATCGCTTACGTAGCTGGAAACACTGAATTTTCTAGTTATTTGCAGATCCCGTATATACCTGGCGCCGGCGAACTTTCGGTGTTTTGTGGGGCACTCATTGGCGCTGGCTTGGGTTTTTTGTGGTTCAACACATATCCGGCACAAATCTTTATGGGCGATATTGGCGCGCTCTCCCTGGGCGCCGTACTGGGTTTGCTGGCCATCATCGTGCGCCACGAAATCGTCTTACTAATAATGGGTGGCGTCTTTGTCCTTGAGACCGCGAGCGTCATTATTCAAGTGGCTTCTTTTCGGTTAACGGGTAAACGCGTGTTTCGCATGGCGCCGCTTCATCACCACTTTGAATTGAAGGGATGGCCGGAACCTCGAGTCATTGTTCGATTTTGGATAATTACACTGGTTCTTGTCGTTATCGGCCTGTCAACCTTGAAGCTGAGATAATCGAACATGCAACGTGACAACACACAAATAGCAGTATTAGGGGTCGGTACTACCGGTCTTGCTGTTGTGCGTCACTTGCGAAGCAAAGGCCTGGCTCCGGTTGTTTTGGATACCCGCAGTAAGGCCGCGGCGTTACCGACATACGCCGTTGACGCATTACCTGATGAATTGCTGGGCTTGTTGATTCTGTGGGAAGTGGTTGATTGGCCGCAGGAAACGTTAGCACAAGTCGCTGCGCTTGTGGCAAGTCCGGGCGTGCCGCTTAATCATAGCGTTATCAAAGGCGCGCGCTTAGCGAACGTGACGATAGAAAGCGACATAGATCTGTTTTTTGCATCTGTTGATCAACCGGTTCTGGCAGTTACCGGAACCAACGGCAAAAGCACGGTGGTAGAACTCGCAGCGCATATATTGAACGCGCAAGGCATCCGTTGCGGCCTTGGCGGTAACATCGGTACCCCAGCTCTGGATCTGCTGACCGGGGATGCTCAGTTTGATGCCTTTGTACTGGAGCTGTCGAGCTTTCAGCTTGAGCGCAGCAGCTTGCTGACTCTGACCAGCGCTGTTGTTCTTAACCTTTCCGAGGATCATCTGGACCATCATGAGACGATGGCAGCGTATCGTGCGGCGAAACAGCGTATTTATGCTCGGGCGCAAACCGTAGTCGTAAATCCTGACTTAGTTTCGCAATTCGAGCTTGGCACAGCGAATCGCATTTATTTCTCGCCGGCGCTGCTGTCTGACTCTTGTTGCGTCGGCGCTGCCTGCAATCCCGATTCTGAAAGTGGTGAGCAATGGATTTATGCGGGTAGATGGCCGGTCTGCGCCGTTGATTCCCTGCCTCTTACGGGCAAACATAATGTGACCAATGTCTGTGCAGCCCTCGCGCTGGTCTGGCCGGTGTTGGCAAACCATGCGGTTGATTGGCGGCGTGTTGGCGAGTCTTTAAAAGCGTTTCGTGGACTAGATCACCGTTTTCAGGAAGTAGCCCGTATTGCTGGTGTTACTTATATCAACGACTCTAAAGCGACAAACGTTGGTGCAACCGAGGCTGCGCTTAACGCATTCGGCTTCGACAAGTCGCTTATTTTAATCGCTGGCGGCGATGCCAAGGGTGCTGACCTTACGGTGTTAGAAAAATCGTTTCGCCGCTGTGTGAAACACTTATTCACGCTAGGCAAAGACGGCCATTCTCTGCACGAGTTAGCCAAGTTGTGGAAGGTGCCCTCTGAGTTTGTGCTCACTTTGGAAGCGGCGGTTCAACGCGCTGCTAATCTCGCGGTCACTGGCGATACCATATTGCTTTCGCCTGCGTGCGCGAGCCTTGATATGTTTGCCAACTATGCCGAGCGCGGCCGTCGATTCGCTGCAGCGGTTGGCGGGCTGTCGCGTGATGGCCTGGATGCGGCGCTGCCGCAGCGGGAGGGCTCATGATCGCAGCCGCCCGCGCTTTTTTAAACAATGGCGAAGTCGCGTCGTTTGCTCTGATATGGCTCACCTTGGTGATATTTGGCGTGGTGATGGTTGGTTCAGCCGCTATTGCATTACCGGGCAATTACCTCGTAAAGCACCTATTTTATTTGGTTGTGGCTGCAGTTGGTTTTATGCTGATCATTGCTATTCCAACGAGTTTAATGAGTCGCTTGGCCACGCCCGCCTGGTTCGTTACCATCGTGATTAGTGTACTAGTTTTGTTGCCAGGTATCGGTCTTGAAGTGAATGGCGCGAAGCGATGGTTGCGGATTGCGGGTTTTACCATTCAGGCTTCCGAAGTGGCAAAAATTGGCGTCATGCTTTATCTGGCTAGCTACCTTGCTCGCTTTGCTCAGACATTGCCGCACGAGCCGAAACGTTTGTTCATTCCGTTGGGAATGGTTGGGCTTGTCCTGGGGCTGCTGATTGCGGAGCCTGATTTGGGATCAGCTGTGGTTATTATGGTAGCGAGCGCTGGTTTGCTTTTTCTGGCCGGGGTTAAGTTGCGCTACTTCTTTTTGCTGGTCGCGGTTTTACTTGCGTTGCTGGTTCTGCTGATTTGGATTGAACCGTATCGTATGCAGCGCCTCACCTCATTTTCTGACCCTTGGTCTGTTGCGTTCGGCAGCGGCTATCAGTTGACGCAGGCGCTCATCGCATTTGGTCGCGGCGAAATGTTCGGACTCGGCCTGGGCGAGAGCATTCAGAAACTCTATTACCTGCCAGAAGCCCATAATGACTTCATTTTTGCCGTAATTGCCGAGGAGCTTGGCGCTTTTGGAACCGTATCTGTATTGTTAGTCTTTACGCTACTGATTCTGAAAATAATGAAGATCGCCAAGCGACAGTTGGAAGTGCGAAAGTTTTTTGCCGGTTATGCCTGTTATTTCATCGCCCTGGTTTTCGCTTGCCAGCTATTAATCAGTTTGGGTGTAAATACGGGCGTGCTGCCTACTAAGGGATTAACGCTGCCATTTGTGAGTTACGGTGGTAACAGTTTGCTGGTTTCCTGCGCTATGTGCGCGGTTGTATTCCGTTGCCTGATTGAAGAGCAAGACTCGGTAAAGGGGGCACCCCGTGGCTGAGCTAGCACCTTATCAAGTTCCCGAGATGGGACGAATTCGCCAGATTCACTTTATTGGTGTTGGCGGCGTCGGGATGTGCGGCATAGCTGAAGTGCTGCTAAACCAGGGTTATGCGGTAAGCGGTTCCGATTTGCAGTGCTCGGAAAATACCCGCCGCCTTGCTAGTCGTGGCGCGAATATATTAGTCGGCCACCATGCCAAGATGATTAAATCGGTTGATGTCGTTGTAGTTTCCTCTGCCGTAGCAGAAGACAACGTTGAACTGGTGGCCGCACTAGAGGCGCGTATACCGGTGGTAGAACGAGCGGAAATGCTCGGCGAGTTGATGCGGTATCGACATGGCATCGCTATTGGTGGAACCCATGGCAAAACGACGACAACAAGCTTGATTACCGAAATATTTCGACAAGCTGATTTGTCGCCTACCTTTGTGATCGGCGGAAAATTGAATAGTGCCGGCACTAACGCAGAGCTCGGCATTGGTCGCTATATCGTTGCCGAAGCAGACGAAAGTGACGGGTCGTTTTTGCATCTCCAACCAATGACCGCAGTGGTTACTAATATTGATCGTGATCACATGAGCGCCTACGGCAATAATTTCGAAACCCTAAAAGGCGCATTTGTCGCGTTTCTGCATCGACTGCCTTTTTATGGCAGTGCAGTGGTATGTGTTGACGATCCGGTGATTCGAGAGCTGCTCCCACGCATCGCACGCCCGGTATTGACTTATGGCTTTTCCGAGGACGCTCAATTTCGCGCGGTCGATATTAGATCTGAGGGCAGTAGTTGGTATTTCTCAGTGACGCGCAAAGGTCGAGGCGTGCCGTTGGACATCTGTCTAGCTGCGCCTGGTGAGCATAATGTTCTTAACGCGCTTGCCGCGATCGCTGTTGCCTCAGATGAAGGTGTTGCGGATAAGGCGATTGTTAGCGGTTTGCAGCGTTTCGCCGGCGTTGGGCGGCGCTTTCAAATCCATGGCGATGTGGCTGTCGCAGACAAGCAGGTTACGTTGGTGGACGACTATGGACATCATCCCACTGAGGTAGAGGCCGTTGTTAAGACTGCCCGCTCAGTCTGGCCCGATAAGCGTCTGGTAATGGTCTATCAGCCGCACCGCTACACGCGCACACAGGATTTGTTTGATGATTTCGCGCGGGTCCTTTCGCGTGTTGATGTGTTGATCATGCTGGAGGTCTATCCCGCAGGCGAAGCCCCCATAGCGGGCGCGGATTCAGCAGCCCTTTGTCAGGCGATACGCCAGCGCGGCCAACTTGTTCCAGTTTTGGTGAAGGATTCGAGCGAGGCGCTTGATTTACTGGCATCGGTAGTGGTTAACAATGACATGCTGCTCGTCCAAGGAGCAGGTAACGTCAACCAGGTGTCCAACACTTTGCGAGGCGTTGATGCTTAGATCCATAGCCTTCGCAGCCTTAATCGTCATCAGCCTAGCCGCGTTAGGCGGGGTTATACGTGTGCTGGACAGGCCCGTAGAAACCGTAATTATAGAGGGTGAGTTAACCCGGCCAGAACAACGCATCGTGCAGGTTGCTTTAGAATCGGTCGAGTTGAATGGGCTGCTTTCGACTAACATAAGTAATTTAGCGCCTCTGGTTTCAGACCTAGATTGGGTGCGCTCTGCGACTGTGAAGCGCAGTTGGCCTGATCGTTTCATTATCAATATCGAAAAACATGAGCCGGTGGCGCGATGGGGTAATGCGGCTTACGTTTCAATGGACGGCAACATATTGAGCGTGCCAGAACAGATCGATGATTTGCCCATGCTGAACGCTCAAATCAGTGCGCCGAAACAGAGTATGGAAACTTATCGATTGCTGCAGCGGCTCGCTTCTCAGCACGGACTTCGTATCCAGCAACTGAGCGAGAATAGCCAGGGCGAGTGGCAGCTTGTTTTTGCGAATAGCGTTTCGCTTAACCTAGGCAGTCGCCAGCTGCGCCCGCGCATGCAACGATTCTTGTTAGCGTATCAGCATTCGTTAAGGACAGCGCGTGAGAGGATAGATCATGTAGACGCCCGCTATCCCAGTGGTGTTGCTATTCGATTCGCGGATAACAATCTGCGAGAGCCAGAGTTGCTGATTAGCCAAATGAGCGACCAAGCAAGCCAAGTTAGAGCATTTACCAACTCAATTACGGACTGAAGCATGACGATGGATCAAGATCTGCAGAGAATAGTCGCGCTGGATATTGGTACAAATAAAGTGGCCACCATTGTCGCTGAGGTCAATCGTCAGGGCGAATTAGAAATAATTGGCATCGGCACGCATCAGTCTCGCGGTCTTAAGAAAGGAGTGGTGGTCAACATTGAGTCTACCGTGCAGAGCATTCAGCGTGCGGTTGAGGAAGCAGAGCTAATGGCAGGCTGCACAATTGAGTCTGTTTATGCGGGCATAGCCGGTTCACATATTCGTTCTCTCAATTCCCACGGCATAGTCGCGATTCGCGACCGAGAGGTGTTTAGTCAGGATGTGGACCGCGTCATAGATGCGGCGCAGGCGATGGCCATTCCTGCCGACCAGAAAATACTCCATGTATTGCCGCAGGAATACATAATCGATACCCAAGAAGGGGTAAAAGAACCGTTAGGTATGTCAGGTGTGAGGCTCGAAGCAAAAGTGCATATGGTGACTTGCGCGGTAAACGCGGCACAGAACATCGAAAAGTGTATTGAACGCTGCGGGCTGACGGTGAACGATATTATCCTGGAACAACTCGCTTCCAGCTATTCAGCGCTCTCGGACGATGAGCGTAACTTGGGAGTCTGCTTGATTGATATCGGCGGCGGAACCACAGATATAGCAGTGTTTACGGATGGCGCGATTAAGCATACTGCCGTCATCCCGATTGCTGGCGACCAAGTAACAAACGATATTGCGATGGCGTTACGTACGCCAACGCAAAATGCCGAAGAAATAAAAATAAGATATGCGTGTGCCCTCACTCAGCTTGCGAGAGCAGATGAGGTTATAAAAGTTCCAGGTGTAGGAGATAAGCCCGATCGCGAATTGTCTCGGCAAACGCTGGCTGAAGTCGTCGAACCACGGTATGACGAGCTCTTTAAGCTAGTGCAGGCAGAGTTGCGTCGTAGTGGGTATGAAGATCTCATCGCCGCTGGCATCGTCATAACTGGAGGCGGTGCTAAAATGGAAGGTTTGATCGAATTGGCGGAAGAAGTCTTCCACATGCCGGTCAGTTTGGGAGCGCCACGGTACGTGGCTGGATTGAAGGACATCGTAAGAAATCCCGTATACGCAACAAGTGTTGGATTGTTGCAGTACGGGTATGAGAGAGAAAAGGACTCACCGAATAAACCCGCGAAAGCCTCTGGCGGCGTGTTTGCGAAAGTGAAGAACTGGTTCCGAGAAAACTTCTAGCAGGAGAAGACGATGTTTGAATTAGTGGATAGTGTGCCGCAGAACGCGGTGATAAAAGTGATAGGCGTGGGCGGCGGCGGCGGTAACGCCGTGCAGCACATGCTTTCGCAGGCGGTATCCGGGGTGGACTTTATTGCCACCAACACTGACGCCCAAGCCCTTAAAAGTATTGGTGCTCATACCACGCTACAGATTGGTAGCGGCATCACGAAAGGCTTAGGCGCTGGTGCGAATCCGGAGATTGGGCAGGCAGCGGCGTTGGAGGATCGTGATCGTATTGCTGAGGTCCTGTCCGGTGCGGATATGGTCTTCATCACAGCAGGTATGGGTGGCGGTACCGGTACGGGGGCTGCCCCGGTTGTTGCTAGCATAGCGAAAGAGTTAGATATCTTAACTGTTGCAGTAGTGACAAAGCCGTTCGCTTTTGAAAAGCGCACCCAAAATGCTGACTTCGGCATTAAAGAACTGTCACGTCATGTGGATTCGCTGATTACAATACCTAATGAGAAGTTATTAGAAGTACTGGGTGAGCGTACCAGCGTGTTAGATGCTTTTGCAGCAGCCAATGATGTGCTGCTCGGCGCAGTGCAAGGCATCGCTGACCTGATTATTCGCCCAGGGATGATAAACGTCGACTTCGCCGACGTGCGTACTGTGATGTCTGAGATGGGCATGGCGATGATGGGTACTGGTATAGGTGTCGGTGAAGACCGTGCTCGCGAGGCAGCTGAAGCCGCGATCCGGTCGCCACTCTTGGAGGATGTCGATCTTAACGGCGCCAAAGGCATTCTTGTCAATGTAACGGCAGGCCTTGATCTGAATATCGGTGAATTTACTGACGTAGGTAAAAGCATTGAAGAATTTGCTTCGCCTAATGCAACAGTGGTGGTCGGTACCGTCATTGACGAAAATCTAACCGACGAACTGAGGGTCACGGTTGTGGCAACTGGACTCGGGCAAATTGATGTCCCGAACGTTGTTGTCGATAATTCACCAACGCGTCGCGCGATGAATGGCCAGGTAGATTATGGCGAGTTGGATCGACCGACTTACTCGCGCAATAACCAGACAGCAGACAAAACCAGTCGCTCTGAAGGGCTCGAAGGCCAGGATCTGGATTATCTGGACGTGCCGGCGTTTCTGCGCCGCCAGGCAGACTAGCCGCGTCGCTGCAGACTTGCCGCACCGGCGTAACCGCTGCCAATCCTGCTAGGCAGTGGTTATCCGCGTGCGCCTTTTCAATTGAAGTCCGCATGCTAAGAGCTTGCTTAATGTGTTCGTTAGCCAAAACGCTGGCGGCACTTAGGGCAAGCGATTAGCGCACGACGGACTAACGTAAGGTCGATTATGTTTGAATCTAACCATCAACATACGCTGAAAAATCGAATCAGCGCTTCCGGCATCGGGCTTCACTCCGGTAAAACCATTAATTTGACCTTGGCGCCGGCGCCGGCTAACTCGGGTATTACTTTTGTTCGTACAGATATCAACGGGTTTGCCGTCGCGGCGAGTCCGCAGCATGTCGGCAGTACCGTGCTCGCTACTTCGCTTCAGGTTGGTGTTGATAGCGTAGCCACAATAGAGCATCTGATGGCGACGTTTGCTGGTCTTGGTGTCGATAATGCATTGGTTGAGGTCGATGCCGCGGAATTGCCGATCATGGATGGCAGCGCCTCGCCGTTTGTGTTCATGCTGGAGTCGGCCGGCATCGCGGAGCAGCCTGCGACGAGGCAGGTGATACGGGTCTTGGCGCCAATACAGGTTTGCGATGGCGATGCTTTTATACGTCTCGAACCTTGCGATGCCAGCGTTTTCAGCTACTCCATTGACTACGATCATCCGGTCTTTAAAGCTCACGCCCCCATCGCTCAAGTAACGCTGAATTCTGCGGTATTTAAAAAGGAAATCTGCCGCGCCAGGACGTTCGGATTTTTAGATGAAGTCGAAAAGATGCAAGCGATGAACCTTGCTATGGGTGGAAGTCTGGAAAATGCGGTTGTTATGGACCGATCGAAGATTCTCAATCAAGGCGGCTTGCGGGCCGAAGATGAATTTGCGAAACATAAAATTTTAGACGCGATTGGTGACTGCTATTTGTTGGGTCATCAGTTGATTGGGCGTTTTTCCGGTCATAAATCAGGACATCGCCTTAATAATGAATTGTTGCGTCAGCTGCTCGCGGCACCGGATGCATATGCGATTGTCGATCGATGTGAGGTGTCTCCTATGTCGGCGCAAAAAGCACAAAAGCCGCATCCAGCGTCGGTCAATGGTTAATTGGGGCGGGCGCTAAGTCCAGATTCGCGGCTTACTGCGCAGGAAAGCATCTCGTTGAGGTGTGGGTTACTCTGTTGCGTGCGAAACGCGGCACTGAATATCGGTGACAGACTTGAACTCGTCTAAGCATTTGAGGTCCGCTAGTAAATCTGGGGCGCTAAAACGCATTCGAGTCGCTATAGCAGCGCTGCTACATAGAATATTGAGCTTGTTGTGTTGTAGTGAGGTCACTGTGAATTGCGCACGCAGATTGGGTTCGACCACTGCGCGTACAGCGGCCGTCCAAGTTTTTTGCTTCGCTGATTGATCTAGGAGCCGCTGCAAGGGTGAGACGTGGCGCCGCTTTGCCTGCGGTTGAAGAATTTCAGAGATTTTCTGTTTAGCCATGCCTGCAACATAGTCAAAGTTGGGTGTTTGCACAATCTTATTAAAGCTCCTCGATAGTTCTTCATTTAAGAACTTTTGTTGCGACGCTTGATCCCGCCGTCTGAGACGGCTGCGCATTCTTTTACGGTTTGCTTAGGGCGTAACGTCTTTTTGGCCGCGGAGCTGTGCCAGACACTTGATCTTTAGTGATCGAATAAGCCTCATCGCTTGGACACTGTCGAGAGCATCGGTGTTCGCGCGCAGCGGAATAGTGCCTAGGAACAGAAAGAAGAAGTCTTAGATATAAAAAATCTCAACGATAAGAGGGATTAAAGATAAAGAGGTGCCGGCCGACTGAATTTAGGACAGCAGAAGGGCTTTCCAGGCTTAGAAGGCGTAACCGCTAAAGCCTTTTTGTCTAATGGCGGTCTCTGGGTCTTTTTTTGCGGAACCGATGCATTCGCGTCCCGCTGTGAAGGCGAATCGCCGATCGCAAAAACGAGGTCTTGGCGTAAATCAGAGGACAATTGAGTCGTTGTAAACCGTCATCGGTATCAGTATTCGGCAGGATGGGATGAATTAGCGAGCGATATAGGCTATAAACTGGCGCTGATTAGAGTGAAGCGTCGTAGCAGGGCACTCAGTGGTTCTCCGACATGCGGAGACGGGCGCGGTTGGTAAGTGGACTCACAAAGGGGCTTCAGGGCCTCTAGATAAAGCCTCAACGAAACAACAAGAGAAAGACTACAGTCTATGAAAGTTATCCTAATGCGAGAGCATGGTGCGATTAAGACGCTTTCGGTTTCCCGCGGCGGGGCTATCGCGGTTGCTGTGGTGGTATGCGCTTTGATTGTGGCGTCGCTTGGCGCCTTGGTGGTGACCTTGCGGGCCGACTCGGTTGATTACAGTGTCATTCAAAACTGGCGTGCAAAAATTGAGGCCCAATCCCAGGAAGTGGCCGCAGTACAAAAAATATCAGACGCCCAAAAACGCGCGGTAGGCCGCCAGTTAGCTGAAATGCAAGCTCGGCTATGGCGCATGGAAGCACTCGCTTCAAGAATTCAAGAGTCCGCGGACTTAGCCGTACAAGATATCGACCTAACCGAGCCCACGGCGCAGGGTGGTCCCACAACTCAGACAGAAGATTTGTTGTCGTGGCCAAAGTTGGATGACCAATTGGCAGAATTGCGGTCGCTTATCAGTACACGTGATTCACAACTGAATTTGATAGACGACATCATGATCAATCAGAGACGTGAAGAGAGCACTCGTATTGCTGGTCGGCCGATTTTACAAGGCTGGATGTCGTCGCCTTTTGGCAAGCGCGTTGATCCGATTTCCGGCGTGCCGGCTTGGCATCAAGGGATGGATTTTGCTGGTCCCAAGGGTTCCGAGGTGGTGGCTGTTGCCAGTGGGCTGGTAATTTATGCTGGTCGCAAAGATGGCTACGGGGAGCTTGTCGAAGTCAGTCACGGTGAGGGGTTCATTACCCGCTATGGCCACCATCAAGAACTCGTAGTAAACGTTGGAGACGTGGTCAAAAAAGGCGATGTGGTCGGCCTAATGGGCAGCACCGGTCGGTCTACCGGACCGCACGTTCACTTTGAAGTACTGCGCAATGGCCGGGCCATTGATCCAGCAAATTTCGTCAACCGCAAATAGCCTTGTCGGCGCATATAATCCTCTCAATACCGCTCACTTGAGCTAGCCAAGCCAACCGTCGCTTCGGCGGCTACTGCCAGTGTCACTAATGAGGCACTGCCGCTACAATGCACCGCTCAGATGCATTAGTTCGATTAGAGACCCTAGCGATGGCGAATTTCCTTACCCGATTCTTTGGTTCGAAGAACGATCGTGAATTGCGACGGATGCAAAAGATCGTCGAGCAGATAAATGACCGGGAATCCGACTTCGATTCAACCACCGACTTGCCGGCGGCCACCGCCGCTTTCAAGCAACGTCTAGATGATGGCGCTGCGCTCGATCAGCTGCTGCCCGAAGCGTTCGCTGCGGTACGTGAGGCGGCTAAACGGACCAAAGACATGCGCCATTTTGACGTGCAAATGCTCGGCGGAATCACATTGCATGAAGGTCGTATTGCCGAAATGCGAACAGGTGAGGGTAAAACCCTCATGGCGACTTTGCCTGCCTATCTTAACGCCTTGACTGAGCAGGGTGTGCATGTCGTTACAGTGAACGATTATTTAGCCAAACGCGACGCTATCTGGATGGCACCGATATATGAGGCGCTCGGTCTCAGCGTTGGCATCATTCAGTCCGGCCAGTCGAATACGGATAAGCATGTCGCCTATTCTGCTGATATCACTTACGGTACCAACAATGAATTTGGCTTCGACTATCTGCGAAGCAATATGGCCTTTTCCGCAGAGGACCGTTTGCAACGCAACCTCAACTTCGCGATCGTCGACGAAGTCGACTCTATTTTGATTGACGAAGCTCGGACGCCATTAATCATCTCAGGCGCCGCCGAAGACAGCACACCTTTATATCAAGCAATCAACAAGTTGGTACCTCAACTTGAAGAGCAGCCATTTATCGATAAACCCGCCGGATTTGGAGAAGAGCGTCCGGCAGATATTGGTGATTTCATGCTAGACGAAAAGAATCGCCAGATAGAACTGACTGAAAAGGGTCATCAAAAAGTAGAGCAAAGCCTCATCAAAATGGGCCTTCTGCAGGAAGGCGACAGCTTGTATGCCGCCGCTAATCTAAATTTATTGCATCACGTTCACGCCGCGTTGAAAGCGCACGGTATTTTCAAGCGCGATGTGGATTACATGGTAACCAACGGCGAAATCGTCATCGTCGACGAGCATACCGGTAGGGCGATGCCGGGACGACGCTGGTCAGACGGTATTCATCAGGCTATCGAGGCAAAAGAGCGAGTCGCGATCCAAAACGAAAGTCAGACTTTGGCCTCAACCACCTTTCAGAATTACTTTCGACTGTATTCGAAACTGTCCGGTATGACTGGAACCGCGGATACTGAGGCGTTCGAGTTCCGGCAGATTTACGGCCTGGACGTTGTTGTCGTTCCTACGCACAAACCGATGATTAGAGACGATCAAAATGATCTGATCTACATGTCCACGCAGGAAAAATACGACGCTATTGCAGATGACATCACCGCCAGGATCGAACGTGGCCAGCCGGTTTTGGTCGGCACGGCCTCAATCGAGTCGTCAGAAATTGTTTCACGGGATTTACAGAAACGAAAAATAAAACATGAAGTGCTTAATGCGAAGCAGCACGAGCGCGAAGCCGACATCATTGCCGACGCAGGGCGTCCCGGATCGGTCACCATCGCGACTAATATGGCCGGTCGAGGCACAGACATCGTACTAGGCGGCAACTTGGAGGCGGAGTTGAACCGACTGGGTGACATTGACGCAGCAGACGTTGAAAAGCGTCGAGAGGACTGGCAAGCGCGTCATCAACAGGTTATCGATGCCGGCGGTCTGCATATCGTTGGGACAGAGCGCCATGAGTCACGTCGTATTGATAATCAGCTGCGCGGGCGTGCGGGCCGTCAGGGCGACCCAGGTTCTAGCCGCTTTTACTTATCGCTGGAAGACAACTTGATGCGGATTTTTGCATCTGATCGGGTGACTTCAATCATGGGTTCACTGGGAATGGATGAAGGCGAGGCGATTGAACATAAGTACCTGAATCGGTCCATCGAAAACGCTCAGCGCAAGGTCGAAGGGCATAATTTTGATATCCGAAAAAACCTTCTGGAATACGACGATGTAGCTAACGATCAACGTCAGGTGATCTACCAGCAGCGTCGCGAGTTAATGGAAGCAGAAGACATTTCTGCCACCCTGGATGGAATGCGTGAAGAGGTCGTTTTTGATGTGTTGGCTCAGTATGTGCCACAAGATAGCCTGATCGAACAGTGGGATTTGGCTGGTCTCGAGCAAACGTTGCGGGCGGAATTTGCGATGTCGCTAGCGATACAACAGTGGGTCGATGACGAAGGCATTAATGAAGAAGTATTGGGCGCACGTTTGCTGAGCGAAATTAATGCGGCGTATGTGGCCAAAAAAGAAGCCTGGACTGAGCAAGGCATCGATGTTCGTCTGGTTGAAAAGCAGCTTATGCTGCAGATTCTTGATCAGCGTTGGAAAGAGCATCTGGCGGCAATGGACCAACTGCGTCAGGGTATTCATCTGCGAGCCTATGCGCAAAAACAACCGAAGCAGGAGTATAAGCGCGAGGCCTTTGAGCTCTTTCAAAACCTCTTGTTCGACATTAAGCACGGCGTAGTTCAAATGCTTTGCCGAGTGCAGATCGAAAATCAGGATGAAGTGGCTGCCGCGGAGCAAAAACGCCGCGCCGCAGAAGCTGAGCGCATGCGTTTTCAGCATGCCCAGTCAGCAGCATTGTCTCAAGGCGCAGGGTCTGAAGTACCGTCAGACAGCAGCGGTACGGAAAAAGCGCCGACTTTTGTGCGCGAACAACCGAAAGTGGGTCGCAATGAGCCGTGCTCCTGCGGTTCTGGCAAAAAATATAAACAGTGTTGCGGTAAGGTCGTCTAATCGTGGCGGTAAATCTGCCGTATCCTAGGGGCATTAAACCGGTCGCGGGCGTGGCTATCGGCGTTGCGAGTTCTGGAGTAAAAGGCGATGCCGCCGATGTTGCGTTGTTCTCATTTGCACCGGAAGTCCATATTGCTGGGGTTTATACCCAATCGGCGTTCAAAGCGGCGCCAGTGATCCTCGCTAAAGAAAAACAGCGTCAAAGTAACACTTGGGTGATCAACAGCGGCAATGCGAATGCCGCCACCGGTGAACCTGGCCTGGCAGATGCCGAAGCGATCTGTGCGTCCGCCGCGCTTGCCTTGAACGCAATTGGTCAAACCGCCAGTTTGGCAACGGTGCAACCTTTCTCTACTGGTGTGATTGGTCAACGGCTCAACGTGCCCGCTTATCAGGCGGCGGTGGAGCAAGCAGCTTCTGGACTTGCCGCCGACAACTGGCTGGCTGCTGCCGAAGCCATTATGACTACTGATACCCAGCCCAAAGCCGTAACCGAAAATGTCACAGTCAATGGGCACACGTTTACCATAACGGGAATTGCGAAAGGCGCCGGGATGATTAAGCCTAATATGGCGACCATGCTGGCATTTATGGCATGTGACGCAGGCATTGCACCGGCGCTGCTTGAGGCAACGCTAAGCGAGATTTCCGAGACGAGCTTCAACCGCATCAGTATTGATGGCGACACGTCTACTAACGACTGCTTTATGTTGGCGGCGACCGCGCAAGTGGGCTCAATGCAATTCGAAACTGCGAGCCAGGAAGGTTTTGCGGAGCTGAAGTATTGTTTGCAGACCGTGGCCGAAAGGCTGGCTCAAGCCATTGTGCGAGACGGAGAGGGTGCGACTAAGTTTGTGACAGTACGGGTGACCGGCGGACTTAGTTCCGCTGAGTGTTTGCGGGTCGCCTATACCGTAGCCGAATCGCCTCTAGTCAAAACCGCACTATTCGCGGGCGATGCAAATTGGGGACGGTTTTGCATGGCAATCGGTCGTGCTGGCGTTGAGGATTTGGATCCTAGTACCGTGAGTTTGCGGTTGAATGAGGTTGTGGTTGCCGAGTCGGGTCTTGTTAGCGATACCTATACTGAAGCCGCCGGATCCGCGGCGTTGGCCGGGGATGAGGTGGTTGTGGAAATTGGGCTGGGCCGTGGTGCGATCACCGAGATTGTCTGGACGACGGATCTGTCTTACGACTACATCAAAATAAACGCCGAATATAGAACTTAGGCGTCATGCGTTCTTGGGCTGCTTAAAGGGTGAAGTCGTCACTGGCAGCCGGGTCATTGGGGTCGCCAGGGATACGATGGCTTTCGTCCGCCCATGCGCCTAAATCAATCAGCTGACATCTGGCAGAGCAAAATGGCCGATGCGGATTAGAGTTGCTCCACACTACTGATTTTTTGCAGGTTGGGCAGTTTAGGATGCGGGTTGTGTCTGACATAGCTGCTGTAATCTTGTGTGTAAAACATCCAGTTGTTTGTACAAATGGTCTAAGTTTTGGTCGTTATCGACGACGAAATCTGCTGCCTCTAAACGTGATTCACGATCTATCTGAGCCTGAATTATAGACTCGACCAGTTCCTTGGTATTGTTGTCGCGAGCCATAGTGCGGGAAATCTGCGTCGATACTGGTACGTCGACCACGATGACCTTGTCGCAAAAAGTGGCTTGTCCTGACTCAATCAGCAGAGGGTTAACCAGAATACAGTAGACGGATTTCGTGGCTTCTATCTGTTGTTTTAGATAGGCGTTAATAAGCGGATGCAGAAGCTGCTGCAACCATTTTCTCTCAGCGGTGGCAGCGAAGATCCGCTGCCGTAGAGCGGCCCGATCCAGGCTTTTGTCCGCCAGTAGAATGTCGTCACCAAAGTGCTCGGTAATTGCAGCAAGTGCCGGTTGGCCAGGCTCGACAACCGCGCGGCTGGCGAGATCGGCATCAACGACTTCAATCCCTAAAGTCGCTAAGTAATCAGCGGCGCAACTCTTACCGCTTCCGATACCACCTGTTAGGCCAATGAGCACAGATATTTCCCTTCCGTTAGATGAGCAATCAATGAACCCAGCGCTGGCGCACAAAAAAGTTTGGCAAACGCTAGAAAAAAACGAAGCTATCACGTAACCACAGCAGTACCCAAGCCGCCACAGCTAGAAATGGACCGAAGGGGATCGCCTGGTCCAGACGAATTTTGTCAAACAGCCTCAGGCCTAAAGCAGTGAGTAGTCCCAGTGCCGCTGCTAGCGTAAGCAAGCTCGGTAATGTTTGCCAGCCAAGCCAGCCGCCCAGAGCCGCCAAAAGTTTGAAGTCCCCGTACCCTAGGCCTTCTTTCCCGGTGATCAATTTAAAAGACCAGAATAGAATCCAAAGCATGCCGTATCCCGATACAGCGCCAATAACCGCATCATTGAGCGGTACTAACTCCAGGCTGGCGTTAACTAATAAGCCGCTCCACAACAATGGGTAGGTGATCTCATCCGGTAGGATGCCGTGTTCCCAATCGATGCAGACAAGAGCGACGAGCGCCCAGGAAAAACCGCACCAGGCGATAGTCGGCCAGGTGAAACCGAATTGCTTTAGCAGAAACAAACCAAGAAGAATGCAGCTGAGTTCAACGATTGGATAGCGGGCAGAAACCGCAGCGTGACAAAAATGACACCTACCTCTTAAGAGCAGCCAACTCACCACTGGAATCAGATGCCATGCCGCTAAAGATTGCTGGCATGCGGGGCAGTGTGATTTTGGCAGTGCGAGAGACAGAGGTAGTTGGTCCGCGTAAGCCTTAGGATCATCGGCTGCCATCAGCATTCGTGGCAAGCGATACACGACCACATTTATAAAACTGCCTACAGCCGCTGCGAACGCGATAAAGAAAACGACAGCAACGCTATGCTGGATTGTGAGCGAATCAAGATTCATAAATGAGTCGTATGTATATGTGCCGATAATGGAGACAGAAGCTTAGAGCGCGTCAGCAAATAAAGAAAACAGACGTCGACGGACGATGCTAAACATTGTAAATCAAACTGTCTTCCTGGAACTTTTTGCCTTTTATGCTTTCGTGAACCACGGTGCAGGCGTCAGCCTAGCACCGCGCCCATTTGAAAAATCGGCATGTATAGAGCAAGAATCAGCCCGCCCACGAAAACTCCGAGAAATATCATTAACCCGGGCTCAATGAACTGCAGAATGCGGTCGACTTGATCATCAACAGAAGTCGTATAGTGCGCGCTTGCCTTGGCCAACATATTCTCGAGGGAGCCGGTTTCTTCGCCGATTCTGACAATTTGACAAAGCAACGGGGGGAACAACGGCTCAGTAGCCATACTTGTGTACAGCGATTGACCTTGAGTGATGACCTCGCTTAGCGCCTCTATTGCATTGGCATAGCAACGATTTGTGGTGGTGGCGCGAGCAAGGGAAAGCGCTTCGACAACGGTCACGCCGGAGGCATAGGCGGTCAATAGAGTCACCGCAAACCGGGCAATGTTGTAATCGCGAACTAGCGGGCCAAAGAGCGGCAAACCGCACAGCAGCCGGTGGCTTGCCATACGCGCCTTTGAGTTTTGGCTTTGCAGAATTCTTAGAACTACCGTTAGCATTATCCCAAAACCTAAGACCGGTAGGCCGAAATCACGCATAACCATAGAGGCTTGAATCACGAGTTGCGTCAACGCGGGCAGCTCTTTGTCGAAGCTTTGAAACATCAGCTCAAACTGAGGCACTACCTTGGCAAGTAAGATGGCGGTAACGCCGATTGCCGTCAGAAAAACCAAGCTTGGCTGAGTCATTGCTTTGGTCACTCGGCGGCGCAGCGTTTTGGCTTTTTCTCTATCGTTTGCTAAGCGGGTCAAGACTGCTTCTAGGCGACCGCATTGTTCGCCCACGCGAATCAATGCTACCGCGTACTGTTCTGTATTGCCTAAGGCTGGCTGTAGCGCGTCAGATAATGGGTGGCCGCCGAGAATCTCTGCGCCGACCGAGCGCGACAACTGGGCCAGATCTTTCGAGTGCGCACTGTCGTGAAGAATTTCTAAAGCTCTTCCAAGCGGTATTCCCGCCTGTAGGAGCGAGGCCGTTTGCTGAAAAAAGCGCGTTAATTCCGTGGGTTTTACTTGTGGTGAGCGCCTCCATTTATGCATGGCTGCGTAAGCGCTCCCGCTAACGCTGGGTTCCGTAGATACGTTATGGGCACTTTTTTTGTGCTTGCTAGCGATCGAAAGTGATGCTGCGCCTGCGTCTTGCCATTGGAGCGACGCCGCGGCCTGACCAGTAGTGGATTGTGCAGCGATCTCCGCATCAGAGGCCGTCGCAATAGCGTTGGATGCAATGGCGGGGTCTAATCCAGGTTGGGTTTTCATGTATGAAACCGACAAGATTAATGTGTAGCTTGCGTGGGAAAGCCAATAATGCGGGCCAACTCGTCCATGCTGGTGGTGCCCAAATGCACTGCCTCTAGCCCGGCGGTATACAGCGATTGCTGTCCCTCCTCATTCATCTGATTCTGCATAGCGGATAGCGTTTTGCGGCTGGTAATCAGATTGGCTAGTTGTGGTGATACCGCCACAATCTCGAATACCCCAGATCGCCCTGAGTAGCCTTCCCAGCACTGCGGACAACCTTTCGGATTGGCCCGAAATATCAGCGACCCAGCATCGGGGTATGCTTCAACTGACTCGCGGCTATTGTTAAGCGCTAACTGCGGAACATGAGGATCCCAATTGCGCTTGTCAGCGACTCGGCAGAGGCCGCATAGCTTTCTAACCAGTCTTTGCGCAATGAATAACGAACAAACCGCCGCAATATGATACGCGGGTATGCCAAGTTGGCCGAGTCGATCCACTGCTTCCAAAGCGGATCGAGTGTGCAATGTGGAAAGCACGAAATGCCCGGTCAAAGCCGCACTGATAAGCGTGCTTGCTGTTGCTGTGTCGCGCACTTCGCCTACCATGATGACGTCGGGGTCCTGCCGCAGCAAAGTCCGTAGCCCTTTTTCAAACGTTAACCCAATACGTGGGTTAACGGCCGTTTGATTGATTCCGGGTAGCAAACATTCAATCGGATCTTCTATGGTGGAAATATTGCGAGTAGTGCGATCCAGTAGCTCGAGCGAGGTGTACAGCGTTTGCGATTTGCCGCTACCGGTTGGCCCTGTGACTAAAGCTAATCCGTTAGGCCGGTTAATTTCGAGAGCCACTTGGGCCGCCTGTGCTGCACTCATGCCCATACTACGAAGGTCCTTATTGAGAACGGGATCGCCGATTAATCGCAGCACCACTTTTTCGCCCCACACCGTCGGTAAAGTGCTGAGTCGAACGTCGATATCTAAATTTTCAGCAGTCTCCAGCGTTAAACGACCATCCTGAGGTAGGCGGCGTTCCGAGATATCCATTTCCGCAAGAATTTTTAGCTGCGACACGACACGAATTGAAAAGTCCAAAGAGATAGTTTGGATAGATCGCAGCAACCCATCGATGCGGATACGGATAGTGCATTCTTGTTTATTAGGCTCAATATGAATATCGGAAGAACCTTCGGTTTTTGCTCTGCTAAACAGGTTGCCAACAAACTCGGTCACGGTGGGAGATGTTTCGCTGCGAGATGTCGGTTTGCGTTTCACCGCTGTCGATCGCAGCGGAGGCGGTTTGTTGACCGCATCCCCCACATAGTGGGCTCTATCTGCTCGGTCTCCGGTTGAGGATTTAGACATTCGCCTTTCCTTTGTATCCTTTGCAGCGGCCTTGTTGTTTCGCAGTGAGGCTCAGCTGGCTGAATCGAATTTGGTGGCTGAAGCAGGCTCGTGGCTAGCTTGCTCCGCGCAACCCGACGCCGTTTCGGGCCCTCGATTTGGGTCGTCGCCGTCTTGGTTGGCTCTCGCCTCTTTTATTTAGAGCGAATCTCTTTCGTTGGCGCTCTTCAGTTTAATTGACCATCGCATGATGTTCGGTTGCTACAACGCTCGTGAGTCGCCTGTTCTGATTGCAAGATTATTCGAAAAAAGTGTTCGGATATGCGGACGTATTTGGTTTCAGATGTGGGATTAAGTACATATCTCAATGGCGCTTTTGCTGCTGCGGAAGTTACCCTAAAAACGCATCGACTATGTCGCACACAAGAGTGATCGTGTTTAGCAATTTTTCTTTTCGTGGTTGCTTTAAACTGCCCACGTCTTTGGAAGAAACGGTTTTTGATTTACTGCAAGCTTCAAATTATTTGAGTTCATTATTTTGCGCTAGTCAGATCGGTGGCGCTTGTAAATTTAGATTGAATGTAACGCAAACACCTTTAATAAGACGAATAAGTCGAATAAGTCGAATAAGTCGAATAAGTCGCGACGGCATTTGGTAATGCTCGCGTTTCGAATAAATCGGGTAGATGGACTCCGTTGTCGCAACCGCCCAATTTGAAATCCATAGAGAGTCCGATTTTTAGACTCTTATTCTTGAACGTAACGGCACTAGCTATAGACAGGCAAATATTTATGCACGATCCAGCACACATTGAATCAGAAGCGGGTATCCAGCGGGGCAGCCAATTTGATTTGTCGGCGGGATATCCGGGGGATCCGAGCAAAGCTTCGAGAAAGCGGTTTAGGGGGCCTAAAAGCGAAGCAAGCGGCTTCTCCGCCAGGACGCCGCAAAAGCAATTGCCGCGTGGCTTTACGCTCATCGAACTGATGATTGTTGTGGCAATAATTGGGGTGCTGGCATCTTTTGCAGTGCCCGCTTACCAAGCGCACATCCAGACTGCAAACAGCGCTAAAGTAAATGCGCATTATCGCCAGGCGATATCTTGGGTGCGGGCGGATCTGCAGCGAATACGCATGCGCCTGAGTTCAGGTTCGGATAAGCAGGCCTTGAGTGCGAGCAGAGATGATGCCGCCGATTGGGTGGCTGCAATGGTTTCAGACATTGCCAATGCGGATACGGCGTCGCCTGAAGGTACCGCGGCTTTTTCCGCCACGGCTGATGATGCGGCTGTCAATGGAACCGTGGTGTTCGCGCTCGCGGGGTCCATTGATTCTGGCAATGCGGTAGTAACGATCACCCGTCCTGCTTACGGTGATTTCAACGCGGCTGAGGTTTCCAAACTGTGTTGGGCTGCTAAAGATTGTGCCACCAAGTGAAAGCCGATGGTCAAACTACTTAACGCGTTGGCGTAACGGCTTGGCTTCTATACCCAAATTAAACGTCTCGAAAACTGGTCGGGCTTATTATGTGGTTCAGCATTCAAGAAAGCGCCGTGCTGTGACTCTCTACTTATCGCCATATGTATTGCCACCTTCACGGCTGTCTTCAACATCAAGGCAACTGCAAAAACGAAGTCTAAGCGAAAGCGGATTCTCATTACTCGAGATGCTTCTAGTCGTTGCATTGCTTACATTGTTAGCAGGGATAGCGGTACCAACTTGGCAGGCCTATCAGCGCTCTACCCAAAGCAGCCTTATGCTTGCGCGAATTACCTCCATTCATGTTTTCCAAGCCGACTATCGTATGCAACACGGCGATTACGCCAAGGACTTAGGCGATGTTGGCGAAATCGCTGCAGCGATCGGGTGGCAGCCAGGGGCTGACGATCCGGCGGGTTACAGCATAGCGGCAGGCAAAAATAGCGAGCCGAGTTATCAGGTTACCGCCACTCACCCGAACGGCGATGTTGTCTGTTTAGTGTTACCGCAACGCCACCAGTGCGAGTAGGAAAAATTCACATCTAAGAGCGCACACTAACCACAACTTAGAGGTGCAAATTTGATGTATCGAACAAAAATACAATGCCTGCGTCTGCAGTTGATTCCAGTCCCACTGCGACTAAGCAGCGGTTTAGTTGCGATTTTGATGATATTCGGGCTGACCATGACCCATGCCAATGCCGCGGAACAACCCATCGATAATCTTGCCGAACATCGAGCCCAATGGCAGGCCGTGACCGATCAAGTGATGGGCGGCGTCTCAGTGATGGAGCTGCAGGTGCAGAACGACGGCGAAGCCTCGTTTTATCGTATGACCGGCTCTGTGAGCACTGCTAACAATGGTGGTTTCATTCAGTTTCGCACGCGCACAGCGGTAGCCGATCCCAGCCTCGACGCTATCAAGGTCAAGGTACGTGGCAACGGCGAGCGCTATTACGTTCATTTGCGCACGAAAGGCCTGATGTTCCCGTGGAGTTACTACGCCGCCGATTTTGTCGCTACGTCTGAGTGGCAGACGATCGTTTTACCATTCTCACAATTTGCGAAGTCCTCCCGTTTCATGTCAAAGCGGCTGGACCCCAACGCAATTCAAACTCTGGGAATCGTTGCCTATGGGCGTGATCACGAGGCAGCATTGGATGTAGCCAGTGTCGCCTTTGTTAGAACGAATGTAGTGGCCGCGCGACCTGAAAAGTAGCCCGCTAGCGTGTCTTGAATAGCGCAGATGGAATGGCCGAGCAGATGGGGTGTGCTTTTGGAGACTCACGGATAAGCGTTTGATGTCCACAAGTCCCTGTCTGACGGAACTTTTGTTCGATTAGTACCTTTAGATACTGAGCGCCGAACTTGAGGCAGAGCGCACAATAGCTTGAGCTTTGGTATGCGTAACTGCCGTTGAGCCCAAGCTGCCTCCCATGCGCACGTTTGCTGGTCCGAGCGGGTTCTGTTGTAAGCACCTAGCCGCTAAATGGTCGGCTCTTTGCCGGTAACGCGCCCTGCTAAATAACAGGGCGGAGAACAGCGACAGTGCTTCGTTATAACCAAATCCTCTAGGCCTAAGTCACAGCGGCCGCAGTTTTAATATTGTGCCTCCTCTGGTGATCCCAAAGTCAACTGCTACCCCGAAAGATTTTCGGCTCGATCGTATTCACTGATGCAAAAGCCACTTTAGTTGGCTTTACCTGCCGTCTGCCCAAAACAGTTTCATTGAACCAAGCTTATCCCATTAATATTAATTGTTAGATTACCTTTGCTCGCGCTACTGAAGTCGCAATTTTCCAGCACTGGAAATTACTTATTGTCGACTCCTGTCTTAAGTCCCTAGTGTTGTGCAGATGACATGTTGCTAAGAGCGAAATAAAACAAGCGGATTCAAAAGAGTCGAAACAGCAATTTGTACAAATTCCCAAGAGACTTTTACGAAACGAAATCTCGCCCGATACATTAGCGGAACCAGTCCAGGCTGTTTAATGCGGGCCGAGTTGAGGTGCGATCTATGAGTAAATACGCGATGGCCAAAGAACTGATTTTGCAGGGCTTTGAGCAAGGCAAGGCCTTTAGTTTGGACGAAGCTGATGTGGTTGAGGTCCTTATCACAGCGGCCGTACAGGATCTGATACGGACCAAGGGCGGACCGTATACCCGGCAGTTTTTGCAATACGAAAAGGATTCGGTAGCATCGGATTTTTTCGAAATACAGAAGCGTTGAGAGCGCTCGCAACGGTCAAGCCTCCGCTTTAACGGCGCGCATCGAAAGGTTATGCCCATGAACTGGGGGTTGCGGATGCGGCCTTGCGAGACATCTTTATCACTTAGAGACAAATGCCGACTACTAGGGTTATTAGAAAAGCAAGGATTAGCAACGTCTTAAATATTGGTGAAGACTCCATTCGCAGAGCCGCCTAGTTGTTATCTTATTGATTAAATATAAATCTGGGGACGGATTCTTGATAAACCTTAAGAAGATTGCTGGGCACAGCTGGCCGAACCTTTACGTGCGTTTTGTGGGGCGTTTGGGTATGGTTTGGCCATGCTCCAGCTACAACACATCCTATCCGCAGTCTGAGCTCTCTATCGTTGCTTTATGATCCTTAAGGTCAGTGCAAACACAGGGTTCTTTTTGCTGCCTTCGTTGAATACTCACAGTGAGCAAAGTCTATAAAACCTGCCTGTTCAAGGTTCACAACCCATCTAAGCGCAAGCAAGCCATGATGTTGGACTCTATGCGCAGAGCAGATAGAGCCTATTGGATGCTGTTGGGGTCTGTTGAGAAGCAGGTAAAAGCGCTAGTTGGTAAGGACAAGAAGGACGTTAGGGAGACATTAAGGCAACTAAAATCCCTAGTTGCGAAGAAGTGTGCGAAGTTGCCGTTGGGGGATTCGGCTAAAGCTGCCCTGCCTTATGACGTTGATGCACAGGCTTCCAGTTATCTAGAGCTTATCAACGTAGGGCAAGCGGCCAGTTGGCCTACAAGAAGACCTAAAGAGGACCCATACCCTGCCGCGCTAGACGCACTCACTCAGTCTATAACGCTGGAGGAATTTACAGCTGCTACTGAGGCTCTTAGCTCCAAAGCTAGAACAAATGACCCAAGACCTCTGTCCATCATGCGCAACAATAGACGAGGCACCATGTTGCTGGAGGATGACAAAGGCAGATTGTTTGCCTGGGTTAACCTTCACGGTCAGCACAATCGCTTTGCTAGGGATGTTGTGGTCACCAACATGGTCAACACACGTACTGGGGAGATAGTTAACTTTAAGTCTAAGCTAGGCTGCGTGATGCCATTGGAGTGTAGTCAGTGGCACTTTCAAAGGTTCATTAAGCAAGGACAACTCCAATCGTCAAAACTCATTTATCGTAAAGAACAATTTTTCATAGCATGTACTTTTGAGTTTGTGGCTGCGGACATTGAATGCGTGACCTACCTTGGTATTGATAGAGGTATTGAGGAAATAGCGTCCTATGCGGTCATTACCGATGACTTAGGTTTGTTGGCGCAGGGGTCGTTTGAAGGGGCTACGTTAACGCGCAGGTAATTTGTGTTTGGCGCGCGTCCGTCAATGATTTTTGTCGACTTGTCGATTTTGCGTCGGCTTGGAAGGGTGCCCAAGGTAGGGTCTGTACTAGGGAAGGGGGAATCAAATGCCTAAAGTTCCAGCAAAAACGCTATCGAGATTGAAGGAGGAGGTGCCTCGGTACCAACGGATCTTAGTCGACGCGCGAAG
>CENU01068906.1_pt1 | contig 27278 bp, 22 predicted proteins | sample 361331 | NCBI WGS metagenome assembly CENU01 (sample SAMEA2619766, study PRJEB7988) | marine metagenome | isolation source: saline water (ENVO:00002010), including | reverse complement strand
AACTCCTGCAAACGGCTTTGCAGATAAGCCCCTACCGTTTCAGCGTGCTCAAAAATACGATCCCGCTCATAGATCTCGAGAACCTTGTGCGCGACTGCGCAGCCTAGAGGATGACCGCTGTAGGTGTAACCATGCCCAAACACGCCCATATCCGAGGCAGCACCTTCGATCGCCTCGGCAAATTCGCCACTGATAACAGCAGCGCTCACGGGCACGTAAGCCGACGATAGCGCTTTTGCGAACACCATCATGTCGGGCTTCATGTCCATAGCATTCGCGCCAAAGTCCTTACCCAATCGACCGAAACCACAGATCACCTCATCATCCCAAAGCGCAATACCATAGCGGTCCAATACCGCCTGAATCGCGGGGTAATAGCCGGCAGGTGGTATGAGTACACCGCCAGCTCCGGACACGGGTTCAGCGACCATCGCGGCAATCGTGTCAGGACCCTCGGCCAGTATTTGCGCCTCGAGCTCGTTTGCCCGCCGTGCTACAAATTCCGCCTCCGATTCCCCTGGATTGGCGTTGCGGTAGTAGTGCGGCGAGCCAGCACGAACAATACCCAAAGCATCGAATGGCAGTTGAAAGTGAGCGTGATTAGGCGGTAAGCCAGTCAACGAAGCTGAGGCAAGCGAGACACCGTGATAACCCTTATCGCGGGCAATAATCTTGACTCGATCAGGGCGCCCAGTCGCTGATGCGTGATACCGCACCAATTTGACGACTGTGTCGTTGGCGTCCGACCCTGAGTTACCTAAGAAAACTCTGGCATTCGCGAGGGGCACCATCGAGGCGAGTTTATCGGCCAACTGCATTGCACTGTCGTGGGTCTTGCCCCCAAACATGTGAGAAAAGCTCAGCTCACGCATCTGCTGTGTCGCGACCTCGATAATTTCCTCGTTGCCATAACCCAGTGATGTGCACCACAACCCTGCCATCCCTTCTAGATAGCGCTTACCCGCGCGATCGTAAATGTAAGGACCATCGCCTCTGGAGACGATCATCTGCTCGCTGGCCGACGGGTTGGTTGTTGGATATAGCATTGAAGTCATAGCGACTCCCCCTCTGTTGAATGCCCTTTGATAGGGCTACGTTCTTTTAAGCTTTTAATTACTGCACCCTCGAGTGGCCCCAGCAATAATTTATCGATCGTTGCTGCCGTTTAACGCGCGCGATTGCGTTCTTTACCACATCGCTCGCATTGTTGTCGCAACACGACCTCCCCTCTCAACAGCGCCAGCGAATCCGGTTTCGCTTGCTTCCAGCGATGTCGCCCTCTGAGACAACTCATCGCCATTTGATCCTTATCCTTCACGACGCGGCGTTATATCGCGTTTTCGCGATGGCGGCATTCCATGACGTAAACCGCAGCTTGCGATCCTCGGCATCCAAATCGACGTCAAATTTCCGATCCACACGCCAAGCGGCCCTAATATCGTCGAGACCTGACCAGACACCCTCCGCCAAACCAGCTAGGAAGCAGGCACCAGCTACTGTCGTTTCAATCAACTCGGGCCGCACAATTTCCCGATCGAGATAATTAGCCTGAAGTTGCATTAACAGATTATTGGCTGAGGCACCTCCATCGACACGCAAGGACTGCATCGACTGCCCCGACTCACGCTCCATTACTTTTAAAATGTCGGCATTCTGAAGCGCCATGGCATCGAGCGTTGCCCGTGCAATCTCACCGCGCCCGGAACCGCGAGTCAGTCCACTTAACAAACCGCGCGCATCAGGATCCCAGTGTGGTGCTCCCAGTCCGGTCAGTGCGGGCACAAACTCAACACCGCCCGCGTCGGGAACCGAGGCCGCTAGTGCTTCGATTTCATGCGCCGCATTGATAATGCCCAGCTGATCGCGCAGCCATTGCACAGCCGCGCCACATACAAATGCGCCACCCTCTAAAGCATAGCTGGGTCTTGATCCATCAAGTTGCCAAGCGACGGTCGTCAACAATCCTGCGTCGGAGCTCACCGGTAACTCGCCCGTGTTCATTAAAATAAAAGACCCTGTGCCAAATGTGCACTTGGCATCCCCGGCATCGAAGCAAGCTTGCCCAAACAATGCCGCTTGTTGATCACCAGCAATGCCCGACACTGGGATTCCATCTGGCAGGCCAGGCACTGAACCCGTCACTCCGAAGCGCGTGCTGGAGGGCATGATGGTCGGCAAAATGCGCATCGGCACACCGAACAGATCACATAACGATGAGTCCCACGCCAAGGTTTCAAGATTCATGAGTGAGGTACGTGCCGCGTTCGAGACGTCGGTAGCATGGACAGCGCCACCGGTTAAGCGCCACAGCAAATAGCTATCTACAGTGCCTGCCAGCACCCGCCCCGAATCAATATCGCCCTCGGTAACCTCGGCGTGGTCTATAAGCCAGCGATATTTGCTCGCGGAAAAGTAAGGGTCGAGCACCAGACCCGCTCGCTCACGGACCATAGATTCGCATCCTGCTTCCTTGAGCTGCTGACAGACATCAGTCGTGCGTCGACACTGCCAGACAATCGCGTTATGCAGCGCCTCTCCGGTCTCCCTATCCCAAAGAATGGCGGTTTCACGCTGATTGGTGATGCCGATGGTGATGACGTCGGCCGGACTAACGGCGCTTTCGTTAAAAACCTTATCCACGCCTTTGAGCACCGACTGCCAGATACTCTCTGGATCGTGCTCCACCCACCCGGGCTGAGGAAACAACTGGGGAAACTCATGACTAGCCGACGCGATAACAACACCCGAGGTATCCATCAAAGCGACGGTTGACCCCGTTGTCCCCTGATCGATAGCAAGTATCACAGTGCCCATGGATCTCTCCGATGTTCAGCCGTGCGGCCCTGCCGCACAGCTGAATCGCATCACGCTGCCGAGTAACCCTCGATTGCCTTGATTTCAAGGTAATCAGTGAAACCGTGCGCGCCCCACTCACGACCATTACCCGACTGCTTGTAGCCGCCGAACGGCACATCAAATCCACCACTGGCGCCGTTGATGTGTACGTTGCCCGCGCGAATTTTGGCAGCCACGGCTCTTGCATGATCAATGTCACCGCTTTGTACGTAGCCGGCTAAGCCGTAGGGCGTGTCATTCGCCACGCGAATGGCCTCATCTTCCGAGTCGTAGGGCAACATCGCGAGCACAGGACCAAAGATTTCCTCGCGCGCAATGGTCATTTCATTATTCACTTCGGAGAATACCGTTGGGCGGACGTAGTGGCCTTTTTCGATCCCGTCAGGAAGCCCCGTACCACCGCAGACCAATTTCGCGCCCTCGTCTATACCTGCCTTAATCAGGCCCTGGATCTTGTCCCACTGCACTTTCGAGACCACGGGGCCCATATTGGTGTCCTGACTCGCAGTGTCGCCGAGCACTACGGCTTCAGACACCTTCGCTGCGATTGCTTCGGCTTCAGCGAGACGATGCCTTGGCACTAACATACGTGACGGCGCATTACATGACTGCCCGGTGTTGTTGTACATATGCATGACGCCCCGGGTGACCGCTGTCTCCAGATCGGCATCGTCGAGGATAATATTCGGCGATTTTCCTCCTAGTTCTTGCGTGACGCGTTTGACCGTCGGCGCTGCATTCTGTGCCACCAGGGATCCTGCTCGGGTTGATCCGGTAAACGACATCATATCTACATCGGGGTGCTTGGATAGCGCCGTGCCAACACCCGGGCCATCCCCATTCACCATGTTGTAAACACCAGCCGGGACACCCGCCTCGTGCATGATCTCAGTAAAGATATAGGCTGACAGCGGTGCGACCTCACTAGGCTTCAGTACCATCGTGCACCCCACCGCAAGGGCAGGCGCCACCTTGCAGGTGACCTGATTCATGGGCCAGTTCCATGGCGTGATCAGACCACACACACCAATGGGCTCTTTCACCACGCGGTGCGCACCGAGATCCTCGTTAAATGAAAAATTCCGGAGAATCTTTGCCGCCTCGGTAATATGCCCTAAGCCCGCGTAGGCCTGAGCGGTCGATGCCAGAGAAATCGGCGCTCCCATTTCTTCCCTGACTGCTTCGGCGATTTCACCGATCCGCGCTTGGTAGACCTCTGCGATTCGATCAAGCAGCGCTGCCCGTTCCTCTACCGAGGTTTGACTGAAGGTTTCGAACGCTGTTTTTGCAGCCGCTACCGCGAGGTCGACGTCGCCTTCCGAGCCGATCGAGATAGTCGCGCACTGGTCGAGTGTCGCTGGATTCTCTACCGGCAAAGTCCTGGCTTCTGTCGGGGAGACCCACTCGCCATTAATGTAAAACTGTGTGTAATCGCGCATCTAATAACTCCTAATCTGTCGCTTTATTGTTGTCAGCCTACTTGCTGATTGACCTTCTTACTTTACTGTAAAACCCGGCTGGGATGCATACCATTTACGTACCCCATAAACGGTGCATGAATTGAGTAGCCCAAAAGCTCCTGCGTGCGTGTTGGAAGGCCTTTGACGGTTTCTGGGGGGATCGCAAGTAGCATAGTCTCAAGTGGCCGCGCCCAACCGGCACAATATTGGGGCGTTACCATCAATCGGTCTTGATTACTGAGATTCTCACCGCCTCTATGCCACAGATCACTCCGAGCAATCATCAATGACCCTCTCGGCATGACAACCTTGACCGCATCGGGGTGATTCTCCGATGCCTCAACCTCGGGGTTCGCTGTTTCGCCGAAGTGCTGATCCTCAAGTCTCCCCTGTATTTCGTGACTCGACCACTGATGGCTGTACGGCAGCACTTCAGTCGCACCATTCAACTCGGTGGTGTCATCGAAGCACCAGAAAGTGGAGATACCAAAAACGTCGTGAGGTTGCGGCACCGAGATATGGCCGTCATCGGTATGCCAAGGCTGCACGGTCTCGCCTGGATGTAAATTGATCGACAGACAAGCCGATAGCAAACAGCTCTCCCCCAAGAAGTGTTCTGCAAACGCCAGGCTCAAAGGATGGGTGATCAGATCAGAGAACGTACTCGACTTCGCTAACAGGGCATACAAACGATGGCTGCAGGTGCCCTCGAACACATTTCTTCCCAGTGGGCTTGACGCCATATGCTCCTGCAGAATCGCCGTATATGTGTCGCACTCGGTCTCCGATAGCACTTCTGGAATAACGCTAAACCCTCGGTCATAGACGGTGGCAAGATGCTGTCTGAATTCGGACTCAATCAGCCACGGTTTTACCTGGTTGACATGTTCGGCACTCAATTTTTTGATCACCCTGAGACTCTCCCTGCGTCCGTTGGTATGGGCCACAGCTTTGCTTCATAATTGTGGTCTGAACATACTGAGGGGAAGACTGTGAATCAAGCTGTAGATCTAGACGAGTTGACTTTATTCCGAGACATGGCGAGACGAGCCTTCGAGAAGGAAATCTCACCGCACTACGAAGCCTGGGAAGCCAACCATATGGTGCCGAGAGAGCTCTGGAACACACTGGGTGCTGCTGGTCTGCTCTGCCCTGACGTTGATGAAGCCTATGGCGGCGCAGGCACTACCGCCCACGTCACACTCGCCATGATCGAAGAGCTATCGCGGATGGGCTTTGGTGGTTTCGCATCGGGCTATGGTATTCACTCAAATATTGTCGCGCCCTACTTGAGCCGTCACGGGACGGAATCACAGAAAGCCCATTGGTTGCCCCGAATGGTGACCGGCGAGGTGGTCGGCGCTCTGGCCATGACTGAACCGGGCGCGGGATCTAACGTTCAGGGTATCCGAACCAATGCGGTCCGCGATGGCGACGAGTGGGTTCTCAATGGATCCAAAATCTTTATCACCAACGGCATTCACGCTGACCTCGTTATTGTCGCTGCCATTACCGACCCTGGTAAAGGTGCGAAAGGTACGTCGCTATTCCTCGTTGACGCACATGCGGTAGGCTTTGAAAAATCCAAGAAGATCGAAAAAATTGGCCAGCACACCTCAGACACGGCACTGCTGTTCTTTACTGACGTAAGACTCCCCGCCGATGCACTCTTGGGTGAGGTCAACAAGGGCTTTGCGATCCTGATGGATGAACTCCCGCGGGAGCGTCTTGGTATTGCCGCTCAAGCCGTGGCGGCCTCGGAGGGTGCACTGGATATCACCATCGACTATGTCAAAGAGCGCGAAGCCTTTGGTCAGAAGGTAGGCCAGTTCCAGAACACCCGATTCAAGCTCGCCGATGTGAAGACACAGGTCGCAGTTAACCGAGCGTTTTATGAGCAATGCGCCAATAAGTATGCCACCGACGAACTGACGACCGATGAGGCTGCCATGCTCAAGCTAGCCAGCTGCGAGATGCAATGCGATGTCGCCGATCAGTGCCTTCAGCTATTTGGCGGTTATGGCTACACGACCGAATACCCCATCTCGCGTTTTTATGTCGACGCTAGGATCCAAACCATCTACGGCGGCACCTCCGAGATCATGCGAGAACTCGTCGCGCGCTCTATTTTGGGTCGCGAGTGATACAAAGGGCCGGTTTACATCCACCTGTAAAGAGTGCAAACGGATGACTTCATTCACCAGCAGACTAATCGTGGCGGGTACAATGCTCGCCACTTCCATGGCATCTCTGGCATCGGAGGAGTCACTCAATGCTGTGATCAGTAATCATTGGGATTGGGTACTCGAGCAATACCCAGAGTATCGCCGTGAATTCGGTGACATGAGTGGTACTCAGGATTGGACCGACCTCAGCCTCGACGCCATCGCAAGGCGCAATCAGGACCAATCAGATTTCATCGAAGAGCTACGGCAAATCGATAACAACAGTCTCAGTCCGGAATCGCGCCTCAACCGCCGGATGCTGATGAACAGCCTTGAGGAGGATCGGGAGTCCTACGCCAACGGCCTGCATCTGATCGCGCTGAACATGCGAAGTGGCCCGCAGCATCTCTATACAACGGTCGAACGGCTACCGATGCGGACTGAGCAAGACTACGTCGATTGGCTGGTCAGACTGGAAAAGCTGCCCACGCAGCTCGATCAGTATCTGTCGCTGCTAGATGCCGGACTCGATCAGCAACGGGTGCAAGCGCAAATCATTATCGAGCGTATTCCTAAACAGCTCGATATGTTGATCACGGATAAGCCCGAGGACAGCCCTTTTTATGAGGTATTCGAAACTCTGCCCTCCGAGCTTTCCGACGAGCAAGCCGCGGCGATTCAGAGCAGAGCCCGGGACATCATTGGCAATCAGGTAACGCCTGCCTATAAGCGCTTCAAAGCGTTCATCGAGGAACAGTACCTGCCCGCCAGCCGCACAGAGCCAGGGATTGGTTCACTGCCCGGCGGAAAGCAAATCTATGAAATGCTGGTACGGCACTTCACTACAACCGACCTCACGCCACGGGAGATCCACGATATAGGCCTGGCGGAAGTGGCCCGAATCAGAGGCGAAATGGAAGAGGTGATCGATGAGGTAGGCTTTGAAGGGGATATCAACGCATTCAATGAATTTCTCCGAACCGATCCCCAGTTTTACTATGACAGCCCCGAGGCTCTCCTCGAGGCCTATCAAGCGGTATCAAAACGGCTCGATCCCGAGCTGGTAAAACTATTTGGCAAACTGCCGCGAATGCCCTACGGCGTTCGACCGATCGCCGAGGCACTGGCACCCGACACTACTACAGCGTTTTATATGCCACCGGCCATGGATGGCAGTCGTCCCGGTTGGTATTACGTGAACCTATACCGACCCGAAGTGCGGCCAAAGTACGAAATCGAAGTGCTATCAGTGCACGAAAGCGTGCCGGGACATCACCTGCAAATTGCACTGGCACAGGAGCTAGAGGACGTACCGCAGTTTCGGAAGAGCAGTGGCGTGACCGCTTTTGTCGAGGGCTGGGGGCTTTACTCCGAGCGACTGGGCTATGACATGGGACTCTATACCGACCCCTACTCCCGCTACGGACAGCTGATCTACGACATGTGGCGCGCGGTGCGACTCGTGGTCGATACCGGCATTCACTATTTCGGCTGGACGCGTCAGGAAGCGATCGACTACTTCAAGGACAATGCGGCTAAGTCAGAGGCCGACATCATCAACGAAATTGACCGTTACATTGGCTGGCCCGGACAGGCTCTGGCCTACAAGATCGGTCAGTTGAAGATGTTGGAGCTCAGAGCGACCGCTGAGACACGTCTAGGCAAAGACTTCGATATCCGTGCTTTTCATGACGAGCTTTTGGGCGCAGGCGCCATTCCGCTCGATGCCCTCGAGTCGCGGATGATGGATTGGATCGATAGGCAGGAGAGCATGCTGTAGCGAGCGCGGCATTTAGGCTGTCGCATCTACCGGGGCAAATACAAGCGTCCCTCGGCATAGCGCATGCAACTGCCAATGAGTTCGACGCGGTCACCGAGGACACGGCAACTTACATTTCCGCCGCGCTCGGATAACTGTCGTGCCATCAAATCTGTTTTATCAAGCATGCCTGCCCACATCGGTGCCAGTTGGCAGTGAGCGGAGCCGGTCACTGGATCCTCTAAAATACCGAGGTGGGGTGCAAAAAACCGCGAGACAAAGTCCACATCATCGCCAGGTGCCGTAATGGCCACGCAGAGTGGAGTTGCGCTTTTAAGGGCCTCGAAGTTGGGGCTGCATTGCTCAACAGTGCGCTGATCATCGACCACCGCAATTAATTGCCAGGGATCTTGGGCAGCTGCGCGGAGTGAACGTACAGGGACCCCCAATGCGTCCTCAAGTGCTGGGATAGCGTCAATCTCTCGGGTTTCGATGGCGGGGAAATCAATGGCAAGAGAATTTGAACCCACCTCTTTGACCGTCAGGGTGCCGCTCAAGGTCTCGAAACGAAGCCCCTCGGGCTGAATCCCCTCCAGACGTTGAATCACCCAGGCTGTGGCAAGGGTGGCATGGCCACAAAGGCGCACTTCAGCCTTGGGCGTGAACCAGCGAAGTTTGTAGAAACCCTCTGTCTGCGGCTCGAAGTAAGCGGTTTCGGACAAATTATGTTGCGCCGCGATGGCGAGGAGCAAATCATCGTCGAGCGCCGTTTCCAGAGGCACGACCGCCGCGGGATTGCCGCCAAACATCGATGAAGTGAAGGCATTAACTACATAAAACGGCAGACTGTGCTCACTCATCAGAGGCCAACCCGACCGATGCCGCTCTCGCGCAAGCTGCCCAACAGCAGATGATCACCGCACTGATTGACGCTCGTAATGTGATGATAGCCCGCGGCAGGGTCCTGCAAACTTTGGGTGACGTTACCCTCGAGGTCGAGTGCTGCTACCATCGCAAAATCGGTCTCGATAGCGCGCGCCATGGACTCTGGCAGAGCACCCAGAATGCGCCGTAGCATAGGGGTGGGGGCGAGATCATCTAGAATCTTTCGAGGATTGGGCATTGCCACCCAGACCGTATCTCGCCCGTTAAACGAAAGATTGTCTATGGCGCTGGGTAGTTCGCTGACAAAAAGTTCTACCTGCCCCGCTCGCTCTCCCTTGAGCCAGAGTCGCTGAATCTGACCAAGCCCCGTCTCGTTGACCAAGACGTACTCGTCGTTCGGGCCAAGCGCTACGCCATTGGCGAAAAATAGGTTCTCAAGGTGTGAGGTGACTTGGCCGGTGATGGGATCGAAGGACAACAATCTCCCAGTCTTGGACCCTTCCATAAAATCCCGGCGGTTATCTGTCATACCAAATCGCTGCGAAGCATCGCTGAACCAGACCGTTCCATCGGCAGCCACATCGAGATCATCAACGAATAACATCGGCTCGCCGTCGACCTCATTGGCAAGCACTTCGACCTCGCCATTTGCCAATTTCAGTAAGCCACGCTCCGCATCAGCGATCAGCACGCTGCCATCAGCCAACGCGTGAATGCCTAATGGCCTGCCACCGGTATTACCAAGCTCTTCGATAGTGCCGCTCTCGCTGACCTTCACAATCCGTCCGTCATCGAGTCCTGTGACGTAACCACCTGACGGCGCGCAGGAGACATCCTCCGGACCATAGCCCTGAACATCGAGCTGTTGGTAGCCAGCTAAGCCATCGTTGACCGAAAAGACGCCGGTAAATCCGGGGTTTGGTGGCGCGTCCCAGACTACAGGTCGGACCGGAGAGACGAGGTAAAGCGCCACAGTGAGTGCGGTAATCAGACCGAGGGTCAATAGGACGACTTTGAGCATTTGTCTAATCATGTGAATCCACCGTTGTGATCTCTATGCGCTCGTAATGTCGACGGCTGTCATCACCCGGTCAGGCGAGCTCGTCCAGTGCCTCTCCCAATGCCATCACAAGCGACTCCATTTCAGGTCGCTGCATTACAAAGTGAGGTGCTAGTTGAATAGTGTCGCCGCCGTAACGGACCAAGAACCCCTTTTCCCACAGTCGCATTGCGACCTCAAATGGTCGTCTCAGGGGCTCATCCGGGTAAGCCTCTAAAGTTAGGGCCCCAGCGAAACCGTAGTTTCGAACGTCTAGGACATGCGGTTTATCTGCTAGATGATCGTGCAACAGTCCTTCAAAATAAGGTGCCTCTGCCGCCACCCGCTCGGGCAGACGCTCGCTTACAAGGATATCGAGCGCCGCGAGACCCGCTGCACAGGCAACCGGGTGCCCTGAATAGGTGTAGCCGTGCGCAAACTCGAGTGCGTAATCAGGTGCTCCCTGATTCATAAATGTCTCGTAAATAGCGCTCGAAGCGATCACAGCCCCCATTGGGATTGCGCCGTTGGTGAGCTGCTTTGCGACATTTAGAATATCGGGAGTGACGCCAAAAGCATCAGCACCCGTCATGGCGCCGCATCGGCCAAAGCCGGTAATGACCTCATCAAAAATCAGCAGAATGTCGTTGTCATCGCATATTTGTCTGAGTCGCTGCAGATAGCCTTGTGGTGGTGGAATAACACCTGCAGACCCCGCCATCGGCTCCACAATAACGGCGGCAATTGTGTCAGCGTCGTGTTTTTCAATGAGCTCGAGCAATACCTCGGCTTGTTCTGCCCCCTGCTCCGGCATACCGCGGCTAAAGGCATTCTCGGCAATCATGGTATGAGGCAGATGATCGACATCGAGGATGGGACCAAAGTGCTTCTGGTTCGCTGGAATACCACCAACCGATACTCCACCAAAGTTCACGCCGTGGTAGCCCTTTTGACGTCCAATAAACTTCGTTTTATTGGCTCGTCCCTTTAATTGCCAATACGCACGCGCCATTTTTAGCGAGGTATCTGCCGATTCCGAGCCAGAGTTGGTGAAAAATACATAGTCGAGGTTGCCGGGCATCAGCGACTTTATTTTGCTGGCAAGCGCAAACGCTTTTGGATGGCCGTATTGAAACGGTGGTGCAAAATCGAGCGCTCGAACCTGCTGGCTCACCGCCTCGGCAATCTCCTCCCGACCATGCCCAAGGCCTGTCGTCCAAAGACCCGAGTGACCATCGAGTACCCGCCTGCCTGTGTCGTCGGTAAACCAGACACCCTCGGCTGCCACGATCATTCTCGGATCCTGCTTGTACTGCCGATTCCCGGTATAAGGCATCCAGTAGGATTCGAGGTCGTAGGCGAGACTGACTGAAACTGCGTTATTCATAGTGTTATCCAACGACACTGCGGCCAATAGTGTAGTGCAACCCGGTCATAAATCCGTACACTGAAATCTGTATGTGACCCTGTCACGTATCTTCGACGAAATCGATAGGAGATTCACCTAATGTCTAACAGCCGTTTTTCTTTGGTTCTTTTGTTATCCGCCGCTTTGTCATTACCCGCAATCGCTCACATTGAACGAAGCGAGCCGCTCCAGTCCTTGCGTCAGTCCTATTTTGCCATTGTTGGTATGACCTTCGGCCCCATGGGTGACATGGTTAAGGGTGATATCGAGTGGAATGGCGAGCAGTTCGCCGCATGGGCTTCAGACCTCGCGGCAGTATCGAGTGTTACCGTTGAGCGTGGCTTCGCGCCCGGTAGCGATAAAGGAAAAACCCGCGCCAAGCCCGAAATCTGGGACAACAAAGCCGATTTCGAAGAGAAGCTAGGCAACTTTCGAATGCAAGCGGCAAAGCTAGCCGAAGTCGCCGCGACCGGTGATCGACAGGCCATTGCTGGGCAGTTCCGAAAAACTGGCGGCACTTGCAAAGCCTGCCACGACAACTACAAGTCACGCGGTTATCTCTACTAGTAAGCTTCTATCGGGCTTTGCAGCAAGCTATCCGTGCAAGGCTCCAGACTCACTAGCGATTAGCTTTATACCCGTCGCAGGTGAGTTGTTTGAGCCCTCACCAGATAACGCAGGGCGCTGTGAAGCAGCGCCCTCAGTCTCCCTTCCAGTAAGCGCGTAAGCACGTATGCTGCGCTGGGAGTACCCTCACCGCGCCAAGCCCACCATTCAAGCCCATTAAGGTCAAACGCGTTGGTTGGTCTGATATTTCGCCGTGAGACCATACCTTTTTACCGCGCGGTACTCCTGGTGCCATCGAGTTTTTTTAAGGGTCATTCAGGTGGCTCTGGTGCCATACAGATGTGGAGCCACACCAGACCGCATACCCTGTTAAGACAAGATGATGTGGCGTCGATCCGGTAAATCTATCGCGCCTCTATGACGCGATGACGCGCTCTCGCTTAGTACCAACGCGGTGGCTCGGGTGCCATCGCGATGGCAAGCCATAGGCAGCCTGCCGCCGCGGCCAGGACAACGAGAGCAAGCAGCGAAGACTTTGCCGGCTCCGCGCCTTGGCGAGTTTCGGATGAGCCAAACCACATCACCTGAATGAGACGCTGGCGACGCTTGAATTGATAAAAAGCGATGGCGAGCAGATGCAAAGCAATGAATGCCTGCAACAGACTCCAATTCACCTCGTGCCACTCGGTCGCGGTGTCGATGAAGTCACCATCCGCTACGTAAGCGAGAGGCCCCTCAAAAGAGGCATCATCAACACTGAACAAGCCGGAGAGCCCCTGAGCCAACAATAGGCCGAGTAACGCGATTGTCGACAGTGCCCCCAATGGGTTGTGTCCTGTGACTTCGCCGGGTTCCCTGATGTACTGAATGATACGTTTTGGCCCGACCAGAAAATGAAAAAAACGGGCGTGGTAGCTACCGATAAAGCCCCAGACAATGCGACTCACAACCAAGCAGATAAGTCCGTAGGCGCAGTAGCTGTGCCACTCCATCCGGCCTGTCTCACCGGTCCACCACATAAAGCCAATACCGGGTAACAGGCACCAATGAAAAATCCGGATCGGCAAATCCCACACCGGGTTGTGAGTAGCACTTGTCATCTAACTTCCCCCAAACGCACTCGGCTGCAAATAACCAAAGCCAAACTTTTAAGGTACCATCCTGCCCTAAACCAAGGATCCATTCATCCAGTAATCAGCGTATCCTAATGCGACAGTTTATTTTTTGTTTTCTGTTGTTCACGCAGGTGGCGACAGCGACAGCAGAGGTAACTCCCAGCTTGAACAGCGACGTCATCAGAGAAAGATTTGGCAGCTATGGCGTCGAGGTATTGAGCCAAAGTGATGAGATCCGTGTCGCGAATCTTTTCAGCGGTGAAGCTAATTCGAAGGTGTCTCGAACACTAGCTGTCACCGTGTTTGTGTTACCGAGGGATTCGCGATTAGACGCGAGTGATCAAGTCATTAGAGCGGGCGGCAGTATCGGTGCTAGCCTCCGAACCGCTGGCTTTGTGGTTGATAAACGGGTGTTATTGGATACCGAGGTCACAACCGGATCAGGGTTTGTCGCGCTGAGTAATCACACGGTTGGAACACGCACTCAACTCAAAACGCGGGTATATGCCCTATACGCCGTTGAGGGCGACGAAGCGATTCCTTACGCCGTCATTGCTGAGGCCTACCATCCGGAACATGCACCGCCACCCTTCGACGAACGAACCACCGACCCCATGCTAGTGGATTCTGCTGAGAAGGCGCTTAGGCACTTGAAAACATTGATGCAAGAGGTTGCGGTCAGCCCAGCTGCCTAGCTGACATCGTATTGATTCCATAGCGCTCAGCAGCGGCAAACGCGGTTAGCCGAGCGTCTCCAGCTAACGTTAAAATCCAAAGATTCGCGCTGCGAGTGCCGGTGCGACAATAGGCCAATACTTTTCCAGTCTCGGGCTCGAACTCTTCGGCCATACCCGCGACATCATCGCCCGGAAAATTCATCATCGTCAGTGGGTACCTGACAAAACGCAGACCATATTCCTCACAGGCTCCGGCCAATTCATCCATCGTGGGTTGCCCGGGATCTTCATGATCAGGCCGATTACACATTACTGTGGTAAACCCTTCTGCCTTCAGAGCAGCTATCTGTTCGGGCGAGACCTGCCCCATCACAGAGACTTTCTCAGTCAAATGCATTATCGGATTGGTCGTCATAGCCAGCTCCTGCTCTCTAACAAATAAATAGATCATCAACGATTGTTATTGGATCAGACCGAATTCCCCGCCCAATACCGCAATGATTTCTTCGCGCGGGTTATCGGTCACCTGCAGGGTTTTCCCGGTAATACGCTCAGCAATATCCACATAGGTCGCAGATACATCCATCATCATCGATGCCGGTAACACCGTCTCGCGGGCGTAGGCGAAACGCTCATCCATCCGCGCCTTGTTGGTGAGGACATCGGAGTCGGGTGCGTGAGCGAGCAATGCCTGTCGGAACCCTTCCTTACTGTTCTCAACAATCTTGCCGTTTCGATAGCCTGAACCATCCCAAATTCGTGACGAATCGGGCGTTCCCACCTCGTCCATGTAGATGAGCTCTCGACCACCAGAGGCGTTCTGCGCGTAACCAAACTCGAATTTGGTATCGACAAATATTTGATCAAGCTCCGATAGTTTCCGGGAGATGACGTTAAAACCGTTTAATAGAAGCTCTTCGTAAACCGCCACATCGCTGGCCTGATCAAACTTGAAGGCCTGCCAATTATTGGTGATGTCATCGCGGCTGATATTTACATCATCCACCTCGGGAACGCCCGGGATGCCGCTCAAAATACCCTTGGTAGAGGGAGTAATGAGTAGCTCGGGTAATTTTTGATCACGGGTAAGTCCCTCGGGGACGGCGATACCGCAGAAATCGCGTTCTCCTTTGTCGTAACTCCGCCACATCGAGCCCGTGATGTACTGGCGTGCTATCGCCTCGATCATTACTGGCTCGGCGCGCTGAACAATCCATACCAGAGGATGTGGCACCTCCAGAATGTGACTCCGCGCTAAACCCGCCGACTTGAAAGTATCGAACCAGAAGCCTGAAATCGCATTCAATGCTGCACCCTTTCCCGGCACACCATTTAAGCCACCCTCGGCTTTCCACATGCACTCGAAGGCCGATAAGCGGTCGCTGATAATCATGATGGCGAGTCGGGAGTCCGCTGCGACTGGATAGTCTCGCTCTTGAATCAATCGCGCACTATCTGCATCACTTAGCCAATAAACCGACCGAACCTTACCGCTGTGAACCGGCTCGTTAGTTCGAATAGGGAAATCATCATTGACGTCTAAAACACGCATTGGTGGCCTCCTTTTAAGGGTTCGCCGTCCGTACTGAAAGCCTGCTAATTGTGGGGCAAATAGCACTGTTTGACTACTGATCTGAGGCCGCTATCCTTCCGGTTCATCTCATAGCTCACATCACCCGAATCAATGAGGTCATCTATGTTTAAGTTGCGAGAAGGCGTTTCATTTCTACTGTTGGTTACAAGTCTCGGCGCAGTCAGTGAGAGCAGAGCACAGACCGATGAAAGCGCGGATGCACTGGAAGTAGTGATCGTGACAGCCACACGAACCAACACCGATCGAAATACAATGGCGCAAGGTGTCACCGTGCTTGATGACAACTCGATCGCACGCAGTGACCTGCAACACAGCAACCAGCTGTTCAATCGTGTGTCAGGCGCCTGGATCAGTCGAGGTAATGGTCAGGAATCATTGGTCTCATTGCGCTCACCCGTACTGACAGGTGCCGGTGCTTGCGGAGCCTTTCTTACCGCCGAAGATGGTATCGCCTTGCGCGCACCCGGTTTTTGTAATGTCAACCAACTGTTTGATGCCAACCTGATTCAGGCGGGGTCAGTCGAGGTACTAAAGGGCCCCGCGATGGCCGTTTTCGGCTCTAACGCAATGCACGGGGTAATCAATGTCACGACGCGAGATGCCACCAACACGACGCCGCGCTTATCGCTTCAAAGTGGCAGTCGTGACTATTACCGAGCAATGCTCTCAACCGCGTCCGACAAACTTGCACTTAATGCCAATGTAACAACCTACGGTGGCTATCAGGATGCCTCGGGCTACGAGCAACAAAAGGTCACCCTGCGCTACGACGAGACCCTCGGTGATTGGCAAATGACGGCAATGCTGGCGGCCAACAATCTCAACCAGGAGACCGCGGGATATATTCAAGACGGCAAAGGCGCTTATAAAAACGATGCCTCAAGGCGGGTCAACCGAAATCCGGAGGCCTACCGAGATGCGCAATCGACGCGAGCCTATGCCAGATTCCAACGCATGATGGGTGACCACTCAGTAACGATCACACCCTACTGGCGCGATAATCGGATGGAGTTTCTTCAGCACTATCTGCCCTGGAAATCACGTGAGCGAAACGCGCACACTAGCCTTGGCCTGCAGGCCTCCGCGGAAGGATCCGCGTCCACAATGAACTACCTACTCGGCGTCGATATCGACAGTACCGAGGGCACGCTGTTTGAGGACCAAGCCGAGGGGTTCAGTCCGAATCAGCCCGCTGGCGTACATTACGATTACTCGGTTGATGCGCTGAATAGCGCGGTTTTCGGTCAGCTATCGAAAGAATTAAGCGACAGCGTGACACTGAAAGCTGGCGCACGACTTGAAAGAACCGAATACGACTACCAGACCCGGGAGCCCGCCGGCTCAGTCTGTGCGCCGACCGCGAGCAACTGTCGGTTCTATCGACCCGAGTCAGGAGATGAGAGCTTTAGTAATCTGTCTTACAACCTGGCCACGCTCTGGTCGCTCGGTAATGGTACCGCTTACCTGCGACATGCGTCGGGGTTTCGCGCCCCGCAAGCGACCGAACTTTTCAGGTTGCAATCGGGACAGACGAGCACCGACATCGACTCCGAGGAGATGTCGAGTGTCGAACTGGGTTATCGCTATCAGTCCGACCGGTTCGCCACCGATGTTGCTATCTACACCATGGACAAGGACAACGTTATTTTTCAGGATCGAAACAGGCAGACCATCAACGGAGCCAAAACCAGTCACCAGGGGCTAGAAATCGATTTGAGCTGGTTTATTCGAGACGGACTTCGAGCCGAACTCGCTGCCAACATCGCAGACCACCAATACGACAGCGACATCCAGCTTCTGGGAAGCTCGGGCAGCATCAAAGGTAACGAGATTGACACCGCACCAACCAACAGCGGGAGCGCACGACTGATTTTCGATACCGTGCTGGCATCAAAGCCGATCACCTCAGAACTCGAGTTTGTCTGGGTTGGTGACTACTTCATTGACCCCAACAATCAACATAGCTACGCAGGCCACGAGCTCCTAAACCTTCGCACGCAGTGGCAAGCGACACCGGCGGTGACCACCACCCTCTCGATCACAAACCTGCTGGACACTGGCTATGCGGAACGAGCCGACTTTGGATTTGGAAACTACCGATATTTTGTCGGGGAGCCGCGCAGCGCGGTATTAAGTTTTAGTATCGCCTTGTAAAAAGACCTGATGTACAGTGCGCGGCGGAAAATGCCGCGCGAACTGGGATCATCCTTACGGGCGGCCGCAAACCAAGTAAAACGAACAATAAGGAAGTTCTTATGAGTCAATACGGACCCGCTGCTTTAGTTGGTGTGCTTATCGGGGGCGCTATTTTGCTCGATGATTACATCGGACCCGAACCACGTCAGCAGACGATGATGAAGATGCACACCATCGATGCCTCCGCACCCGGGCACAAAGGCATCTGGATCGAAAAAGGTGGTAACGAAATCATGGAGCTTCACGAAGAAGTGAGCATGGTGCTGATCAAGGAAGACGGCGACGTTAGCGGCGATGAAGACATGATGGTCGTCCAGGTTGAAGTCGATGGTGCGGAGACCGCGATGCTCGCGGAGACGGTGAGAGCCATCGTCGAAAAAGCCAAAGCGGAAGGTACCAAACCGGACCCAGAAGAACTAAAAGCGGCGGTAATGGCTTTGGTTGATGGCGAAGACGGTGCGGTGACCGTCGACGTCGATATCGCTATCGAGGAAATGCCCTAGGCAAAAGAGCGAAGTCCAACCGCTTGGCGAACCTTCGCCAGCAGGGCTGCGCTTTTCTCTCGAGCTTTTGTGGCACCCGCAAGCAAAACGGCTTCGATTTCTTGTGGGTTCGCCATTAATCGCTCGTATTCCTCCCGGGCCGGGGCTATTTCATCGTTAACCCGCTCGAACAACTGTTTCTTGGCCTCACCCCAGGCAATGCCGTCGAGAAATGCCTGATGCATCGACGCTCGCTCTGAGTCTGACGCAAAAGCACACCAGATCTGAAACACTGCCGACGTATCTGGGTCTTTCGGCTCACCTGGCTCTAGTAGGTTGGTCTTAATTTTATTAATCGATTTCTGCAGCTGTTTGGGGGTTCCAAACAAGGGAATAGTGTTGCCGTAACTTTTACTCATCTTACGACCATCAAGCCCCTGCAATACGGCCACATCGTCGTCGACGACTGCCTGCGGCAATGTAAACACCTCGCCGTAATGATGGTTGAATCGCTGTGCGATATCGCGTGCCATTTCAACGTGCTGAATCTGGTCTCGCCCTACAGGAACATCGTGGGCGTTAAACATCAAAATATCCGCTGCCATCAGGACGGGGTAAGAAAAAAGCCCCATCGTGACCGCGAAGTCGGGGTCCTCCCCTGCCTCTTCGTTAGCCTGCACCGCGGCTTTATAGGCATGCGCCCGATTCATCAGGCCCTTGGCAGCATTGCAGCAGAGAATCCAAGACAACTCGGTGATCTCAGGAATATCTGACTGTCGGTAGAAGTGGGTGATATCTGGATCTAGCCCAAACGCCAACCAAGTTGCGGCTATCTCTCGGCTCGATTGTGCGACTAGATCAGGATCCGATGCTTTGATCAACGCGTGGTAGTCGGCGAGAAACAGATAAGAGTCGACATCATCTAACTTCGAGGCGGCAATCGCGGGACGTATAGCCCCTACATAGTTACCGAGGTGTGGCGTGCCGGTCGTGGTGATCCCGGTAAGTACTCGTGTAGCTTGCATCGCTTCCCCCACCTCAGACAACGCGATTATAAAAACCGGTGAGCAAAGCCATCAAAGCGCTGACATCCTTAGCGGCTGCCAGTTCACGGATCGAGTGCATGGCCAGCGTGGGCACACCGATATCGGTGGTATCAATGCCTGTCTCAGTGGCGGTAATCGGACCGATGGTGCTCCCGCAGGCCAAATCAGCGCGCATAACAAACGCCTGCGACTCGATACCCACCCGCTCGGCTAGAAGTTTAACTCGACCAGAGCCTTCACCCGTGGTCGCATAGCGCTGATTACGATTGATCTTGATCACGGGGCCGCCGCCTAAAAGCGGTGCGTGGTGATCATCATGCTTTGCGCTGTAGTTGGGGTGGATGGCGTGAGCATTATCGACCGACATCATCCAGCTGTTTCGACGGAGCGCGCGGTTACTCGTGTCATCATTGGCCAGGGCATCGAGAAGCTCGTTTAGCATGGGGCCTTGAGCACCAACCGCCGAGGCACTGCCTACTTCCTCGTGGTCATTGGCGACCAGAATATTCCACTCGCCATTATCGGCACTAGCCAACAGCGCCTCCATGCCTGCAAAACAGCTCAACAGGTTATCGAGCCGCGCTGAACTCACGAAATCTGATCGCAAGCCCGTCACCGCCGGCATCTGGCTGTCATAGAACGAGAGCTCCCAATCGAGAATCTTGTCGATCGCCAAGTCTGGATGTTCCAGCGCGATTTGCTCGGATAGCAGCGCAGATAGATCAAACGCATCGTCGCCATCGGCCAGAGATAGCACGGGCGGGAGATCGGTCTGTGGGTTAATACTGCGAGATTTATTGGCTTCGCGATCTAAGTGAATAGCAAGCGATGGGATCACCGCAATCGCTCTACGAAAATCGATCAAGCAGGAGTCAACGCTGCCATTGTCAGAGAGATAGGTAACGCGGCCAGCCAACGATAAGTCACGGTCGAACCACGGGTTGAGCAACACGCCCCCATATACATCGACACTCAGCTGGTTACAGCCACCCTTGAGCAAATTCGGGTTCGGCTTGACCGCTAGGTTTGGGCTGTCGGTGTGCGCGCCGACCAAACGAATTCCAGCATCGGCTGAATCGCGACCCGCGGTAAAGGCAATCACTGTGCTGCCGTTCTTAATCCAATAGTGCTTGCTACCCACCGCCGGCGCATCGCCGCTGGCCTCGTCCCAAGGCGTAAAACCCGCTGCCGACAAGCGCTTAACAATGGCTGATACCGCATGGAATGGCGTTGTCGCCTCAGACAGAAATTCGATGAGAGATGATGTAACTTCGGACATGATTGAGCTCACACAAAAAATAGTAACAACACAGCACCCAGCGCCAAGCGATAGGCAACAAATGGCAACATACCGACGCGCTCAACGATTCGAACGAAAAATGCGATCGTTAAATAAGCCGCGACACCCGCAGTGAGCGTCGATACTGCCATGACCAATCCCATGCCGCCGTGCATCAGCTCATCTGATTGCTTAACTAGCATCAGAACCAAAGCGCCTAGTATGACAGGGATCGAGAGTAGAAATGAAAACCGCGCCGCGGAATTTAACGGATACCCCAGCATTAATCCCGCGGTGATGGTGATCCCTGAGCGCGATGTACCCGGGATCAAAGCCAGTACCTGTGCGACGCCAATGAGAAAGCCATCGCGAATCGACTGCATTGGCTGTGCATTGACATCACTGAGCCCACGTCTCGCATAAGCGAGCCATAGGAGCAGGGCGAATACGAGCGTCGTGGTCGCGATCACCGATGTGCTTCGAAGGTGAGCATCGATGAAATCCGACAGTAAGAGCCCTGCTACCACAGCCGGGAATGTGGCTAATACCAAGATCAAGACCTCGCGACGGTCTCCAGATGACGCTGGATCAGCGGTAAACACAGCGCGGCTCATACGCCAAAGATCAGATCGATAGTAAAGTACGACCGCCATCAGCGTGCCTGCGTGAACGGCCACGTCGAATGACAAACCCTGATCGCGCCAACCAAGAATCTGGGCAGGCAAAATAAGATGCGCCGAACTCGAAATCGGCAAAAACTCGGTGAACCCCTGTATGAGCGCAAGACAGAGCGCCTGTAATAATTCCATTAGCGCCTTACTCCCTGCTCGCTGAGTTTCTTCCAGCCAATGTCCTGCTGCACGTAACGTGGCTCCAATTGAGCTGCCAAGACCAAATTAGTGTCATTCGCTTCTAGCCGACACAATTGTGCCGCCGCTTCAACATTCGGTCGCAGGTCGGGGAATATCCCGGCAAAAGCGCCACGATCTTGCTCGCTCATGGCTAACACCCCATCGCCCACTGCATAGGCTTCAGCAAGCGGCACCAGAGGATCAGCAACAAAGTCCTCTATCACCCTGATCGCGGGCTCGCTGATGCAGTGCAGCTCGTTACCGCGCCATTGGAACCATGCCCCGTAAACCTGCCCGATCTGGGCATCAATGAGACTGAGCACATAGTCTGATTCTTTTCGAGTGGCATCGGAGAGCGCCTGTGCTCTGAGCGAACAAAATGGCCAAATCGGCAAATCGAGTGACCAAGCGAGCCCCTGAGCAACACCCACCGCGACACGGAGTCCGGTGAACGACCCCGGGCCGACGCCGCAGGCGATCACATCGACGTGATCCTTCAGCATGCATTCAGCCAGCACCTCATCAACCATTGCCAAAATATGTTGGTTATGAGCTCGGGGAAGCGACTCAGAAACTGAGCGGCTGACGTCGTTGTCTGCGAAGGCAACAGAGCAGTAGTCGGTGGATGTATCAAGCGCTAAAACGGCGTTCATCAGAGTAGGCACAGATGGTTTTGATTATGATCGCACAGTCACTGCCGATACGCAGTTTTTCGCTGGGCTTTTAAGGCAATTATGCGCCGCTAATATGCAGTGACACGTAGATAAGGTGAGCGGCAAATACGCCTAGGGTCAGTCGTTTTCGCATGACCAGATACCAATGCTCTTGCGATGAGGTTCGCAACTCGAACCAGAGTAGTGCTAGGTAACCAAGCGCCAATAAGACCGATGCGAGCATTGCCTGCGCGGTCAACAGCGCGGTAACGGCAAATAGGACGAGACCATTACTAATCAGCAGTGTCGGCACACTCAGGGCCTCATCTGATCGCTGTGCCTGTCCCCACAGAGCTCCAGCCAAAAAGCAAAAGATCGCCAGTGAGTAGATTACAAAGCCCTGAACCGATACCGATCGTGGCCAATCTTCCAACCAGTAAAAGCCAGCGCAAAAACCGAGAAAGGGGATCAGGCCGAGATAGCCCAACCATTGACTAGTGACTACTCGGGACACGAGACCTCAACATCGGGGTAACGGATGATGGTAAGCAGTATCTCGCCCACAGGCACGCCAAACTTTCGCATGACAGATTCATTGATGAGGACATTGTCATCTACCAGGTACATTCGGTCGTCGACACTGACATCGATAGAGCCATCCTCGAGTTCGATGGTCAAAACGTAGTCCAAAAACATGGCGTTACCGGAGACGGCTGCAGTGCCCACACCGCGAACATCACCGGCTGTAGCTGAATAAGTTGACCCATCTCCGTTTTGGCTCAGGGACCACACTCGGGTCTGAGGCTCGCCGTCATCAAACAAAAAGGACTCATCCAGAGTGCCGACACCATCTTTCCAACACGCGTCAATATCGGCGACAAACGATCGCGACGCATAGCCTTGGTAGTTCTTCACCACACCGTAGGCCTTAAGCGAACCTGCGAAAAACCTCTCTGGCAGGAACACAGGCTGTCGCTCAGCATAGTCATCAACTTCTACCGATGAGCAGCTAACAAGAAAAACACAGGTAGTTAGTAGTAATCCGCGCATAAAAAGATCCTAAAAAAAACCCCGACCAGGGTGGCCGGGGAATCAAAAACCATCTGGGGGAAGATGGCTTGGAAACGCATCATGTAGTGGTGTTACGCCCTCTTACCCCCAACGGATCACACAGTGTTGTCCTTCAAAAGCTGGACAAAAAAAAGGCGGCCCTGAGGCCGCCTTAGAGACATTAAATCTAAACCTTAGAGCGTGCCTGGAAGCGTCCAGCCAGCCCACCAGGGGTTAGATCCATCGGGATTGACCGCACCGATAAAGTCCGTCGCATCCAAGTACGATGTATTGGCCGTTGACTCTGAGAACGCACCGTTGATCTCAGTCCAGTTCAGTGGCGCAGCCAACACTGCTTCGGCTGCCTGTGACGCCAGAATCGAATCGAGCGCTGGATCGGCAACCACTACTGATGCATTGGCTACAGCGTCTGCACCTGCCGCACTATCCGCTGACACCAGAGCACCGCCGCTACCATCGTTGGCACAGTCCTGTATCCAGTTGTTGAAAACAAGCGCTGTATTGACGTTTACTTCAGCACCGCCTCGGATTCGAGCGCATGACTCAAACGTATTGGTTGCATCATCCGCTACCGTCGCCACGACATTGTGGAAGAATCCACCTGACTTCGCCTTGAACTGCATGATGTAAGAGTCGTCGTTTGCTTGCTTATCAGCAATGATAGTGACGTTAGCAACAGTCGGCTTCGACAGAGGCTCATCGGCACCTTGGGTGTCCATCTCGAAAGCTTCACCACTGCCTTCACCCGACTGCTTAACGATGACGTACTGCATATTGCCTCGGTAGCCCTCGTCCCAGTCGACTGAATCGTCACGCGCTGCTGTTACCACCGCGTACTTAACATTGACATCACCGCCGTAGAACTCGATGCCGTCATCGTTATTGTCGTGAACCTGGATGTATGACATCTCGGTACCGGATCCAACGCCATTCAACGACAGGCCATTGATCTCATCACCGTCGGAGTTAATCAGGTAACCACCCTCGGTGATAATGACGTACTTGAGCGTGCCGCTGTTGTCTGCTCGAGTTTCACCATTGATCTGACCAAAGTTGCCAGCACCACCTTCCGCAGTGATGTTACAAAGGTCTGCGGTGCAGGTGTTGTGACGACCAAAGCCGCTGATAATGACACCACCCCACTCGCCGGCGCCCACGTTATCGTCGTCCTCAGAGCTAAAGATAATCGGAGCAGTGGCAGTACCAACTGCTTCGATCTTGGCGCCGCGATTGATCTGCAGTACTGCAGCAGTCAAGTAGGTGCCATCAGAAGCAGTGAGACCCTTCACCTCGACGCCTGCGTCGATAGTCAGCGTGGGTGTCGTTAACTCGGCACCGCCCTGTGTGAAGCCGGCAGAATCGAGAATCTCGGCGCCGTTACCAAACTGGACTCGACCGTTCAGCGTGTACGTATTACCCGCTACCAAGCGCATATCGTCGTTGTAGACACCTTCCAACTGACAAACGTTGACAGCTGTTTCTGTTGTGCCCTCAGGACAAGCGATTTCTACTGCATCGGGTGTACCGACAGAGCCGGGAACAGTCCAACCGTCCCACCAAGCGGTTGTTGCCGCTGGATCAACCGCACCGATGTAATTAGTCGCATCGAGGTAAGCCGCATCTGCCACTGATTCTCCGTATGCCGCATTAACCGCATCCCAATCCAATGGAGCATCCAATATGGCAGATGACGCCGTTGAAGCACCCAACGAATTGAGGTTAGCAAACACCGCATTGACATTAGCCGAGGCTGCCGACATGTCTACGGTTGCCAGCACACCATGGTCACCTGGCGCATTCGCACAGTCTTGGATCCAGTTGTTGAAGACTAAAGAAGTACCAACATTGGCCTCTGAACCACCCCTGATTCGAGCACAAGTGTCGAAGGTGTTGGGTGAATCTGCCGCCACTGTCGCGACCACGTTGTGGAAGAAACCGCCCGACTTCGCCTTGAACTGCATGATGTAAGAGTCATCGTTCGCTTGCTTGTCAGCAATAATAGTGACGTTCGATACCGTAGGCTTGGACAGAGGCTCATCGGCTCCCTGCGTATCCATTTCAAAAGCCTCACCACTACCAGATGGAGACTGCTTGACCATTACGTACTGCAGGTTGCCCTGATAACCCTCGTCCCAGTCGACTGAATCATCGCGAGCCGCCGTAACCACAGCGTATTTCATGTTGACGTTACCGCCGTAGAACTCAATACCGTCATCAGAGTTATCGTGAACCTGGATGTACTCCATCATGGTTCCATTACCGACACCATTGAGTGACAGACCGTTGATCTCGTCGCCGTCAGAGTTAATAAGGTAACCCCCTTCGGTAATGACCACGTACTTCAGCATACCGCTGTTGTCATTTGGCGTGCTTCCATCAACCTGGCCAAACTTGCCAGCGCCGCCCTCGGCAGTGATGTTACAAAGATCATCCGAGCAAGTGTTGTGTGGACCAAAACCACTGATAATCACACCACCCCACTCACCAGGACCCACCATATCGCTATCTTCAGAACTGAATACGATTGGCTCATCCGCTGTACCCACGGCCATGATCTTCGCGCCGCGGTTGATCTGCAGAACCGCAGCTGTCTGGAAAGTACCATCAGAGGCGGTCAAACCCTTAACTTGTACGCCAGGCTCAATTGTCAGAGTTGGAGTAGTAAGAGTGTCGCCATTGGCAAGTGTGTTGGCAGTTGCCATATCGGCAGAGCCATTTCCTACCTGCACACGGCCGTTCAGCGTGTATGTGTTGCCCGCAACCAGCGTCAGATCTGTGTTAATTGAGCCTGACAACTCGCAGGTATCGGCTGAAGTCTCTGTAGTGCCGTCTGGACATGGCACATCGTCGCCTGCGGGTTCAGGCTCAGGCTCGGGTGCCGGCGCTGGGTTGTTGGTTGTATTGTTGCTATTGCTCTGACTGTTGTCAGTAGTCGGCGCATCGATAACGATAGTTGCCTCGTCACCGTCACTGCACCCGCTAAGGCCCACCAGGGCCCCGGAGGCTAATAGAGCCATTACTAGCTGCTTGTTCATTACGATTTACTCCCTAGTGGATTTTGAGGCCCTGATAGGCCTCGATGGTTGCTTTAGATCTCCCAGTCAACCGTGACTGAAAAACCGCTGCCTCGTTCGTACTGCTGGAAGAGATTGCCTCCCTGCGTGTACTCGAACTTTGAATTAAGTAGGTTGTCTATCTTTGCCCGCATCGTGATAGCATCGGATACATCCCACCGGTATACCAGCTGCAGATCCATCCGCGGCTCGAGAACGATATCGGCCGCGCCCTGAATCCCTGTATCCGCGATCATTTCGCCGTTCTGATTAAATAGCAGGGTCAACTGCTGGCCAGTAGAAAAGTTGTCATAACCCAGTATCACGTTCGCGGTGTACTCGGGTTGGCCCTGCATGGCGCGGGTCTGCCCATTGCCGAGGTCGACTTCTGACTCGATCGATGCGGCGTTCAGATCGATGAACAGCTCTGAATCCCCACTATTGAATGGCTGGAAAGTAAAACGCCCTTCAATTTCTATGCCTGTCAGCTCCGCCGACTGAGCGTTCTGAAAGGTCCGTGCGTTTGCCGCTGTGCCCGACGCCGGAATGACCACCCGCTCGATGGCGTTATCGATATCTTTGGTAAAGACCGCAATGGAGAGGCTGTCATCGCCATCTTCATCGTAATACCACTCCCAGCGCAAATCGGCATTCTCAATATCTGAGGTCTCCAAAAATGGATTACCGAAGATTTGAGCTCCAAATTCCAGATCCTGATAGTAGGCGTTTGCTGTTTCCTTGAAGTCAGGCCGCGCCACCGTTTTACTGACCGCCAAACGCAATTGCTGTGTGTCTGTAAACGACCAGTTCACGCCAAAATGCGGTAACAGCTTCGACTCATCCACCACAGAATCCAGAGGCTGGCCGCTAAAGCTACTGAAGGTCTCAGTCGTCTGCTCGTAGGTCTCGTAGCGAGCGCCGGCAATAAACTGCCATGCCAGACCAACAGTGTGGTCATAGAGCATATAAGCACTGTTGTAGGTAAGGTCAGCTTCGTAGTTATCAGACGGTAGCGTCGATTCGGTGAACGTCAACCCGCGGGTAACAGAGTCCGAGACGCCACCAATAGCCGGAGCCGTTGCACCACCGCTGGTAACTGCTTGACACGGTTGCACTGACGCG
>CENU01150874.1_pt1 | contig 27298 bp, 23 predicted proteins | sample 361331 | NCBI WGS metagenome assembly CENU01 (sample SAMEA2619766, study PRJEB7988) | marine metagenome | isolation source: saline water (ENVO:00002010), including | reverse complement strand
CGATTGCCCTTGCAGATCTTTGAGCGTCGATACATTGATATGGTCGCGAAGTGCATGCGAGAGCAAACTGGCTTCGGCGTGGTGTGGCTAAGGCGGGGATCCGAGGTCGATGAGGAAGGTGTGTCGGGTGCGCTGAAGATCGGAGATTATGGGACACTTGCCCACATCGTCGATTGGGATCAGTTACCCAATGGTCTGCTGGGAATCACGATCGAGGGTAGTCACCGCTTTCATATCGACGAGGCCTGGGTAGAGGAGTCAGGCTTGAATGTAGCGCGCGTCGAGCTCGAGCCGGTTCTCGCCCCGGAGCCGATACCTGTCGAAGGGGCGTCAATGGTGGATGTGTTGGAAGGCCTACAGCGACACCCTGAAGTTAAACGACTGAATCTGAGCGTCGATTATGAGGATGCTTGGTCTGTTTGTTTTGCGCTGACGCAATTACTACCCGTGGGCAGTCCACTCAAATACGAGTTACTGGGCCTGACTGATATTTCGACCTTAATCGACCAACTTGATCAGTTACTTACGGAACTTTCTGGTTAATTAATCGGCGTCATCAGTAACAGCAGTGTCTGTGTTCTCAGTTGGCCAGCTCCAACCTCCAAGCTTTTGCCACTGATTGACTATCGTGGCAAATAACTCAGCTGTCTTACCAGCGTCGTAGGCCGCAGAGTGGGCTTCGGTGTTACTAAATTCTATGCTGGCTCGTTTGCAAGCTTGTGCTAGTACCGTATGGCCGTAGGCCAGTCCAGCCAGCGTTGATGTATCGAAGTGGGAAAAGGGGTGGAACGGATTCCTCTTGATTCCACATCGCTCGCAGGCAGCGTTAATAAAGCCAGCATCAAAGTGCGCATTGTGTCCTACCAAGACCGCTCGAGTGCACGAGTGGTCCCGGACCGCTTTCCGAACCTCGCCAAAAATCTCTCCTAGAGCAATATCCTCTGGTACTGCGTCGCGAAGCGGACTTTCCGGGTCAATACCGGTGAACTCAAGGGCAGAGGGGTCGAGGTTGGCGCCCTCAAATGGGTCGACATTCCGACTGATGGTGCGATCGACACGCAAAAGCCCATCGTCCGCCAGTTCGAAAAACGTTGCAGCCACCTCCAGAATACCGTCGGTCTCAGCATTGAAGCCACCGGTTTCTATGTCAATCACGACTGGCAGGAAACCTCGAAATCGATCCTTGAGCGCATAGCCGCGGGCGTTACTCACGAACGGGCGCCCACTCGCCATCGAACACTGGCACCGGCTCTTAATGGCACCACAACGCTATCACCGAAGGTGAGCTCATTTGGGACCGATGTCTCTTCGCGTATCAGTGTCATCGTGCCCTGGTTTCTGGGTCGCTGATAAAAATCAGCACCGAACAAGCTGGTGAATCCCTCTAGCCTATCCAGTGCATTTTCCTCTTCAAAAACCTCCGCATATAGCGGAATCGCGGCATGGGCCGAGTAGCAGCCGGCACAGCCGCAATCGGTTTCTTTGGTTTCTCGCGTATGAGGTGCGGAGTCGGTGCCAATAAAAAAGCGAGGATTGCCTGATGTGGCAGCCTTGCGAAGCGCTTCTTTGTGATCCCGACGTTTAAGGATGGGAAGGCAAAACAGATGAGGTCGAATACCCCCAACCAGCATGTCGTTACGATCGTAAAGTAAATGCTGAGGGGTAATGGTTGCTGCGATTCCCTCGCGCGCTCCATTGACGAAGTCGACCGCATCAGCCGTCGTAATATGCTCGAGAATAATCCGAAGTTGGGGAAACGCCTCGCTCAGAGGAGCCAGTGTGCGCTCGATAAACAGCCGCTCGCGATCAAAGACATCGACCTCTGGGTCTGTCACCTCACCGTGAATCAGCAGTGGTAGATCCGATGCTTCCATCGCCGCGAGCGTTGGTTTGAGGCTATCGAGAGCCGTTACACCTGCTGCTGAGTTAGTGGTGGCGCCTGCCGGGTAGAGCTTCACCCCGCAGACGATGTCCGAGGCCGCAGCATCAAGAATGTCTTGTTCAGACGTGCTGTCAGTTAGATACAGCGTTATCAATGGCTCGAATTGAACCCCGTCGGTCAATGCGTTCATGATGCGCTTGTGATAGCTCGTGGCATCGGCAACGGTTTTCACTGGGGGGGATAGATTCGGCATCACCACCGCTCGTCTGGCCCACGTCGCCACGTCGTTAACAGTTCTATTCAGCGCTGCGCCATCGCGCAGGTGGATGTGCCAGTCATCGGGGTGGACGATTGTTAAGCTGGTCATGACACTGCCTTCTGCAAGTTCGGCGCATAGTTTATCAGTGTTCGGGTGGGCAACGGGATGTGTGAGGCGTAAACTTCGCCCCTCGCGATTTTGGATAGAGAGATATGAGCAACATCAGCAAGGTGGTTCTGGCCTATTCAGGCGGTCTGGACACATCAGTGATTGTTCGCTGGTTACAAGACACCTACGGCGCCGAGGTGGTGACTTTCACCGCTGACATCGGCCAGGGTGAAGAGGTCGAACCTGCAAGAGCGAAGGCTGCGGCCTTGGGCGTTGAGGAGATCTACATCGAAGACCTATGCGAGGAGTTTACTCGCGATTATGTGTTCCCCATGTTCCGCGCTAATACCATCTACGAGGGTGAATATTTGCTGGGCACCTCGATCGCGCGACCGCTGATCGCAAAGCGCCTGGTTGAAATAGCCAACGAGACTGGCGCTGATGCCATATCTCACGGAGCTACAGGTAAGGGTAACGACCAGATTCGATTCGAGCTGGGTGCCTATGCACTAAAACCTGGTATTCAAGTCATTGCACCATGGCGTGAGTGGAGTTTGACGTCGCGAGAATCTTTGATGGCCTATTGTGCAGAGCGCGATATTCCCGTTGATTTTGCAGGTGCATCTAAGAAGTCCCCTTACTCGATGGACGCAAACTTGCTCCATATTTCCTACGAAGGCGGTGTCTTGGAAGACCCTTGGGCGTCGCCGGAGGAATCGATGTGGCGCTGGACCGTGAGCCCCGAAGCAGCGCCCGATGAGGGCTTGGACCTGACCCTGACGTTTGACCGAGGTGATGTTATTGCCATCGATGGAGTCGCGATGACACCTGCGGCGGTATTGGCGCATCTCAATGCTGTGGGCGGTACCCACGGTGTCGGTCGTGCTGATATTGTCGAGAATCGCTACGTCGGTATGAAGTCGCGTGGCTGCTATGAAACACCCGGTGGTACCATTTTGTTGCGCGCTCATCGCGCTATCGAATCACTGACATTAGATCGCGAGGTCGCCCATCTCAAAGATGAGTTGATGCCACGCTATGCAAAATTGATCTATAACGGGTACTGGTGGTCTCCAGAGCGACTCATGCTGCAGGCGTCGATTGACGAATCGCAGTCGGTGGTCAACGGTGACGTGCGACTAAGGCTCTATAAAGGTAATGTCGTTGTATCAGGCCGTCGTTCTGATGACTCGATGTTTGACGATGCGATTGCGACATTTGAAGACGACGCCGGTAAGTATGATCAGGCGGATGCCGAGGGGTTCATTAAATTGAATGCGCTTCGGCTTAGGATTGCAGCCGAGCGCGGCAGAAATTTCTAGCATCTGCCTTCTCTAGTGGGTCCACCGTGGCTGCATTAAGGGACGCTTTAGTAACGCGCTGGAACCACAATCAAACGCTAGGTGCAGGAAGGAAATAAAGAAGATGGGTGTTGAACACATAGTCGAAACCGATGTGATGATTGTCGGCGCAGGGTTGTCTGGGATAGGGGCTGCTGTGCATCTGTCGAAGCAGTGTCCGTCAAAGGACTATCTTTTGATCGAGCGTCGTCAGGCTATCGGTGGCACCTGGGATCTGTTCCGCTACCCGGGGATCCGCTCAGATTCCGATATGCATACCCTCGGTTATAACTTCAAACCCTGGCGGGCGGAGAAGGCAATTGCTGATGGCCCCTCGATTTGGGATTACGTTAACGAGACTGCGGATGAGTACCAAATACGGGACAAGATCCAGTTTGGGCACCGCTTGGTGTCAGCAGCATGGGACACTGATAGCGCTCGCTGGACGTTGACCGTCGAGTCCGAAGATAAAGGCACTGTCTATTACCGTTGTAACTTCCTACTTATGTGCTCGGGCTATTACAGCTACGATCAGGGTCACCAGCCAGAATTCAAGGGGCGTGAAGACTTCTCGGGTCAATGGGTTCACCCCCAGTTTTGGCCCCAAGACCTCGATTACAGTGACAAGCGAGTTGTGGTGATCGGATCTGGCGCCACGGCCATGACGATTGTGCCGAAGATGGCTGAATCGGCCGCGAAAGTCACTATGCTCCAGCGGTCGCCAACCTATGTCGTCTCGCGACCCTCCGTCGATAAACTGGCTAATTTTCTTCGCAAGGTATTGCCCGCCAGTTGGGCTTATGATCTTGTGCGTTTCAGGAATACCTTTTGGCAGCAACTCATTTATCGGCGAACTCGAACACAGCCGGCGATGGTGGCAGAGACGCTGCTCGGTGAAGTCGAAAAGGCTATCGGTGACGTTGTTGACGTCAAAAAGCATTTCACCCCGTCCTACAACCCATGGGATCAGCGCTTGTGTTTAGTGCCGGACGATGACTTGTTTACGGCGCTGCGGTCGGGGCGTGCCGACGTGGTGACCGATACCATTGATCGAATCACGGAAACGGGAGTGATGACAGCCAGTGGCGATAACATTGAAGCCGATATTATCGTTTCAGCAACCGGCATCGAGCTTCTCATGTTGGGTGGCGCGGAGTTTTCGGTCGATTGTCAGGCCGTCAACTTTGCCGATGAGTGGACTTACAAGGGTGTGATGTGCTCCAACATTCCCAACATGGTGCAGACCTTCGGTTATATCAACGCCTCTTGGACTTTACGCGCTGACTTGACTGCAGAGTGGGTTTGTAGAGTACTCAATCACATGGATGAGTTTGGTTACGATCAGGCGACACCGCGGATCCCCGAGCTGCTTGCTAAAACAATGGAAAAACGATTTTGGATTGACGATTTTTCAGCGGGTTATATGCAGCGAATGATGCCGAACTTTCCCCGACAAGGTACTCAGATGCCGTGGCTTAATCCCCAGGATTATCGCAAAGACAAGAAGATGTTTCGCGGCAGTGCCATCGCCGACGGAGCATTGATTTTTACGCGAAGCGAATCTGAGTCCGTCGAACTAAAAGCAGCAAGCTAGCAATTTAATGGATCGCTCACTTCAGGAGGCATGGATTGACTGCCCTTATTGCTGGGAGTCGATTTGTGTTCTGTTGAATCCAGAGGATTTGGGGGAGCAGTACATCGAAGACTGCCAGGTTTGTTGCCGGCCCATCGAGTTTCTGATTACCCAAGCTGGGGATGGTGAGTTGACGGCTCTGGTATCGAGTGATGCTGAGTAAGGGGCATGGCTTCAAGTTGGCATTGCAATGAGTGGGGGAGAGTTATGCCAAACAGGCTGCTAAAGCAAGTCTTTAGAATTTGCAGCGTTGTTGTGTTGATGTTGGTTACCAATGGCGTTGTCGCCGCGGAGCCTGCCGACTCTGCGATTCATTCAGAGATATTGGCTCGGTCATCGAGTGATTGGGGTGGTGCTGCACTATCGCCCTATGCTAGCGGCCAACCCGAGGTAACCGTCGCTCGTGTCACTATTCCCGTTGGGAAGGCGCTTCCGCTCCACGAGCACCCGTACATGACCGCGGGTGTTGTTCTAAAAGGTGTCATTGAAGTTCGCACCGACAGTGGGAAAACACATGTTGCTCGTGCTGGTGATGCGGTTATTGAGATGGTGAATCAGCCTCATGCGGGTGCCAATATTGGTGACGAAGCGGCGGTAATTCTGGTGGTGTATGCCGGAATCAAAGACCAACCCATTACAGTGCTCTTGGGTGATCAATAGGTGCCTCGAGATGCTGGTTGGCAACGTCGGCGCTCACGCTCCGCTGACATCGTCAGTACCCTAACAAGGGCTTAATCGAACTGATAACGATCGCGCCCGTGGGTTGTCGCTCAATTGAATCACTACGAGAGCCGAGTAGGACGACTGTCCTTTAAGAGCCTGTTTCGAATGCGAGGAGCGCTGCGTTGATTTGATTCTGGGACCATGATGGTATCCTCGGCAGACTCGAGACCGCTTAGTGAAAGTCACGAGATTTAACAGCGAGATCATTGAGAGCATGACTGTGGTCGTAAAGTGCGCTGGCAATGACGTGGGTGACCCCCTCACGTGACTCCACAGTGCCCTTGATCATCATCAGTTGCGATGTCATCAAAGCGGCTCGAAATTGCTCCTGAACACTTGGCCAGACCACGACATTGATATTGCCGGTTTCATCTTCGAGCGTTAAGAAAACGACGCCAGAGGCCGTTCCAGGACGCTGCCGGCAAGTCACAATTCCGGCTGTTCTGACAAACCGACGATTACCCATCGTGATGAGCTCTGATTGTCGTCGACAGCGTTGAAAGGGATCCTGCGCTCGCAGCAGAGCCATGGGATGCTGTTTCAGCGACAGCCCTGTGCTCTGGTAGTCAAACAGTACATTGTCTATCGCAGACGGCGCCGAGATACTATCGCGTACAGAGTGCGCTTCATTACTCTCAGATAGCAACGGCGTAGAATCCTGAAGCGCCATAATGTCCCAATGCGATTGATAGCGATGGCCACTGAGTTGGAAGAGACTATCGGCAGCAGAGAGCGCCTCTAAATCATCTCGGTCAAGGTGACAGCGTATCTTTAGATCTTTGAGCGAGCTAAAAGAGCGATGCTTACGGGCATCGACGATGCGCTCTGCACCGGTTCGACTCAACTGCTTGATAATTCTGAGCCCCAAGCGAATACAGCCTTTAGGCGTAGCGCTTTGAGCCAACAGGCCGTGATCCCAGTCGCTGTGGTTGATATCCACAGGCAATACTTCAACGTGATGGCGACGGGCATCCTGGATCAGTTGTGAGGGGGTGTAGAAACCCATGGGCTGGCTGTTGAGTAGCCCCACATAAAATGCCGCCGGGTGATGACATTTGAGCCATGCCGACACATAGGCGAGTAGTGCAAAACTTGCGGAATGAGACTCGGGGAAACCGTAGCCTCCAAACCCCTTGATCTGACTAAAAAGTTGCTCGGCAAATTCAGCACTATAACCGCGAGCTAGCATGCCGGACTTGAGCTTATGCTCAAAGGTCAGCAGTTTGCTGTTGCGCCCCCAGTTGGTGATCGCACGGCGCAGTGAGTCGGCTTCTCCACCACTGAATCCGGCAGCCACCATAGCAAGCCGAATCACCTGTTCTTGAAAAATAGGAACGCCCAGAGTGCTTTCGAGTACTGACTGGATCGCGGGGTCAGGATAACTAATCGGTTCGAGCCCGGCTCTTCTTCGGAGATAAGGATGAACCATATCCCCCTGAATAGGTCCTGGTCTGACGATGGCGATCTCGATGACTAAATCATAGAAACAAGCGGGTTTTAACCGAGGTAGCATCGACATTTGTGCCCGCGACTCAATTTGAAAGACGCCTAATGAATCGGCCTGTTGCAGCATCCGAAACGTCGCTTGATCTTCCTTGGGGATGTCCTGAATAGTTTTTATGCCAGGCTGGTCGCGTTGCACCAAGGCAAGTGTTTTCCGAATCGCAGATAACATACCTAAGGCGAGAATATCGACTTTCAGTAGTCCCAAGGCTTCAATATCTTCTTTGTCCCATTGGATGACAGTGCGATCGGGCATGCTTGCGTTTTCGACGGGTACCAATTGCGAAATCGGCCCTCGACTGATGACAAAGCCGCCCACGTGTTGTGACAAGTGCCGAGGAAAGCCCAAAATTTCCTGTGTGATTTTCAGAAATAAGTCGGCTAGCTGATGCCCAGACTCGATGCCCTGCTCCTGAAATTTTGCCTTTAACTCGCGCTCCCGGTTCCACCAGGCGAGCGATTTGGCTAAGTCATCGACAAACACCGCGTCCATTCCCAGGGCTTTTCCAACATCGCGAACAGCGCTGCGGGAGCGATAAGTAATCACTGTTGCAGCAAGCGCGGCGCGGCGTCTCGAATATTTTTGATAGATGTATTGGATGACCTCCTCACGACGTTCGTGTTCAAAATCGACATCAATATCAGGCGGCTCATCGCGCTCGCGTGATATGAATCTCTCAAATAGAAGAGAGACCTGCTCAGGCGATACCTCGGTGATATGAAGGCAATAACAGACGACCGAGTTGGCCGCTGAGCCGCGACCCTGACACAGAATCTGTCGATTTCTCGCGAAATTGACGATGTCGTAGACGGTGAGAAAGTAGTATTCATAGTTGAGCTCTGTAATGAGCTCAAGTTCACGATGGATCCGCTCCTGTATGGTATCTGGGACACCATTGGGCCATCGCTGCGCTGCGCCAAGTGCGACTTGCTCGCGCAAATAACTATTGGCGGTATGACCCGAGGGAACCACTTCCTCGGGATATTCATAGCGCAACTCATCGAGATTGAACTGGCAGCGAGCCGTAATTTTCAAGGTTTCGGCTATAAGCTCAGTTGGATAAAGCGGTAGTAATTTATCGAGTCTTCGTAGGTGTTGTTGGCTATTACTGCATCGCTTATCACCCAGTTCTTGTACTGATGTATTGAAGCGGATGGCGGTCAGGACGTCGTGCAAGGGCTTTCGGTTGGCGCTGTGCATCCGCACATCACCGCAGGCGATCATCGGCACTTGCAACTGGTCAGCTAGCACCTGACATCGACTCAAACGCTCGTGGTCATCGTGTCGAAGTAATTGACTCACACCGACCCAGAAACGATCGCGACAGCGTCTCGCCAGCTGTTGCGCATATTCATCCTCGTCATTCGACTGGCTGGGTAGCCAAATGATCAGGCATCGCTTCAGGTGAAAAAAAATATCGCGAAGATGGGTCAGGTAATGGCCTTTCTCGCTGCGACGTCGTGATCGGCTAATCAGTCCTGACAGTTCGGCATAGGCGTCGCGTGATGGTGCCAAAGCAATCAGCTTCAACCCTTCAGATACCGTAAATTCGCTACCGATAATGAGCTTGATAGCATGCTCTTTCGCCGCGACATGAGCTTTGACAACACCTGCTAGCGAGCATTCATCGGTAATAGCGATACCGGAATAGCCGCGTTTAATCGCCATTTCAACCAACTCGTCGGGGTGCGATGCACCGCGTAAAAAACTGTAGTTACTCAGGCAGTGGAGCTCAGCGTAAGCCATAATCAATATACTGTATTTTTATACAGTATATTGCCTTTGTTTAAGAAGCCCCACAATGACAACATCGATTGATAGTGACAGGACAGCAAATACCGTCGTTACAGAGACGGCTGGAGAGAGACGATGCGCTACCTATTTGTAGGATTACTCAGTTTACTAGTGAGTTGCACGGGTTTACCTGATGGGGTGGAGCCAGTCACCGGTTTTGAAAAGCAGCGCTATTTGGGCACCTGGTATGAGATCGCGCGTTTGGATCACAGTTTCGAGCGTGGTTTAGAGCAGGTGACTGCGACTTATGCAGTTCGCGATGATGGTGCTATCTCAGTCTTAAATCGTGGCTACGATATTGCGGATCAAGAATGGCGCCAAGCCGAGGGCGTCGCTAAGCCTGTTTCAAGCGAGGATGTGGCTCATTTGAAAGTATCGTTTTTTGGTCCTTTCTACGGTACGTATGCGGTTTTCGAGTTGGCGGATGACTACAGCTATGCCTTCGTTGCTGGCTTTAATACCGACTACCTGTGGTTGCTCGCTCGTGAATCCACCGTATCCGAAGCGGTACGACAGCGCTTTGTTACCAGAGCCGATGAGCTCGGTTTCGATGTCGACGCGCTTATCTGGCTGGATGGCAGTTAGTGGATACAAAAAGCGATCCAAACTGAGCGTTTGGATCGCTTTTTGTTGCTATTAGTAGGTACTAATTTTGGGTGTTTGCAGTCAGTAGAATCTCTGTATCGATCTGCAATAACCGCCAGCTCGTGCTCGAAGCTGTTTGCTGATAGGCGTACACCACCTGCGCCCCAACTGGCATATCGATACCAGAGTTTTGTATTTCAGCGCTGAATCGTTGTCGTTTGAATTGCTTTCTCAGCCGACAGTTAGCAAGGTTGCCTTGTTCGATCCGGTGGAAGCGTACCTTTAAGAAATTATTGTGCGTATCGGCACTACGCATGACCTCACCAGTCAATACACAATCTTGTTTTACTTCGGCAGTTGCAGCCAAGGGGAAGAGGCTTCCAACCGCACACAAGCATGCTGCAAGTATTTTTAGTTTCATTGTTTTATCTCCTTACGCCTCACGGCGTACTATCGCTTCACAGCGTTTTGTAGATAAAAATATCTACGTCTGGACTATCCAGAGTGATAGACCATACATGAAATAAAAATGAAATAAAATAGAAACAAAAAAGAAATGTTTGGCGAGGTAGGAACTAAGTTACTGGTTACTATGAAAAAATCCCATGCAAAAACCAGCATCGCGTATGCCTGTCCTGAAATATCCAGACCGGTTGGCCGCTTTTTGAACTGGCAATGTAGTAGTCACGGCTGGTTGGATGGCTCCACCAGCAGTCTTCTAAGCGCTCCGGACCCTGAATAATCTCCAAAGCATCAATCCAGAACAGCTGGTTGTTCCGCTGGCTAATGGGCTGGGGGGTATCGAGTAACCAAAAAGGACGTTTGAGTGTTTTGGTCGACGATGCCTCCGACTCAAACTCGTTGGAGTTTTCGTAGGAGCAGTGTTCTGGCAGATGCTCGGTACGAGAATAGACGCGGCTGACCGCTTGGAAGCCCAGTCGGCTGCGCAGGCGGTCGATCAGCTGCGTTAAAGGTTCCTGGTGTTTGGCTTCGAGAAACAGATCTTGCGTTGCATGGTGCCCTGCGCGTAACTCGCAGGCCTTAAGCTCGATACCCTCGATTAAGTCTGTGATTGGCAGATTACTCAGCTGCAGATCGGACTGCTCTAGCCAGCGCGTTACCTCGCTATGACAGTCACTGCTATGGATGTCGAGTGTTAAGTGTCGGCCTTGAGCGGGAAAAAGAGTCCATTCGATATGGGATGTTTCAAGTTGCGTGTTGCGAAGAAACTGGCAAAAGTGACTCAACAGATCACGCATGAATGGAATCAACTCGCTTTGATTGTTTGTACCGTAGCCAAGCCACAGCGTATCCGAGAACTCGGGTGCGGGTTTGAAATCAGCGAGAGCTTCGGTGGTTTTGGCGGTTAAACGATCCAACCAGTTACAGAACGCTTGACTGCAGCGTCGTCGCAATGCGCCCGATGGCATTGTTAATACATTGCCGATGGTATGTATCCCCGCTTTAGCCAACGCTGTGATATCTCGCTCGAACTCATCGATGCTGAGCAGCGGTAATGACTCAAGTCGAGCTTCAATCGACACGCCTGGTAGGGGAATGGCATCCAGCCAATGTTGGTTCTGAGCTAATAGCCAGGCAGCTTCCCGGCTGGGCGCTATCCCAACTTCACATTGGAAGCCGCGGCGATCGAGATCGCTGTGGACACGCTCTAGCAGAGTCTCTAAGCCACCATGCAAGAGTAGGCAACGGCCAATTTCCAGTTGCAGCGAATTGTCTTTCCACAGGGTGATTGTGGGTGTGATGGCGTAAGCCCATTGTTGTAAGCGGCTCAAGGTGGCCGCTTCGGCTCGCGGATCACGGGTCAGAAATTGGCTGCGGTGACCGTCGACCAGCGCCGTCGCGGTAGCATGTTTCTGCCCAGCTTTAACCCCTAAGGCCGCCGCATAGTCGTTACAGCAGAACACCCGATGCGTCTCGATAACAATACGAGCGGTATCATCGGTAGATGACGGGGGCAGGGCATCGAGCGCCAGCCTAGGAAATCGAAGGCACAACCAGAGCAAAGCATTTATCTTTAGTTACTGTATATATATACAGTAACTGAGCGAAGCGCTTCGCTCAATAGGTTGTGATGACTAAAACTTACGCCTCGCGCAGGCCTCGGAGGATTGTTTTCCGACTGTCGATCGGATCGATCACCATGTCTATCTCGAGATAGGCAGCCGCCTCAGTGGCACGTCCTTTTTCATACAGTTCGCCAACCAGACGATTGAACAGGGCTTCTCGTTCGGTTTCATCGGCAATACTCGCTAATTCTTTTTGGTAGCCAAGTCGAACTGCTCCCTCGAGTCCCATGCCACCAAACTCACCTTGCGGCCAACTCGCGGCAATTGTTGGAAAGGTAAATGAACCTCCAACCAATGCCATGGCGCCCAAGCCATAACCACGTCTTAAAAACAAAGCGACCCAGGGAGTGTCGACACTGGCAGCTGTATTAAATAACTCTGGCATGACTCTGGCGGCACCTTGTGCCTCGCTATCTGGACCCACCATGAACCCGGGCGTATCAACGAGGGAGACAATGGGTAGTTTCCAACGCTTCGCCAACTGCATCATGTCGGCTGCTTTGCAAGCCGCATCGACGTCGATAGCGCCGCCTAGATGTCGGCAGTCACTCGCAATCACAGCGACCGGAATTCCTTCGATTCGAGCGAATGCTGTCACGACAGCGCGGCCATAAATGGGGCGTAGTTCTAAAACAGACTGCTCATCGAACAGTGCTGTCATTATTTTCCGTACGTCGTAGGCTAAGCGCCTATTGGTGGGCAGTATCTCCCGCAATACCGATTGCTCAGGAGCTCGCCAGTCGCCCGTCCGACCTTGCGCGTAGGACAAAACACATTTTGCAATTGCCGTGGCATGTGCTTCGTCCTCGGCGAGTAGGTCGACGCTGCCATTGGCACACAGCGTCTGCGCTGGACCAATAGCATCGGGATGAAACTGGCCGAGACCGCCTCCCTCGATCATTGCAGGTCCCGCCATCCCTATGGATGATGTGCGAGTGGTAATTCGTATATCAGCGGCCCCAAACAGAGCTGCATTACCGGCAAAACAATAGCCATTATTGACTGCGATTCTTGGCACCTTGCCGGTCAGATGTCCCCATTGCATAAACGTAGTCACGTTGAGCCCTGCAATATTAACTTTCACATCGGTATCACCAGGTCGACCGCCGCCACCTTCGGTGTACATGACCACCGATAGTCGCTCGCGTTCTGCGATATCGAGGATACGGTCGAGCTTCTGATGGTGAAAAAAGCCTTGGGTTCCTGCGAGCACACTGTAGTCGTAGATCGCGACCGCGGTGTGCGCTTGCTGCTCACCGACGACAGCGGCATTGATCGTCGCCGTACCAGTGATGACACCATCGGCTGCTGTATCTACACGTAGGGTGTCGGCATCGCGCCGGTCGCGTTGTGCCGCTACAGCCAACTGTCCATATTCGACTAGACTTCCCTCATCGATGAGGTCATTCAGATTCTCGCGAGCAGTTCGGTACCCTTTGTTGCGCCGCTTGTCAGTCGCCTTTGGTCTTCCCACATCTGTGGTTTCATGCAATAACGCCGACAGGTGGCCTAGTGCGTCCGGGTCGGAGGTGTTGGTTGGATGTGTCACTGAAAGCTCCTCACGCGAGCAGGTTCCACTCGAGCCCTAATGTACTGGTATCGATATCTAATAACACAGTAGATGGGCTGGTCGGTTCGCACAAGCCGGAGCTTAGTATTTGCTACTCTTGCGGGGCTAACGATTGTGATTGATCGATTTAATCCTCGAGGTTTTTAGATGGGTAGCCACATGTGCTCGGCAATTCGGGGTTTAATGCCGTGACGGTTTGCCCGGCAGTCGATCAGATTTAATTGGTGATAGCGAGTTGGGAGTAACAGTGATTAGAAAGATTTTAGTTCAGTCATGGGTGTGGATGGTCGTTCTTGGCCTGTCTGCGTGTGGTGAGTCAGAAAGCCAAGTTGCCGCGTTGGAAAGACCAGATGCGATGTCAGAGCATGAACGACTGAATGCTTATTTGGCGGAGGTCTATGAAGAAAATTTAGCGCGTCGTCCATTTACAGCGAGTTACTTGGGTAGAAAGGACCGTCAGGGTGAGTGGGATTCTCAGTCAGAGGCGTTTCAAAATGAGGAGCGAGCGATTATCAATGAGCGTCTAGCGGAGCTGGATGGTTTTGATCGCGACGCGCTGCCACCTTCGGGGCAATTATCTCTGGATCTGTATCAGATATCGCTCGAGCGCGCGCAGATGATGGATGAGTTTAGACATCATCGATACGCGGTACATCAGTTCCGCGGAGCTCATACCTCGATTCCTAGCTCTTTGATCAACATTCACGGAATTCAGTCTGTCGCGGATGCAGAGGCCTACATCGATCGATTAAACAATGTCCGCACTGTGATGGACGAGATGATCGAACAATTGTCGATCCGTGAGGACAAAGGGCTGCAGTTGGTCGATTGGATGTATCCCAAGATCAAGGCGTCGGCTACTAATGTCATTACGGGGCGGCCTTTCGATGCTAGCGATGAGGAATCACCGGTTTGGTCAGACTTTCAAAATAAAGTAAGGGCGCTCGAGCTAGCGGAGTCGGAAGAGGCTCGTCTTATTAATGATGCACGCGATGCGCTTTTAGGATCATTCAAACCCGCCTATCTAGACTTCATCGCCACGGTGAACCAGTCTTCAGCCAAGGCCTCCACCGATGATGGTGTGTGGCGTTTTCCCGAGGGTGACGAATATTACCAGCGACTCCTAGAGTGGTTCACAACCACTGATTTAACCGCCGACGAAGTGCATGAGTTGGGTCTTCAAAACGTCGCTCGTATTCACGGCGAGATGCGAGCTATTCAAGCACAGGTCGGTTTTGAGGGCTCGCTGCAAGAGTTCTTTGTTTTTGTCAGAGAAAATCAGGAGCTCCGCTATCCCAACACCGATGAAGGGAGAGCCGCTTACCTCGAGGCTGCGAGAGATGCCATAGCGAGAATGGAGGAGCGGTTACCTCAATACTTTGGAATCTTGCCCAAGGCCGAGATGGTGGTGAAGCGGGTGGAGCCGTTTCGTGAGCAAAATGCTGGCAAGGCGTTTTATCAAAGTCCGCCACCTGATGGCTCGAGGCCCGGTATTTACTACGCCAATCTTTACGATATGTCAGCGATGCCCAAGACCGACTTAGAGGCGCTCGCGTTTCACGAAGGGCTTCCCGGCCATCATTTGCAGCGAGCGATTACCGCTGAGTTGGAGGGAGTCCCTGATGTACAACGATACCTGAGTTTTACAGCCTTCTCTGAGGGTTGGGGTTTATACACCGAGCAACTAGCGTATGAGATGGGGTTTTATGAAGACCCGTATTCGCGCTTTGGACAGTTAGCGATGGAATTGTGGCGAGCAGCCCGATTGGTAGTTGATACCGGCATCCATCATAAGCGCTGGACTCGCGAAGAAGCGATTGACTATCTGGTTAGCAATACACCCAATGCCGAGTACGACTGCATAAAGGCAATTGAGCGATACATTGCCATGCCGGGTCAGGCGACCGCTTACATGATTGGCAAGCTCAAGATTCTTGAGCTGAGGGAAAGAGCTCGAGACGCTTTAGGTGACGACTTTGATATCCGGGTGTTCCACGACACCGTGCTGGGCAGTGGCCCGGTGCCGCTGTCAAAGCTAGCCGATAATATCGAAGCAATGATCGAGTCAGAGAAAGGGTAGACGCTTGAGTAGTTGGCTATCGGGCAATCATCATGATCGCTAGCAACGTGAGTACTCCCTTCAGTATTAGTTGGAAGGTTGCCTCGGGGATTCGGCCGAGTAGCAGGAGTCCGAGGCGCGTCCCGATAAAACCGGCTCCAATCATGAGTGCTAGAGGTAAAACCCACTCGGTCCAGGTGAATCCCAAGCCGGTGAAGAGCACAATTCGGAAAAGATTCATCGTGCCGACACTGGCAGCCATGGTTCCCGCGAGCTCATGGCGCCCGTTGGTTTGGTGTCGCAGATAAGCGGCTACCAGCGGACCGGTAGCGCTCACAAAAACACCGAGAAAACTTAAACCCGCTCCGAAAATGATTTCGTTGCGAGGCTTTCGCTGTTGAATCACTGGCAGTGGCAACCAGGTGACGGTCAGAGTAAAGAGAGCAAGAAGTAAAGTGAGCTGATGCTCGGTTAGCCAAAAAGCCGACAGCGGTAACGCCATCACTGTCCCTACCGTTGTACCAAGTAACAGTCGGTTAAAAATGGGCTTTGAAATGTGGTGATAGGTCATCACAGCGCGGCCACTATTTGACCCCAGCTGGACCATGCTGTGGAGTGGAACAACTGCGGTGACTGGGACGACAATCACTAAGACGGCCAGCACCAATGTTCCACCACCCACACCAATAGCCGCGGTCCAAGCGGATGCGATAAAGCTGGTGGTAACCAGTAGCAACAGTGTGTCCTGACTAATGGGGAGCTCGGGTAGCACAGTAATGAGTATTTATTCGGTAATCGTCAAGCTAAACGATAGCAGAGCGCTCGATAGGTGGGGTGCCGATGATTGAGGAAAGTGTGCCTCGGAGTGGACGGGGAGCGTACCGCTCCGAGGCTGGGGACTGGTTAAGCCACAGGGATAAGATAAGTCCCTGTTCGCGTGGCGGTGACTTTGGTTTTTTCTCGAGTGGTTACATTAGAGTCAAATAGCGGATTGTCAGGTAACCGTATGGCAACTTCACTTTTCCCACCACGTTGCTTGATGACGCTGATTTCTCGATAGGCATCGATATGCACGCGAAGTGATACCGGCGTGGACTCGGCAAGTGCGTCACTGGACCTAAAGATAAATAACAATGTGTCACTGTCTGCCGCTGCTAGTTGTAGCTTTCTGAGTTCAGCGTAGCGGTAATGAGCTGAGCCGAGCCAAGCAAAAACCACACTACAGGTCGTGCTGCGAACGGCTTGCTCTGTGGCCCATAATAATTCCTCTCGAGTCTTTGGGTGCACCATTAGGACCTGTTCGCTGGGAATTCCCATAGCCTGAATGAGCGGTGCATAAGGCGTATGAGGCGCGCCGATAAATGCTTGCCAACGCTTTTCAGCGGATAGCGCTTGCATGGTGGGTAAAAATAGGCTCATGCACTCACTGTTGTCGTCGTTGCTTAGCACTTCAACAGCACCTTGCAACGGCCAGCCGCCCAGTTGGAGTTTGTTATCTAGGCTCGCAAAGCCAGTGCTGATACTGCGAGCTGTGGGCCAAGTGGTATTGGCTGATGGTGTATTTAAAATAAAATGCGATGCCTGATGACTCGACGTCCCACGCCAAGTGTCAGGACGACTTATAATATGTTCGATCGATTGGTTCATATTGGCTCCAAGACACTGTCTAATCACTTCACTCAATAGTGCTACTGAAGTGATACAGGTAAATTACTGTATAAATAAACAGTAGTTTGGTTGTGACTCAAAAGCAAGCGAGGGCGTATTAGTGTGTCGTGAAAAGCGACAGGTCAGGTCATCAGCGTTATCCGCCCCTCTGTTTCGGCGTTATTACCCGGCGAGTTGGTTCTCCAGTTTAGGTGGTTGGATGCTGCGCTTTCTCCTTGGTTGGAGTGCTTGGGCGCTGACAGAGTCGTCTTTCTGGGTTGGCATTGTCGGAGCGCTTATGCTGGCACCTGCGATCCTGTTATCCCCTTACTTTGGTGTGCAGTCCGATCGAGTCAATCCGCGCCATGGACTGATTATTTCGATGGCTGTTCACGCAGTCATTGGTCTGACCGGGGCAGTGACAACGGCGACGGATCTATTTGGGTTAAATACGTTGCTCTTGTTGGCAACCACCATGGGCGCGGTCACTGCGTTGCACAGCCCCATGCGCTTGGCGCTGGTCCCGCTATTGGTATCGCGCGAAGCGTTGCCAAGTGCGGTGGGGCTGACCGCCATGTCATTTAACATCGCCCGTATCCTTGGCCCGGCGATTTCAGCCGCCTTACTCGCATCGGTCGGTCTCGTATGGGCCTGGAGTCTTCCGGTCGCCATGTTTTTTATCTCTGCATTGTTACTCGCTGTGATTCGCGGCGTGGGCACGCGCGAGATTAAAGTGAAGAGTAGTGTCAATGCGGCGTTTCTTGAGGCTGGTCGCTATGCCTTGGCGCATTCTCAGATCACATTCATATTGATGATCACTGCGACTAACGGGCTGTTGGGGCGTAGCTTTATCGAGTTATTGCCCGCGATTTCTGGGCGTGTACTCAATGGTGATGCGACTGAATTAGCATGGCTGACTGCGGCGGCGGGCGCTGGTGCGGTAGCAGGCGGGCTAGTACTAACGCAACAGCAGGCCAGGGTGAGTTCGCTGTTTCGATTGTTGTTGGGTGCGATGGTTATTGCTGTGTTGCTCCTCGCTTCGCTCAAATGGATGAACACCCTCACGTCCCTGATGATCTTGGTCGCGATTCTCAGTTCGGTAACAACCATTATGGGGACGAGTTGTCAGACCCTGACCCAACTGATCGTCACTGAGCAATATCGTGGTCGGGTGCTCAGTCTCTGGTCGATGACTGCAATGGGTGCTCCCGCACTGGGTGCCGCATGGCAAGGCTGGATGGCTGAGTCTGTCGGCTTCGTCGATGTCTACTTAACCGCCGCTCTCGTCGGAGTGTTGGCGACGTTGTTTTTTTACCTGCGAGGTCGGCCGGCTTTCACCTGATGCCCAATCGATAGTTTCACGACCAGCGCCTCGAGGGCATCCCAGGCGTCACCCGATAAAAACCCCTTGGCACTGCCGTCGGCGGCGAATAGCAAGGTGAGGCAGTCGTTGAGGCTGTCGCGAGTATGTCGCTGCGCGGCGGCTTGCATCAGAGGTAGCCGACTTCGCCATACCCCGAGCTGATTGAGAGCATTGCCCACGGATTTGCCGTTTGCGCTCAGCGCGTGACAATCGATGAGAGTTCTAATCTCACGCGATAAGGTCCACAGGACGGGAGGCGGCTGATTGCCCTCAGCCCTGAGGCCTCTCAAGGCTCTTAACGCACCTTTCGAATCACCGGCAAGAGCCGTATCGACCATGCCGAAGGTGTTATAGCGCGCACTCTCTCCGACAACCTCCGCGACAATCTCTGCAGTGATTTGCATATCTTGCTTCAGTAGGGACAGCTTCTCGACTTCCTGTGCCGCAGCGAGCAAGTTGCCCTCAACTCGCTCTGCCAGCAGATTGATCGCCGCCCGATCAGCGGTTAAGCCGCGCTGCTGGCAACGCCTCGCAATCCAGTCAGGCATCTCTCTTGGTGAAATCGGCCAGACCGTAACCACTACCCCCGATTGGTCGAGCGCGGAGAACCATTTGGCCCGCTGCGATTGTTTATCTATCTTGCCCGCGACGATCAGTAATACGTCCTCGGTGTCCAGTGACAGGTACTCTTGAATCGCTTTGCTACCCTCGGTTCCCGGCTTTCCGCTATCGAGCTGAATTTCGATGAGCTTGCGGTCCGCGAACAGAGACATAGCACCACCACTTTGAATAAGGGTCTGCCACGCATCTTTATCGGACGCATCAATGCGTTCACGTTCGGTGCATCCCGCAGCTCGCGCGGCGGCTCTGATGCTGTCGGCACACTCTTGCAATATCAGTGGCTCACTGCCTGTCAGGAGGTAGCTTTTCGCTACACCCTGTGACGTATGTTGAGCGACCTGCTCAGGACGGATTTGCATCGGGTACCGAGAGCCGATAGTCGATACGACGCAACACTCTATCAGCCAATGAAGCTCGCATTTCTTCGCGTATCAGTCTGAGTTCTTCGCGCTTGCCGACGATATTGAGAGGGTCATTCAGCATTTGGTCGATGACAGTCAGCTGTTCGTCGGTGATCAACCACTCGTTGTCAGCTTGTAGTGAAAAACGGACCTTTAACATTAGTTCTAGTTCGGCGGCTCGCGCACGAGCCGTTAGGGATAGATCGCGCTGCTCGAACTGTTCAACAGCGAGATAGATGATCAGCTGCGCGTCTGACGGGGCAGTTAATGTCATGCCACGTAGCCGCAACCTCGACTGAAGAAGACTCGCAAGTTCGCTTCCGGGTGCTTCGCTGACTAGCGCTACGGTCTTACCCGCAAGTCGCGAGGAATCCTCAGCTTGCCCCCGCAGCTCAAAGCCACAGCCCGTTATTGCAAAAAATATTGAGAGCAGGATTGAAGCTCTAAAGAGTTCCCAAGTGATGGTATGCCGACTAGTTCGCAACCACATTGACCAGTTTCCCAGGGACCACAATCACTTTCCTCACCGTGGCCTCAGCAATAAACCGCTGCACATTGTCTTGAGCCAGAGCGCTCGCTTCGACACTCGCTTTATCGGCATCAGCAGCGACGGTCATTTTAGCTCTTACCTTGCCGTTGACCTGCACAACGATTTCAACTTCATCCCGTGCCAAAGCGGCCTCATCAACCGCAGGCCAAGCCTCTGTGGTGATATCACTGCCAGTTAACGCTTTATACAAGGCTTCGGTAACGTGCGGGACGATTGGGCACAACAATAATAAGGCGGCGGAGACGCCTTCATCGACGACTGCTTGGTCGATATCTGATTCAATCGTATGTCGGCCCAATTCGTTACACAGTTCCATCACTGCTGCCACCGCGGTGTTAAATGTTTGGCGGCGCCCATAATCGTCGCTGACCTTGGCGATTGTTTCGTGGGTTTTGCGCCGCAGCGCCTTTTGCGCCTTGTTCAGCGCCGCAGTGTCGATCGTTACGGCCTCGCGATTACCGTCGCGCTCGGTGACCAGGCGCCAAAGCCGCTTGAGGAATCGATGCGCGCCTTCCACGCCGGCATCAGACCATTCCAGCGACTGCTCTGGCGGCGACGCGAACATGCTGAATAGACGCACGGTATCGGCACCGTAGCGATCGATTAATTCCTGTGGGTCAACGGTATTGCCCTTGGACTTTGACATTTTGGCGCCATCTTTGAGCACCATGCCCTGTGTCAGCAGTCTTTTGAAGGGTTCGCTCGAGGTGATCAGCCCTTCGTCGCGCATTAATTTGTGGAAAAAGCGAGCGTATAGCAAATGGAGAATGGCATGCTCGATACCACCTACGTATTGATCGACTTCAAGCCAGTAGTCCGCCTCGTTCCCTAGCATTGCATTGTGAGTCGACGCGCTGGTGTAGCGCGCGTAATACCACGATGATTCCATAAAGGTGTCGAAGGTATCGGTTTCCCTCGTTGCGGCCTTGCCACATTGCGGGCAGCTGGTCTCAAAGAACTCTGGCATCGATTTGATTGGTGATGCCACACCATCGAAGGCAACGTCAGTGGGCAGCACAACGGGCAGATCTGCATCGGGTACTGTGACCGGCCCGCAATCACCGCAGTGGATGACAGGAATCGGCGCTCCCCAATAGCGTTGTCTCGAGACTCCCCAGTCTCTGAGCCGGAAGTTAACAGTTTTTTCACCAAGTCCCTTGGTTTCAAGCGCCTCGACGATAGCATCGAATCCAGCCTGAAATGCCATACCGTCAAAAGTACCCGAATTCATCAAAGGTCCCTTCTCGGCATAGGCAGCCTCAGTCAGATCAACGGACTCGCCGCTTGCTGAGTCGACAACTTGAATAATCGGAAGCTCGTATTTACTGGCAAACTCCCAATCGCGCTGATCATGCCCCGGAACTGACATCACAGCACCCGAGCCATAACTCATCAATACGAAGTTAGCAACCCAAATTGGTACGGCCTCGCCTGTGAGTGGGTGCGTGGCGCATAAGCCCGTATCGCAACCCAGCTTTTCCATGGTAGCGAGATCAGCCTCGGCCACTTTGGTTTGCTTCAATCCGTCGATGACGGCTGCTAGTTCTGGATCGGAAGCGGCTGCGCGCTGCGCGATGGGGTGTTGCGGCGCGACGGCAAGATAGCTCACTCCGAACAATGTATCGGGGCGGGTGGTGTAGACCTCAATCGTGTCATTTTCAAACGGAAAACGCACGTTGGCGCCTTCGGAGCGCCCAATCCAATTGCGCTGCATGGCGACCACTTGCTCGGGCCAGCCAGTCAGTGTGTCGAGGTCATCGAGCAACTCTTGGGCGTATTCGGTGATTTTGATAAACCATTGACTGATAGCGCGGCGTTCAACCGGCGTATCGCACCGCCAGCACCGGCCGTCGACCACCTGTTCATTGGCAAGCACCGTTTGATCGTTATCGCACCAATTTACCTCGCTCTCTTTCTTGTAGGCGAGTCCACGGTTCACCAGTCGCGTAAAAAACCACTGTTCCCAGCGGTAGTAGTCGGGATCACAGGTGCTGACTTCGCGATTCCAATCATAGGCAAAGCCCAATCGCGACAATTGCTGTTTCATGTCAGCAATATTTTGTAGGGTCCAACTAGCGGGTGGGATGTTGTTCTGGATCGCAGCGTTCTCGGCAGGTAGGCCAAACGCATCCCAACCCATTGGCTGGAGCACGTTTTTACCACACATGCGGTGGTAGCGGGCAATGACATCAGCGATGGTGTAATTGCGCACATGACCCATGTGTAACTTGCCACTGGGGTAGGGCAACATCGCCAGGCAGTAAAACTTATCTTTGCTCTGATCCGCGACCGCGGCATAGGTTTGCTCCGCATCCCAGCGGGCCTGGATCTGAGTCTCTAGCGACTCTGGTTCATAGTCTTGGTATGTCATGAAGCTCGTATCTGTTATCAGCAAACAACGCCGATCGTAGTCTATCAGTATCAACCCGTAGCGAGGTGGTCGCGACGCGCGATTAAGCCAAGAAAAAGCAATATTGCGACGAGAGTCAGAGTTGGCAGGCTGCCGACTCGGGCAAATGGTGTCAGGCCAGCTCGGGTGCTCAGCGATCCGGTTAAAACTCCTCGTTCAAATTGTGGCAGTGTAGATACCACAGTGCCCTTGTGATCGATGAATGCGGTGATACCGTTGTTGGTGCCTCTCAGTAATGGCTTAGCCATTTCTAACGCCCTGAAGCGGGCCATCTGGAAATGTTGGTGTGGTCCGATTGAACTCCCAAACCACGCGTCATTAGAAATTGTGATGAGCGCATTCGCTTGCCTCGAGCCCGCGGCAACAAAATCCGGGTAGACCACTTCGTAGCAAATCATGGGTGCTAGTGGCGTGTCATTGATCAAGAGGGATTGGTATCCGCCATCGCCGCGCGAGAAATTCGACATCGGTAAGTCAAAGAAGCTGATAAGCCCTCGGAGCATTGATTCTAGAGGTACAAATTCGCCAAAGGGGACAAGCTTTTGCTTGTCGTATTGGCCCTCGCCGTTACCAAGGGCAACGATACTGTTGTAGCGGTTGCCGGCACTTCGGGTGGGCAGGCCCGTAATAATGGTGGCGTTGTTTTGCTTGGCAATCCGATCAAGCGAGTCTAAGAAGTTGGGCGCTTGGTCTTTAAAAAAGGGGATGGCGCCCTCAGGCCACACAATGAGATCTACTAGCGGGCTCTGCGCTTCTGCGTTGCTCGCGTAGGTTTCCATAATGCGCTGCGTATTGCGTCTGTCCCAATGTTCATTCAATGAAATATTCGGCTGGAACATTGCCACGCTGATCGATTCATTTTGATCACGGGTCCAATCAACACCACCCAGAAACTCGCCTCCCAATAAAATCACCAATAGAGCAGCGAGGGATCGCCACCATCGAGGTAGCGGTCGCTGTGAATAGTCACTCGCCACAATGGCTGCGAGACCACTCAACAACAGTGAGACACCGAATACGCCCACCAGAGGTGCCCATCCAGCGATCATGGTGTCTAGGCTGGCATAGCCGAGGTAAAGCCAGGGGAAGCCGGTAAGCAACCAACTTCTAATCCATTCGAAAAGCACCCAGAGACCCGTAAACCAGAGAATTTGAATGCGACCGTTAGCAGGCTCAAAGCGCGCATAAAGGTAGCCCATTAGGCCGCTGAGCAGGCCGAGACCACCGCAGAAAATGATGGTTAGCAGCGATGCAAGCGGCGGGGGCGCTTGCCCATACACATGGATACTGACATAAACCCACGAGACCCCTGAGCCGAAGAAACCAACACCGTAAAGCCAACCGATGAGGAGTCCTTCTGCCGGGCTTCGGCGCCTTAGGAGAATAGCCAGGGCCGCAACGCTGAGCACTGCGAGTGGCCAGATGTCGAATGGGCTTAAACCCAGGCTAAAGATTGCGCCGGCACCAATACTGAGGACAACCAGTTGGATCCTGGGCTTTGACATACGATCAGTCGTTAGGGGTGATCGTCACCCGAAGGCTATTAAGTTTTCGCTGATCGGAGTTGATCACTTTGAATTCAAAGCCTTCTAGGTGGGCAGTTTCATTGCGGTTAGGGAGTCGCCCGAATGCATTCAGTACAAGCCCGCCAATAGTGTCGAACTCTTCATCACTAAATGCAGAGTCAAAGGCTTCATTGAAATCTTCGATCGGCGTTAACGCTTGCACGAAAAATGTCGATTCGGTGAGTTTTCGGATCTGTACCTCTTCATCGGCATCGGTCTCGTCCTCGATTTCGCCAACGATTTCCTCTAGCACGTCCTCTATGGTCACGAGGCCGGCAACACCGCCGTATTCATCGATCACAATCGCCATGTGATTGCGTTGCTGGCGAAACTCTCTGAGCAGTACATTGAGGCGTTTACTCTCGGGAACGATCACAGCGGCGCGCATTAACGCGGCGATTTCGAAACTGCCTTCTGGCTCGAGGGCAAAGGGCAGCAGATCTTTCGCCAATAAAATACCTTTAACGTCGTCGGTGCTGTCACCAACCACTGGGTAGCGTGAGTGTCCCGAGTGAATAATTTGGGGTAGCACTTCCTGCAGCGTCGCTGATTCGCGAATAATAACCATCTGAGCGCGTGGGATCATTGCGTCCCGAGCCTGCATGTCACCTACCAGTAAAGCCCCTTCCATAATGGTTCTGGCGTCTTCATCGATGACCTCATTATCAGCTGCCAGTTTTAACAGCCCTTCCAAATCTGATCGCGTGTACGGCGTACCGGTGACCATCTGTGTCAATCGATCTAACCAAGATCGGTCGTCTGTTTCTGTGGGTCTGGGGTCGGTGGTGTTCATAGTGATTATCAAGTCACGCTAGGCGTATGGGTTAGGAATGGTGAGTGAATTCAGTATTGCTATTTCAAGCGCTTCCATTTGCTGCGCCTGGTCGTCTTCGATGTGATCGAAGCCCAAAAGATGCAAAGTGCCATGGACGGTGAGGTGGGCCCAGTGATGGCTTACGTCTTTACCTTGTCGCTCGGCCTCAGCGGTGACGACAGGAGCACAAATTAAGATGTCGCCGAGAAGCCCTGTTTTTTGGATCAGGTCAGGATCTACAGGAAAGGACAATACATCGGTGGCGCCTGTTTTTTGTCGAAACCGGCTGTTGGCCTCGGTCATCTCGTCGAGTTCAACGCAGCGGATCGACAGCTCGGGAGATATCTCGCTCGGCGTTGGCGCTGGGGTATGGTCGAATACGGCGCTAACCCAGAGCTCGAATGCTTCATCGGCAGGAGTGGCATCGGCATCTCGGTCGATGTGAACGGCGGCTGTCATAGCAGAGGCTTCACATTGGATGAGCTTTCGGTTTGCTCCTGGGACTCATAGGCATCGACGACTCGCTGCACCAAGGGGTGTCGCACCACATCTTTTCGGTCGAAGTTAGTGAATGAAATGCCAGTCACCTCGCCCAAAATATCGCGCGCGTGGACCAAGCCAGAGGGTTGGCCTCGCGGTAGGTCGATTTGAGTCGTATCCCCAGTGATGACCGCTGTAGAGCCGAAGCCCAGTCGCGTTAAAAACATTTTCATCTGTTCGCGAGTGGTGTTCTGTGCCTCGTCGAGAATGACGAAAGCATTGTTCAGCGTTCGTCCGCGCATAAAAGCTAACGGAGCAACTTCGATGACATTGCGCTCGATCAATTTGGTCACGCTCTCCACGCCCAGCATTTCGAACAATGCGTCATACAACGGCCTGAGGTAGGGATCTACCTTCTGCGTTAAATCGCCTGGCAGAAAGCCTAGGCGCTCGCCGGCTTCAACCGCCGGTCGCACCAGCAGGATGCGTTTTACCTCTTCCTCAAGCAGCACCTCGACAGCGCAGGCCACCGCGAGATAGGTTTTGCCAGTTCCTGCGGGACCTACACCAAAATTCAGGTCGTGGCGTCGAATGGCATCCACGTAGCTAATCTGGTTATATCCTCGCGGCTTGATGGTTCCGCGCTTGGTTTTTATACCTCTCGCCTGACCGCCCGAGTTCGGTGGTGCCAGCGCTAATAGTTCGAGATCTGCTTGCTGTAATCGTAGGTGCAAACTCTCAACACTCAGACGGAGCCCCTCAGAAATCTCCCGATACAGCTGTCTGATAAGTGACTCGGCAATCGAGCAGATAGGCTCTGGACCACTCAAGCTGAACTGGTTGCCACGATTGCTAACAGCTATCTCTAGTCGTTCGCTGATTAGTTTTAGATGCGTGTTGAGGTGCCCGCAAAGTACGGCAATGTGCTTCGCATCGTCGGGTTCGAGTAAGAAAGAGTATGAGGCGTAGCCGGACCGACTGTCGGGTTCCGGGGGTATGGGGTCAATGTCCAAGGACTGTTTGGCCACTCATGCTGTGTATGAACGCCGAAGATACCGCGCCGCGCGCCGATGTCAACTGTCCAATACGCCCCGTAGCGGCTTTGGTCGTCTTTGTTCACCTCGACCGTGGCTAAGTTTTAGATCGAAATTGCTCAAGACACGAGAGGTTGGCCTATCGATGGTTGTCGGTCAGCACTGCCAGAAGCGTCCGTGTGGCTACCTGCGTATCCTGGAGAGTGGAAACCGTTCGGGTGATGCGGCGTCGTTTGTCACGCTCACGGAGGGTACACAAGTCGCGGCCGTAGGAGCGCAAATACACCTCCATGTGTGGCCGAGCATGCTGAGTAATGCCCGTCGTTTTTGCGTTCGTTCGAGAGGGTGTGTTGTGGCATATTGTTAGACCGTGCTAAAAGAAAGAACACTCGATTGACCGCACAATCTAGGGGGTTTGCATGAGCTTACGTATTATTGCCGTTGTCATCGGCGTATGTATTTGTGGCATTGCCTATGCCGATGATCACGCTTCTGAATTTCTTGACGTCGGCGACTGGCTGGAAGCCGAGCGGGTCAGCGACGCGCGTATCTCGCCGGACGGCAGCAAGATCGTTTACGCGCGTCGATACGTCGATAAGATCAATGATCGATTTGACTCGTCGTTGTGGATCATGGACAGCGACGGTGAACGTGAACGTTTCCTGATCAAGGGTTCGAATCCGCGCTGGTCGTCAGACGGTACGCGATTGCTGTTCACGGGTCCAGACAAGAATGGTAAGCCCCAAATATTCGTTCGGTGGATGGATGACGAGGGGGCGGTCTCACAGGTAACCAATGTCACTGTGACGCCGGCGTCGCCGACCTGGTCACCCGACGGCGAGCATATTGCATTCGTTGCTATTATCCCG
>CENU01037188.1_pt1 | contig 27446 bp, 20 predicted proteins | sample 361331 | NCBI WGS metagenome assembly CENU01 (sample SAMEA2619766, study PRJEB7988) | marine metagenome | isolation source: saline water (ENVO:00002010), including | reverse complement strand
CAGGCTCATTAACGGCCGTTACATTGAAAAGACTAAGCTCAGAATCAAGCCGGTAAGTAGACATAGACCGATCCACCGAATCGATCAAAGCCGCGATTTGATCCGGTAGATCAGCTGGCGCGGGTTGATCTGCAACAATGGTGACGCGGTACTGAGTACCGAGCTTTTCACCGCTTATTCTTATTATCTCAGGCTTAGTATCACACCCAGATAAAAAAACCATCACTGCTGCATACGTTAACCGACGAAAACTCTCGTTGGCTCTAGTAACAAAATTTGGTGTCTCAGCACTAACCACCGAAATCATCTAAAAAAATATTCTCATTTTCAACACCCAAATCTTGCAGCAACTTAACAACCGCTGAATTCATCATTGGCGGACCACACATATAGTACTCACAGTCTTCCGGAGCATCATGATTTTTTAAGTATTGTTCATATAAAACATTATGAATAAATCCAGTCGAACCCTGCCACTCGTCTTCAGGTTGGGGATCTGATAATGCCAAGTGCCACTCAAAGTTGTCGTTGTCTTGGGCAAGCTTGTCATATTCCCCATGATAAAAACATTCTCTCAGTGATCTCGCACCATACCAAAAGCTGATTTTTCTCTCTGTCTTTATTCGCTTTAATTGATCAAAAATATGCGAACGCATAGGCGCCATCCCGGCCCCTCCACCTATAAAAATCATTTCAGCACTCGTCTCCTTGGCAAAAAATTCCCCGAATGGACCGAAGACAGTGATAATATCTCCGGGTTTCAGGCTAAAAATATAAGATGACATTTGGCCTGGCACTATACCTTCAGATCCCGGCGGCGGGGTCGCGATGCGTATGTTAAATTTAACAATACCATGTTCATCGGGATAATTTGCCATTGAGTATGCGCGAATAACAGTCTCGTCCACGATAGATTCGTGTCTGAAAAAATTGAAGCGTTCCCAATCGGCCCGATATTGATCCTCGATATCAAAATCTGAAAATTTTATATGGTGCGGAGGACACTCCAACTGAACGTACCCACCCGCTCTGAAGTTTACTTTTTCTCCCTCAGGCAAGCGCAAGGTTAGCTCCTTGATAAATGTAGCTACATTTGAATTCGACTCAACGGTACATTTCCACCTTTTCACTCCAAATACTTCATCAGGAACGAGTACCTTCATATCCTGCTTTACAGGAGTTTGACAAGATAACCTCCATCCTTCCGCCGCTTGCCTACGATTAAAATGTCCCTCTTCCGTCGGCAGCATAGAGCCACCACCATCAGCAATGATGCATTTACATTGTGCACAACTACCGCCGCCGCCACACGCGGACGGCAAGAATAATCCCGCATTTGATAGGGTCTGTAAGAGCTTATCGCCGGCCTGAACCGTTATTGTCTTCTCTCCATTGATTTCAATATTTACACTCCCAGAAGACACCAGCTGGCTTCGAGCAACTAAAATAAATCCCACAAGGGTCATGATTATGGTTGTAAACATCATTACACCTAGCGTAATTTCAAAGCCCATCAAAATACAAATCTCCCTTTGCTTAAAGCGCTATTCCGCCAAATGACATAAATCCCATCGATATCAAACCGACCGTTATAAACACGATGCCCAGTCCCTGAAGACCCTCAGGAATATCGCTATACTTCAGCTTTTCGCGGATACCGGCGAGTACAGCGATTGCTAAGGCCCAAGATAATCCTGACCCAAAGCCGTAAACTACACTCTCTGAAAAATTGTAACCTCGCTCCGCCATCAGCAAAGACCCGCCCAATATTGCGCAATTCACCGTAATCAAGGGCAGGAAAACTCCTAAGGCCCCATAAAGAACAGGCACATATTTGTCCAGAACCATTTCTAAAATTTGCACCATAGCCGCAATCACACCTATAAAACACAGGTACATCAGAAAACTTAAGTCAACATCAGGAAGTCCAATCCAGGCAAGAGCCCCTTCACCAATAAAATAATTAAGAAGAATATTATTTGCTGGGACCGTCACTGTCTGCACGACGATAACGGCAAGTCCTAAGCCCAGCGCCGCATTAATCTTTTTTGATAATGCTATAAATGTGCACATTCCCAAGAATAAACTCAGTGCAATATTATCAATAAAGATTGATCTTACTAGCAGGCTGAAATAATGCTCCATCAGGCTGCCCCCTCCGACCGACTATTGTTAGAAATAGTAAATTCCGCCTTTTCTACTTGTTCTTTTTTCCAAACACGCAGTCCCCAAATTATAAAGCCGATCAAAAAGAAAGCGCTGGGAGGCATTAACATCAAGCCATTCACGACATACCAACCACCCTCCGTAGAGGGGGCAAGCACCTGATATCCCCAGATCGAACCTACGCCAAATAGTTCCCTCAAAAAAGCAACCAACATCAATACCAAACTATAGCCGAGTCCGTTTCCTACGCCATCTAAGAAGCTGGCAACTGGCGGATTCTTCATTGCAAATGCCTCCGCTCGACCCATGACAATGCAATTAGTAATAATCAGGCCCACAAATACCGAGAGCTGCTTACTTATGTCATAGGCAATTGCTTTTAAAACTTGGTCAACTAAAATCACCAGAGAGGCAATAATTGTCATCTGCACGATAATCCGAATGCTATTTGGGATATGATTTCTAATTGTTGAAACAAAAAAATTCGAAAAAGCGCAAACAATGGTTAACGCTATACACATTACAAAGGCGATTCTCATACTCGACGTAACCGCTAATGCCGAGCATATGCCTAAAATCTGTAGTGCTATTGGGTTGTTTGAGGCGAGCGGTTCTAGAAGAATTTTCTTAACACTAGACATTTTTAAGCCTTTAAAGTCCGCAAGTTTTGAATAAAAGGTGCGAAACCGCTCTCACCCAGCCAATATTTCACCAAATTATCAATTCCGCGAGTCGTAAGGGTAGCACCCGCCAAACCATCTATCTGGTATTCAGCCTCTGGCCGTTGCCGATCTACTTTCCCCTTAATGACAGTTATCACCCGCTCATTTTCAAGAAATGCGCGCTTGCCTATCCAGCTTGCCTTCCAAGCGACGTTATCGACCTCTCCTCCAAGACCAGGAGTTTCAGCATGTTCATAGAATCCAATGCCTGCTACCGTTTCGAAATCTCCCTCTAGCGCAAGAAATCCATAAAGGGTAGACCAAAGGCCATAACCCTTTATCGGCAAGACTAACTTTTCTATCCCATTTTTACCTTCGACAAGATACACCGTCGCGTAGTGCGGTCGCCTTCGTATTTTCGCAGGATCTGAGTCGGATGTCAGCGCCGCAGACATAGAAGGGTCTTTCGCCGCTTTTCGCTGGTCATAGGTGTCAACCTCTAAATCGTTGCTAAATTCGCCCGTCCTTAAGTCCACTAAACGAACAGAAATACGCTCGAACTGCTTTTCAACACTCACTCCCGTCTCATACAGACCAGCCGACTGAAGAATATTAGCCTTCAGATCTAACGCCTTATTGAAAGCCTGGGCAGGACGCAATATTACTGCCGAAGCAGAAACCACTACGGCACAAACAAGGCACAGGCATAGTGCCACAATAAACGTTTTCTTTACGGAATCATTGTCCACGAGACACCCTTCTGGCAATGTTCGACTGGACTACAAAATGGTCTATCAGTGGAGCAAAAAGATTTGCAAAAAGTATCGCCAGCATGATCCCTTCGGGAAATGCTGGATTGAGAACGCGGATCATAATCGTCATAACTCCGATCAAGACTCCGTAATAGAACTTTCCAACCTCTGTCATTGAAGCTGATACGGGATCGGTTGCCATAAAAAAGGTGCCAAACGCAAAGCCTCCAATTACCCAGTGCCAATAAAATGGTAATGACATCATCGGGTTTGTCGAATCAATGTTGTTCAGGAACAACACAAATACAGCCGAACCGACGAGAACACCGGTAACTATCCGCCATGATGCAATACGCATGTACAGCAAGAGCGATCCTCCGATTAAAATGGCTAGGGTTGACGTCTCGCCGATCGATCCATGTATAAACCCAAAAAACGCATTTGACCAACTTGTTATATTTACTAGGCCGTTCATCCCATTAGACGCCGCCGCTGACAACATAGTCGCTCCGGTGTATCCATCAACAGCAGTCCAAACCGCATCACCGCTCATGTAAGCCGGATATGCAAAATACAAGAAAGCTCTACCAGTAAGCGCTGGATTCAGGAAGTTTTTGCCCGTTCCCCCAAAAACCTCTTTTCCGACCACAATCCCAAAACTTATTCCAAGAGCAACCATCCAAAGTGGGAGATCGGGTGGACAGCATAGTGAGAACAAGACTGATGAGACGAAAAATCCCTCATTTACCTCGTGATTTCTCACACTAGCAAAAAGAACTTCCCAAAAACCACCTGTCACAAACGTAACAATGTAAATGGGTAGAAAATAAGCGGCACCATGGACAAGGTTATCCCATGTACTTGTCGGGTCATAACCTGCAAAAAACCCGATCAAAAGTCCGCGTAAACCGTCTTGAGCAGGGAGTCCTAGCTCCGTAATTATAGTATTTGCCTGATAACCTACATTCCACATTCCGAAAAACATTGCAGGGAATGTCGCTATCCAAACTGTGATCATCACACGCTTCAAATCGATACCATCGCGCACATGAGAGCCATTTTTTGTCACGCTCGCTGGCTTGTAGAGTGCGGTGTCGACGGCTTCATAAAGAGCGTAAAATCGGGACCACTTTCCACCTCGCTGGAAATGTGGTTCATACTTATCAAGTTTTTGCCTTAACAATGTCTAACCCTCGGCTTCAATTCGATTCAAATTTTCTCGTAAAATCTGACCATATTCATATTTCCCTACGCATACATATGTGTAGAGGCCCACATCCTCTTCATCTAATTCCAAACAACCGAGCTTCTGCGCCATTTCCGTATCACCAACAATTAGTGCTCGTAATAATTGTGTTGGGAGAATATCAAGCGGGTTCACCGCCTCATAAGCTCCTATTGGAACCATTGCTCGCTCGCTTCCATTAGTACTCGTAGTCATGGAATGTAGCTTCTTTCGTAAAGATGACAAAAATATAGGCAACACGGAGTGACTGTTTGCCCCAACTCTCAAATAGTGGAGGAATTGCCGCTCTCTTCCCTCTCGTATAACGGAGATCTGGACGTGATATCGTCCCAAATATGCGAAATCTTGGTCTGCTCTTCTGCCAGAGAATACCGAGCCCGAAATTAATCTGTTTTCATCATGAAAAAGTTCCTCAGCTACAAGCTGTTTTATGTGCGCACCGAGACGTGTAACCAATAATCTAGGTCGTTTTACCTGAGGCCCTCCAAGCGCAATTACTCTGCTTACATCAATGCGCCCACTTTTAAATAGGCTGCCGATAGCAATAACATCCTGATACCCAATGTGCCATACAGTTTTTTGTGCATTAACAGGATCGAGAAAATGAATATGAGTCCCAACCAAACCCGCGGGATGAGGCCCGCTAAATGAGACTTCTTGAACGCCAGTAATGCAGGTTCCTTTAATTCCAGAATTCGGTGCAGTGCATAGAGTAATGGCTCCATCAGTGAGTCGTTTCAAGACCCTCAATCCACACTCAAACTGGTCCGACCTTGCGGCAATAATCCCGAGAGGATCCGCGGCAAGAGGATTACTATCAATTGCAGTGACAAATATAGAAGACGGTTTTGATGCTGGATCAGGCACCTTCGAGAAGGGTCGAGTTCTCAACGCAACCCAAGCACCGGATTTGAGAAGGTTATTTACGATATCCTCACGAGACATGACCTCTATTTGATGATCACTAAAAATCTCGAAGGTCACTTCCGACTCCCCCTGAAGTTCTATCACTAGAGACCGAAAAACTCTGCGTTCACCTCGGTTTACTGCCACTACGCGACCCGCCCCCGGAGCCGTATAGCGCACCAGAGGATTCTTTTTGTCAGTGAATAACAATTGTCCTAACTTAACATTGTCGCCAACCTTCACCGACATCGTGGGTTTCAAGCCATGATAATCGGCTCCCATCAACGCTACTTGACTGACATTTGGGGCATCCTCAACAACTTGCTCAGGCGCACCTACAATTGGAAGATCGATCCCACTACGGATTTTTATCATTTAAACTATGCTCTAAATACAATTAACAAATCAGGAAACAACTCCTGACAAACTCTCGGCGGAAAACTTCAGTGGAAGCACAAATGGACTAGCCAGAACGCGCGATCTTGGCGGAGGCTCATCTATCATGTCATAGGATTACTATTGTAATAGGGTGTGTCTAATGATTCCAGTCGCGAGGAGGAAAAATTAGAGTTTTTTCAAAGAGACAAGAAACACATCGAAACCAAAGCGCAAAAAGATACTACCGATCATCATTGCGGTCTAACCAAGAAAATATTCTCATATATTTTAAGGCTTGACTCGTACTAAGTATGTTATCAATTCAGAACTGAGCTTTATAAGGGTATAATGAAAAAGTTACGCAAAATGTCTTTGGGACTGGCTTTTTAATAATCACAATAAACATAGGCTAAATTTAGTGGTTTATGCCTGCCAAATTTCAAAAAACTAAAATACTAAATCAAACGAATTAGATTTAGATGAGAGGCAACACGTATCCGTAACGCAAGGGTTAGATTCAAGGTAAATGACAAAACTAAACTTTTCTTTCGATAAAACAATAAACGCCAAAACAAATTGGAGCGCGCTATCAATATCAGGAACAGCATTGGCAATTGCTGACTATGCTAAAAGGTTTTGTGGCCTCACAGTTGTAATTGCTAGTTCCGCGAACGAGGTAGATGCCTATATGAGCTCCATTAGCTTTTTTACCCTCGGTGATGATCTTCCAATCTATCGTCTTCCTGATTGGGAAACACTTCCATATGATATTTTTTCACCTCATCAAGACATCATCTCGGAGCGACTCGCCACCTTATCGCAATTATGCTCGGTGTCCCATGGTATTCTTGTGATATCAGTGCAAACTATGATGCATCGGTTAATTCCAACCGATTTTGTTGCTTCGCGTACTTTCCTCCACCAAGTCGGAGACATTTGTGAGCGTGCAAAATTTCTGAGCCAACTCGAATATGTCGGGTACCAAAGAGCAGACACTGTGTTTAACTGTGGAGAATATGCGGCCAGAGGATCGATCATCGACGTTTTTCCAATGGGTGCCCGAACACCATTTCGCATTGACTTGGTCGATGACGAAATAGAGTCCTTGCGCCTGTTTGATGTAGATTCTCAAAGGACGATAAAAAAAATTAATGACGTAAGTATTTTGCCCGCGAAAGAATTTCCGATGGACCGAAAATCAATTAACCACTTTCTAAATCGATGGTGTGTAATGTTTCCCAAAAGTCTTAGTGACACTCCAATTTATCGAGATATTGCGAATGGTGTCGCGCCACAGGGAATCGAATATTTTTTGAAGTTTTTTTTCGAAAATATGTCTACGATTTTTGATTATTTGCCCCCCAAGACAAATATCCTTAGCCTCACTGGAATCGAAACAGCGTCTGAAAAATTTTGGGAAAACATTACAAGTAGGTATAATGATTTCAAAATCGACAATCACCGACCATTGATTCCGCCAGATGAAGTTTTTATTTCCGTAGCTGAATTATTACAAAAGATAGGGGCTTTGCGTAGAGTTTTTTTGACCGGAACTTCAGACTCTAATTCGCATGAGAACCATAATTTCCGAATTCATAATTTGCCAAATATTAGTGTTGATAAAACAACGAAAGTATCCTTTGTGGCGCTAAACACATTTCTTAAAGAAATTGACAATGACTCACTCAAAGTTCTTTTTTGTGCTGACTCAACTGGACGGAGAGAAATCTTGATTGATTTGCTTCACCAGTCTGGGATAACGCCAAAGGTTTGTGAGGACTGGAAAAAGTTCATGACATCTTCATGCAAGTATGCAATAACAATATGTGACTTAGAGCGGGGTTTTTTTTGGGCAGACAAGAACTTATGCGTGATTGCTGAGGGAGAACTCTTCGGTAAGCAAGTAATGCAACGTCGTCGGCGCTCAAAAATCTCGAAAGCTCCTGAACAGATTTTTAAATCTTTAGCAGAACTTCAACCAGACACTCTTGTCGTACATATTGAACATGGAATTGGCAAATACTGTGGGCTGAAAACACTGCCCATAGATAATAGTTCTCAAGAATTTCTGGAACTCTCTTACGCTGAGGAAGCTAAATTATATGTGCCGGTTACAGCTTTACATTTGATTAGTAGATTCGGCGCTAGTAATCATGAAAATGTTATTCTCAGCCGACTGGGAAGTGATAAATGGGAAAAGGCAAAAGAAAAAGCTGCGAAGCAAATTCGAGATACGGCGGTAGAGTTGCTAGATATTTATTCTCGTCGTGCATCGAAAACTGGTTATGCATGCAAGGATGACGTCGATGATTACAATAAGTTTTGTAGAGAATTTCCTTTTGAGGAGACCGCAGATCAAAATGAGGCTATTCAGGCGGTGAGGCAAGATTTGTTGAGTTCTCGACCAATGGATAGACTAATCTGTGGTGACGTGGGATTTGGAAAAACTGAAGTCGCAATGAGAGCCGCATTCACTGTAGTGAATAGTGGCAAGCAGGCTATAATCTTAGTTCCCACAACTTTGCTAGCTCACCAACATACAGAGAATTTTCGAGATCGATTTTCAAACTGGCCAATCCGAGTTGAATCGCTTTCGAGATTTAAGACACAGGCGGAACAGCGATTAATTTCTCTTGCACTAGAATCTGGTTCTGTCGACATCTTAATCACCACTCACAAATTACTACACCAAGACTTTCAGTTTTCCAGACTTGGCTTGCTAGTAATTGATGAGGAACATCGATTCGGCGTTCGCCAAAAAGAAAAAATTAAGTCGTTACGAAGCCGAGTAGACATTCTTACCCTCACAGCAACGCCTATCCCAAGAACGCTCAATATGTCTATGAATAGACTTAGAGATCTATCCATAATTGCAACACCACCCGCGAAAAGGTTGTCGGTAAAAACTTTCGTACGAAAAGATGATTCCCGCGTTGTAAAGGAAGCCATTTTGCGTGAAATAATGCGTGGCGGACAGATTTACTTCCTACACAATGATGTAAAAAGTATCGAAAGAACTGCCCAAAATTTATCTGAATTAGTTCCTGAAGCATTTGTAAAAATAGCCCATGGTCAAATGCGAGAACGTGATTTAGAACGTGTTATGTCAGAATTTTACCATAAACGGTTTAACGTGCTAGTGTGTACAACAATCATCGAAACTGGTATTGATGTGCCCAGCGCAAACACAATAATTATTAACCGAGCAGACAAATTTGGACTCGCCCAACTTCACCAACTCCGCGGTAGGGTGGGCCGCTCCCACCATCAAGCTTATGCATATTTGATGATACCTGTCGGTAAAATTATGAATGCCAACGCAAGCAAACGACTGGAAGCGATATCAATGTCAGATTATCTAGGCTCTGGATTCACTCTAGCGACAAATGATCTAGAAATTCGAGGTGCGGGCGAATTGCTGGGTGATGAGCAAAGCGGCCACATAACTAACATTGGATTTACTCTCTACCACGAAATGCTAGACAGTGCAGTAAAAGCAATCCGGCGTGGAGAAGAGCCGTCGTCAATCGACGTGTTGAAAGAGGTTGTAGAGGTCAACTTACACCTTCCGGCATTGATCCCTGACTCCTATTTGCCTGACGTGAATATTCGACTAACTTTGTACAAACGAATCGCCAATTGTCAGACCAACCAAGATTTACATGATCTTCAAGTAGAAATGATTGATCGATTCGGATTGCTCCCAGAATCAGCTAAAATGCTATTTCGAATGGCAGAGCTTCGACAAATTGGGGAAAATCTGGGCATAACTAAAATAGAAGCGGGTCCAGCCAACGGAAGACTCTGTTTCGGTAAAAAGACTTCGGTTAATCCAGTGAAAATTATAGAGCTGGTTCAAAATAATCCAACTAAGTTCCGCCTGAGAAGTAATGATCAGCTAAGCTTTTCCTTGCCGATGGAGGATGCGGATATGCGAATCTCACAAATCAGAATCATTATGGATCATTTAATGATTGAAACTAACTGATAATGTAATCAGGGCTCAGAGACATTAGACTAAAAAAAATTAGATATTTAAGTATGAGATCCAAATCCTTAATTAAGAACGAAAGCATCTCCTTTTTAGGAGTTCTTTACCTGTTTCTTTGTGAATTTTCAATTAGTGAAGTTCCGAAAGAAAATGAATGGGAACCAGATAATTGGTATCAAGCAGAGGTCGTAATTTTTAAGCACAACATAAAAGGTACCGATGAACGTCCTCCAACGAGCTTTGAGTTAAATTATCCCGATAGATGGCATAAGTTGGCTATGCCAGGACTCGATATTGATGTGATAGATTTAGCAAAGCTAATGGAATTTGGAGGGGACAGAGAAGTCTCTGAATTACGCAAAATTGATATCAAATCAGAGGCATATAATAGGAGTCCTATTGTTTCAACGAACATTGACTTGTTAGAGCATATTGCTTCCCCATTGAGTCAGGTTGATCACATTGAGAAAAACTATCCTAAATTTGAGCTCCCTTACATTAAACTGCAAAAACACTCACGTAACCTAAACGAAACAACCATGGTGTTGCATCGTCTCCCTCAATACAGTGTGTTATTTCACAACGCGTGGCGATTCCCGATCACCCACTATGAAGATGATCCATGGGTAATAATTGAAGCTGGATCAAATATAAATAGTCGCTTCGAACTGGAGGGCAGTCTGAGATTCTATAAATCTAGATTTTTACATTTTGAAAGTAATCTATGGCTCACTGAAATCGATCCAAATCTTGGTGCTCGATTAACCGTGAACTTCCCAATGCTTGAAGGAACAAAAATTTCTGAAAATCCACCTCAACGGAGATTAAGAGCGGCGGCGAACATTCGAGAACCAATTTTTACCAATATACAACCTAACTCCGAGAACGTTCCAACCCAGACGCGTTTGTTGATGTCAATCGCAGAGAACAATGGAGTCCCTCATCCAACGGATGATGGCCTACAAAGCATAGCTAAAAGCGAAAATCAAAATACTACATCTAATACTCAACTAGTATCTGCTTTATGGACTATTGATAAGTCCCAAAGATTAAAGTCTTCTGAAGTTCACTACTTAGATCACCCGAAGATCGGGATTATTCTGACGATCCATGGACACCAACCGCTGTTGTTAAATCCTGAAGAAATGCCCGTTACTAACACGGATCTTGATCAGAGCTAATTCCAGTATAACGGCAATGATCTAGCCGCTGTACACCCCAAATCAAGTTATCAGTGTTAAACCCTAGGGAAGTCGTTAGTTCGATAAAGTGGTCTCTGGTCGATTCAGGTATAAAACGATCGCGCGACAACAGCCAAAAATACGAATGGTTTCCACCTGCAACAAATGCAGTCTGATAATCTTCGTCGGCAAAGAAAATTATATAACTACTGTACAAAAATCCAAAAAAAGAAACCTTTAGATGACCCTGTTTTTTTGTCCAATGAAGTAAGCTTTACCAGTGGCCTCTTTCAATCTCCCCGAGGACAGCACACCAAAATTTTTTACTTCAATACCTCCGTCCGCTCTCAACGCATAATTTGCTCTGACATCGTAAAGTCCCCGTTCAAAGGAATGATCAAGTCGAGCAATTTCATACCATTCCCCCAGATATCGATCTAAATCAAAATCATCAATTGGCTTTAAGTCATTTGGCAAATGAGTGCACCCTGAGAAAATCGTAAGGCACAATAAAAAATACACTAATTGATAACGAAACAGCACTTTTGTGACTAACCTGTTTAAATTATGAGCCCTGAACAGCACCTACTCCTCCGATGCTCAGAGTTGAAACAGCATCTGATGACCCTTCTTCAGACAGATCAATAGTTGTAGTGGGGAAAGCGACCTCAGCACCCTCAGACATTATGATGTCTGAGATATTGAGTAATATCTCTTGTTTTACTTGATGAAAATCAATCCAGTCGGTGGTCTTGGTGAAAGTATAGACAAAAAAGTCAATCGAACTAGGTGAGAACTGGTTAAAATTGACGATCAAAGTTTCACTTGAATCAATATCGCTGTGATTTTTCAGCATGCAGCGGACATTTTCGACAATTTTATTCATTCTATCAATATCGGAATACCGAATGCCGATTGTTTCAAATATGCGTCTGTGACTCATCCTAGACGGATTTTCTACGGAAATATTAGCGAAAACACAATTTGGAATATAAAGAGGTCTTTTATCAAATGTACGAATCCGAGTTAGGCGCCAACCTATATCCTCTACTGTTCCCTCGATTTCTTGATCTGGAGAACGAACCCAGTCACCCACAGAAAAGGGTCGGTCAAGGTATATCATCAAGCCACCGAAAAAGTTTGCTAATAGATCCTTTGCAGCAAAGCCTACCGCTATGCCTCCTATACCTCCAAAAGCTAATAGTCCAGAAATGCTATAACCAAAGAGTTGCATTGCAATCAAAAATGAGGTGATTAAAACGGCACTTCTCAACAATCTAGCAACAGCGCGTACCGTAGTAGTATCCATTGGCTTTGAAGTGAAGCTGGGATCAATCAGGTTACTTTCGGCGCGCTTGATGAAGTTATTTAAAAACAGGCCACCCAAAAATATCACCGCCAGCCGGTTAGCAGGTTCAATAATCAGTAACCAGTCAGACTCTATCTCTTTCGCTGCGATACTGGCCGCAAAATTCACCCCAAGAATCCATATCAACCAGACAATTGGCTTTCGGCAAGCCTCAATTAGCGCATCGTCCCAGACGGTCACCGTTTTTTTAGCCTTCAAAGAAAATCCATCCACTAAAAGGTTGACAAAATATCCGGCCAAAAGAACTGCAAATACAACAATGAATAGCTCTAGCACCCAAAAATGGTGCTGTCCAACTAGAGAATTTAGACTTTCATTAAAATTAATCATTGTAATCTCCAACGTCACATAAGCTTAATATGTTTTCGGGGACAATGAGACATTATTTTAAAAAGGTTAACCGAACAGTTCCCTAACGGTTTTAACAATCCCCAAGTATCGCTTCGACTCCTTAAGACAAGACCAAGACGGAAACTTTCTTGCCATCATGGAATTGCGTGGTCGTGATTTAATACTCCCAAGCGACTCAAGATAATCAACAACCTCCAGAGCACCTTTCCGATTATTACACACCAAAACCATATCGCAGCCAGCAATCAAGGCTAAGCGAGCCCTATCCTTATATGTCCCCGCTACATTAGCGGCCATCATTGATAGGTCATCACTAAAGATCAGTCCTTGGAAGCCGTAATTAATGCGCAACACATTATTTAACCAATAAGAAGAAAATCCAACGGACTCTGAATCAATCTTCGGAAACGTAATATGCGCGGGCATAACTGCATCAAACTTTGAAGCGAGGCTCTCGTAAGGTTTTAGATCCCGAGATTGAAGCTCCACTAGTGTTCGTTGGTCTATGGGAGCTTCATGATGGCTATCAGCCTCGACACCGCCGTGACCCGGGAAATGTTTTGCTGTAACTGCCATCCCTGCTTCATGCATTCCATCAATGTAAGCATCTGTCGCCGAGACCACAACATCAGGATCATCGGAAAAGGCTCTATCCCCAATAACTTTACTAAATCTTCGATCTATATCCACAACCGGTGCGAAGCTTATGTCAATACCACATGCCAAAATCTCGGATGACATTAACCATCCTAAATCATGACACAGAGACATTCCCCGGTTTTTGTCCTCATGAACTAGATCTCCTAGCCTTTGGATAGCAGGTAATCTAGTAAATCCCTGTTTAAATCGCTGCACCCTTCCACCCTCCTGGTCTACCGCGATAAGGAGCTGAGGCTTTATATTCCGAATCTGTCGCACTAAATCACAAATCTGCGTTTGATCAATGAAATTTCGCGCAAACAAGATTACTCCACCCACATTTGAGTTGGTTAATAGTTCGCGCTCCTCACGTTGCAGATTGGCACCAGCAAGATCAATCATCAGCTGACCTTTTAATTGGAACATATAACCTCAATATTGCACATTACGTGTAAAATGACATTTTTTCCTTCATCACTAAGGATTAAGCATATTTATGGACACCGAAAAGGTTTTATACCTAAAACGGGCTATAAGATTATTTATTCAAAACACTAAAAGCCATCTCTGAATAAACTATCACTTCAACGTTAAAAAGTGTCCACGGCTGCTACATAAACTAAGGCGCACCATTTATAAAGATATAAATTCCGACCATGCCCTCAATTCACTTCAAGATTTTCACTCAACTCAGTAGCTAGCAACAATAAAGTATTTTGAGAGTCTAACCAAGTAAAACTGCCCGTGAATCATTAGTCGGAGAAGTATTATAAACGAGGTTGACAAGCCAAATTAATACTGTACATAATGACAGTTAAGAAGCACAAAAAAGGGTACCAGGAAGCATGCGTAAGCTAACGTCTCGGCAGCGGCAAGTTTTTGATTTAATTCGAGCAAATCTGGAGGAGACAGGATTCCCGCCGACCCGAGCTGAAATAGCGCAAAGATTGGGATTTAAATCAGCAAATGCAGCAGAGGACCATTTAAAAGCCCTTGCAAAGAAAGGCGCCATAAAAATGATACCTGGCGCATCAAGAGGAATTTGTATTGTTGAGAAAAAATTAGGCATTCCTATTATAGGTCGAGTTGCTGCTGGAGAGCCAATTCTGGCGGAACAACATATCGAGGATTACAAAGAAATCGCGATAAGCACTTTCCATCCAAACGCGGATTATTTTTTGCGCGTTCAGGGGGACAGTATGACTGACATAGGATTGTTGAATGGTGACTTACTTGCCGTACATCAGCAACCTTCGGCGGAAAACAAACAAATTGTGGTGGCAAGGGTGGATGGCGATGTAACAGTCAAGCGGCTAGAAAAAAGCAGCAGTCCTCACGACATAAGATTACTTCCCGAAAATAAAACTTACAAGCCAATTTGCGTGGACCTTCGTGATCAAGAGTTTATAATAGAGGGTATAGCAGTCGGCATTGTTAGACTCGCCTTACGATAACGCTTTAGCATGAATTAAAATATTCAGTAATCCAAGGCGTGCTATAAACTTTAGTGCAACATTTCACTCTTACGTGCTGCCATTGAAATCGGAATCGCCTGCTTTTCTTGAAGATCTATTACTTTCCTCAAACCTGCGTCCACCATCGATTTCGCAACATCCACATGTCGATCCCCAAGATACGCTAAAACATCTGGGGCAAATTTCATCGTTACAAGCGTTCTCTGATCTGTTGAGTGCTTGAGTGCGATGTCTCCGTTCCCCTGCACAACTAACTCGAATTCTCTCAGTGCCATTAGAGGCTCTCCAATTACAGTGGTAACCACATTAAATCAAAAACTTTCTCTCACTATACATCGACAAAGGTACTTCGTCACTCCGTTAAAAACTCTCATTTGCGGCACAAAACACTTTATTTAGCACCTTGTGCTCTCTCTTCCCACCTGCCTCCCGAATAGTAGGCACTCCAACCGATGGCCTTACCGTCTTTTTCACTTCTAATGTACTGCTCTTTTGTCTTGCGACTGTAACGAATTACAGTAGGAAAACCATCTGGATCTGCTGTTGGCGCAGTTAACAAAAACTGATGTTTGGGATCAATTACTGCCTGATACGGTTGGAGTTCAGCAACCGTCGGGGCACGCGTTTCTCGGTGCCTCGGAAACTGACTAGCCGCCAAAAATAATCCAGACGCACCGTCGCGGAGGACATAATGATCTTCAACCTTTCTGCACCTCAACTCAGGCATCGAAATCGGGTCAGTCTTTGGGGGCGCTATTTGCCCACTTCGCAACAACTTTCGTGTATTTTTGCAAGGCTGCCCACCATCTGACGTCCCCGTACAACCGAAATATTTGCCAAAGCGTCCAGTCTTGAGCTGCATTTGACTTTGGCACTTATCACAATCAATCACTGGGCCCTCATAACCTTTTATAACATACTGCCCCACCTCTACTATGAAACCCTCGCAATCCGGGTTGTTACCGCAAACATGAAGCTTTCGCGTTGCGTCAACCAAGTAACTATCCATCGAGGTGTTGCATAAAATGCATCTTTTACGACTTAATAAACTCTTCGATTCTGCCTCATCGTCCTCTTCAATATTTACCGCTTCATCCCCGGGTATTAAATTCATTGTAGATTTACATCGCTCTTTGGGTGGTAGTCCATAGCCAGAACATCCCAAAAAAACTCCTGTGCCGGCTGTTCTTATCGTCATCGGTTTCCCGCAACCAGCATCGGCACAGACAATATCTGTCATTGAGGCTAAATTGGGACGCATACCTTCTGTGCCATCTTTCGCAATATCAAGTTGCTTACAAAAGTCAGTATAAAAATTATCCAACAAATGTTTCCAATCTAATGAACCTGAAGCGACCTGATCTAATCGTTCTTCCATCGTTGCTGTAAAACCATAATCCATTAAGTCAGCGAAACTTTCTAATAACCTGTCCGTTACAACATCTCCGATCTTTTCAGCAAACAGCCGTCGATTTGCAACTCGTACATAACCCCTGTCTTGGATGGTTGAAATTATCGAAGCATATGTTGAAGGTCTTCCTACTCCCCGTTTTTCTAATTCCTTGACTAACGCAGCCTCGGAATAGCGAGGTGGAGGTTTCGTGAAATGTTGCTTCGGGTTTAGCCTAAGAAGATCAACATTGTCGCCAATTTTCAGGTCTGGTACCTCGACATCTCGTTCACCCCTGCGATAATTTGGCACTACTGCCAAATACCCATCAAATACCGTTATCCTTCCTTTAGCCACCAGCCCAAAATCGTCTGCCGAAAAATATACGGTAGTCGATAGAAATTCTGCTGATGCCATCTGACACGCAATGAACTGCTGCCAGATAATCTCATAAAGCCTTGCTGCATCACTCTCCACACCAATAATTGAAGAGGGCTTGATATCGATATTAGATGGTCTTATGCACTCGTGCGCGTCTTGAGCCGATGACCTGCTACTAAATACATTAACTTTTTTTGAAAGATAACGTGTCGGATAATTCTGTTCTATAAAACCTCTGCAAGAACTAATCGCATCTTGGCTGATATTAGTGGAATCCGTTCGCATGTAAGTTATGTACCCTGCCTCATAAAGCCGCTGTGCGAGCGCCATGGTCCGCTTTACCCCGAAACGCAGACGCGTACTAGCCGCTTGCTGCATGGTAGAGGTGATAAATGGTGCTCCGGGCTTGGAAGATGTAGGTTTATCATCACGGTTGTCAACAACGAAATGTGCATGCTGCAATTGAGCACAAGCTTTATCAGCTTGCGACTTATTTAGAGGACGGAACGCCCGCTCACCCTCTGTCCTAACTTCTATTGATAGTTCGGCACCGTCTCGGCTGAGTACGTCCGCATCAATGGTCCAAAACTCCTCTGGCTCAAACGCCCTAATCTCTCTTTCGCGCTCTACAAGCATCCTCACAGCGACAGATTGAACTCTACCCGCTGACAATCCTCGACCCACTTTTTCCCATAGCAAAGGAGACACCATGAACCCTACGATTCTGTCCAAGAATCGTCTAGCCTGTTGGGCATCCACGCGGTCAATATTTAGCTCACCTGGGGCCGCGAACGCTTGTTGAATTGCATTTTTAGTAATTTCATTAAACACCACTCGCTTAAACCGAGTGATGTCCCCACCAATTACCTGTGTCAAATGCCAAGCAATTGCTTCCCCTTCACGATCCATATCCGTGGCCAGATATATGAGGTCTACTTTTTTCGCAAGGCTTCTGAGCTCCCCAACTACCTTTTCTTTACCAGGCAGAGTGCAATACCTAGCGCTCCACCCCTTTTCCGGATTAATGCCCATGCTGTTAAAAAGCTGCTGCTTGGCTTTAGTCTCTTTGTGTCGCCGCTTTTCTTCTGGACTCATTTTCCGAGTTATCGCAGCTAATCGCGCCCGCTCTTTCGGATCTGCGCTTGCACGTGTGGCCCCAGAAGGAAGATCGCGAATGTGTCCAACACTGGACTTTACGACAAACTTTTCTCCCAGATATTTATTAATCGTTTTCGCTTTTGCTGGCGACTCCACGATCACTAAACATTTGCGCATTTTTGCCTACCTTGATTTCAACCTGACTCACACCCAAGCCACGTATTTTTGCTTTATCAATGTTTATTGGTCTCTCTGCTAAGTAGATAAACCTACTTTCTAGTATTGTAGGCTCGTTATATACGCGTTTGTACTCCCCTCGGTCAAGTTTTAGATTACTTTTTTCTCAAACGCGCTTTGCATTTGAAGTAACATCATATGAATGGAGTCAACAACGCCAATTGTCGTATTCTCTTTCCAAATTATTCCTATACCGATCTGATCACAAAGAATTCCTACAGTTGAGTCTGGTACGTCAGAAATAACTGACTCAAAAACCGCAGCTAATTCAGGATCTGGCTTACCATTAAACCACCGCCAACCCGAGACCGAAGAATCCAGACCACGAGCACTACAACAATGCAATACGTAACTGTCTGCGACAAGATCTGTTTTCCATAAGAGCTTGTAACAAACGAAGTCTAAATCACGGTCATCATCTTCCGCATCTGGGCGACGGTGTAAGTTGACTTGCATTCCGAGATCTCGAGCCCTACGCCTCATCTTTACAATTTTTTTCTGTCGATTTGAGCCGCGCAATCCAATGACAGGAGTCACCGCTATTGTTACGATAACAAAGACTATAATCCAATCCATGCTAATCCACCAAACTCGTCCAATCTATGCTTAAAATAAACTTCGATGTAAAGACGTCTGTTACCCAAATATTTTCTGTACCCACTGGCACGTGACGCGTGGTTAAAAATAGTGATCGCATCAAATACTTTACAAAATCCAAACTACATGCAAAATTAAAATCTAAAGTAAACCCACATCGCTTGTGAGTCGGTAATGGTTGTTTTAAGCTTCCGCATCTACCAAATGATCAAAAAGTCACTGTGTATGGAGTATGCAAATACTGTGTTATCGCTCTGCTCAAATCATAACTTGAAAAGAAAAGTTATAAAGATCGTCTTGTATACTGTTATTTCTAGTGCTCTTTGGAGCTCAGTATCCCTTGCAGAATCATACATCAATCAGTCTGAGACAAAAAATAAAATAGAAAGTTCCCTTATTGCTCTTTCAACGGCGCGTGACATTTATGCTAACGCGCAAAAGCTCGCAGATCGAGGTGAATGGCGGAAATTAAACGCGATTAAACATGGACTTACAAACTATCCTCTCTATCCATATCTTGAGTACGCAGAGCTTGTAGCAAAGATGAGCGTGCCAAGGCGGGGAGAAATTTCTCGTTTTCTCGAAGCTCATGAGCAAACCGTCTTGGGATACCGGTTAAGGTCAAAATGGCTTGAATATCTGGCACAAAAATCTCAATGGACAAATTATATTAAATATTATGCACCAGAGGAGGCTAGTGTTTCGCGTCAGTGTGAATACTTGGAAGCACTTTACAACCGAAACAACCGAAAGGCGGCTTTTGAGGGAGGCATCGCACTCTGGACCGTTGGCCATTCTCAACCACATCAATGTAATAAGCTCTTTAGGATCCTAATGCGGCATGAAAAAATCACAGATATCCATGCATGGAAACGCTTTAATCTAGCACTTTTGAATCATAATTACTCACTTGCAAGGTATGTAAAGCAATTTATGACAGGCGCCCAGACAAAAGATCTCGCAGAGGCGTTTATGAAAATAAAACGTAATCCAAAGTATCTGCTCAGTGGCGTCAACGAAGCGATAAATCGTAAGGATGCTATCCCTTTGATAGCGCATTCACTCAGTCACCTAGCAAATCGTAATCCAACAACAGCCATTGACTTTTGGTCAAACTGGGAGCATCGAGAATCAGTTGGCCCAACTGAAACTCACGAGTTTATATCAAGAGTTGTTAAATCATTTGTCAAAAGTGATAAAACTCAACATGCTGACCGAGTATTAATTAGATATAAAGATCTAATTAATACTGAATTCGAAGGTATCCTTATCGAATGGCGGATACGTCACGCGTTATCAGAACAGAATTGGACCGATGTCCAAGGTTGGATAGAAAAATTACCAATAGAATCCAAGAAAAAAAGCGTTTGGCGTTACTGGCGAATTCGAAGTCTAGAAAACAATGGGGTTTTTAATAGACAGGAAACCTATCGGCTAAAAACGGAACTTTCAAAAGAGCGTGATTTTTATGGGTTCATATCCAGTGACTCGTTGAATCAAGACTACAACTTTAATCACATACCGGTTCCTAAAGATGAAGTAACTCTAAAAGAAATAAGTTCTAATCTGGCTTTACAACGTGCTAGAGAACTTAATTTCCATGGCAAAAAGGTTGATGCTAACCGCGAATGGAACTCTGGAACGCGTGACTTTACAAGAGAACAATGGATGGCAGTCGCACAACTTGCCCACAATTGGGGGTGGCACAGTCGTGCCATCATAGCCATGGCGTCAGCCAAATACTGGGATGATCTACAAATCCGATTTCCTCTGGCGTTTTATGAATCGATCGATGCAGCCGCAAAAAAAGCCCAAGTACAATCTCACTTGCTTTACGCCATCGCGCGCCAAGAGAGTGCCTTTGAAATTCATGCAAGATCAAAAGTTGGCGCATTGGGTCTTCTTCAGATCATGCCGAGGACGGCGCGATCTACGGCCAGAAATTCCCAAATTCCTTATGAAAACAGTCGGCAACTAACGGATATAAACACAAATTTACTTATAGGATCTAGCTATTTCAGAAGTCTTCTGGAACGATTCGAAGAAAATAAAATACTTGCACTCGCCTCATACAATGCCGGACCTGAACGCGTCAAGCAGTGGCTCTCGAGAACTAAAGGTAAGCTTACTTATGATTTATGGATTGAACTGATTCCCTATTCTGAAACAAGGGGCTATGTTAAGAGCGCTCTTATGTATTCAACCATTTATTCTGAAAAACTAGGGCTCCAAAAACCAATGCTTGAACCTTATGAAATTGAACTTTTACTTTAATGCCACGAGAGTTTAAATGCTGACGGATATAGGTGTAAATCTATCGAGTTCTCGTTACAGAAAAGATCGGCGCAGTGTACTTCAAAATGCTCTTGAAGCAGGAGTGGGGAAATTAATTCTCACGGGAACATCGCTCTCTGAATCGAAAGCCACTCTAGATATTTGTGATTTTTTTGCGAATGATTTCCCTGAGATGCTTTATGCGACGGTTGGTATCCACCCTCATAATGCCGAACAGTTCAACCACGGTACCTCCGATGCGTTGTATAATCTGTCAGTGCATCCGTCGGTTGTTGCTATAGGTGAGACAGGACTAGATTTTTTTAGAAATATAGCATCCCCAAAAGCTCAACAAATATCATTTGAAGCTCATCTAGAGTTAGCTACAAAAACAGGTTTGCCAATGTTTCTACACGAGAGAGAGGCGGAGAGCCTACAATTAGAAATTCTTAAGGAGCATCGAAACTACTTTAAAGATGCAGTAGTCCACTGCTTTACAGGAAATCGGGCCACTCTACTTAAATACCTAGAGCTGGGCCTATATATTGGAATTACTGGGTGGGTATGCGATCAAAAAAGAGGGGCTGAACTGAGAGATATTGTGGCCGAAATTCCTATAGATCGGCTAATGATCGAGACAGACGCGCCCTATCTTCTACCTCAAAATATGATCTTCAAACCGAAAAACAAAAGAAACGAACCGTCATTTTTACCTTGGGTCGCAAAAGAAATTGCTGCCTGCCGAATTGAATGTGTCGAAGAGATTATTGAGCAAACAAGTAGAAATGCTAAAAAATTTTTTAATATTTAATTACAGTGATTACGTTAAAATTTTTAATCGCACTGTAACAACGCATTTTTTGGCAAGTCCGTAGCCACCCTTAAATCTTTAATGGTTATCGAGAACTTTTTCTCAGTCTTCAACACAAAGGGCGCTCGTATCTGACTAAGATCTGCTCCAGCTTTGGCAAGACATCTCAGCGGTACCGCACTTCGCACCCACTGCCCTTTGGGAACAGCCTTGAAGGTTGGACCCATCTCAAACGTCCCAGAACATGAGATACCGCAATCAAGCTCCTGCTGCACAGAGCCCTCGGGATGCTTCTCGATCATGAAAGTTACCGACAAGGCACCATCTTGATCCAAATAATCCCTCCAATCTAATATTGAGGAGGCTTGCCAAAAAAAACGACTCTCTCCTACACCACTCCAACTCACTCTTCTAGAGTCCTCCTGAAGTTCACCATCGACAGTTGTAACCGACAAGGACCCTGAAGGCAGGGTAGTCTCAGATCCGGATATTGCTAAGACATTATCGACTGATTCTGCGATATAAGCTGTGAACGGATTGCGTGTTATTCCATTAAAAATTATAAGCGGTTTTAATTCTTTTCTCTCACACGCAACGGTACTTAAATTGCGACTCACCTCACTGTCGTCTTCATAGTCCCTTCCGAAACCTCTCTCAAATAATATTGAAGAAACTGGAAGATCAGGATTTTCTAAATTTTTTTCAGTATTAGGCCATGGGAAAGGCAACTTACCCGTGAAGTCAAAACGTGGCTTCCCTGTAGCATCAGCAACCAAAACATCAGCCACACCGCCGCCCTCACTGCCAGGCAACCAAGCCACGACAAATGCGTCTGATCGGTTTATATGAGAATTAACCATCAGTGGTCTGCCCGTCAACATGACTGATACAATTGGGATATTCTGTTCGCGAAGCTTTGATACAAGTCTTAGGTTTTCAGAATTTTGATCACAGAATAACAAATCTTCCCTATCTCCGACTCCCTCGGCATAGGGATCCTCACCAAAGACGACCACAGCAATGTCTGGCGTGAAATCACTCTGCCAACTATCCCCTTTCGCATGCGCAACAGAACCTCCAACTTCCTCTATCGCTAGCTTTAGCCCCTGAAAAATTGAGGTTGCTCCGGGAAAGTCCTCATTTGAATTTTTATTTCCCTGCCAGCTTAGTGTCCAACCACCCGACTGTTTTGCGATATTGTCAGACCCATCACCACCGATCAAGATATTCTTTTTCCCACGGAGCGGTAAGATCCGTCCATTATTTTTGAGCAGTACGATGGAATCTCTAACCGCATTACGCGCTATGGCACGGTGCTCTTCAGAGCCTAACAGACCCGAATTTCCTGCTAATAATCTTTCTGATGGCGGCCCTTTGGAAAATAAACCAGCTTTTATTTTGACGCGCAAAATCCTCCTAACAGCATCATCGATACGCGCCATTGGCACCTCGCCAGCACGAACTTGCCTTATTGTGTTAGATAGAAACTTTTTCCATTGTTTAGGAACCATGAACATGTCAATCCCAGCTATGATTGCTTTGGGACAACTGGCATTAGTACACCCAGCAACCTGACCATGGCCATCCCAGTCTCCCACTACAAAGCCATCGAATTCCATATCCTGCTTGAGCACCTCAGTAAGGAGCTGCCTATTTCCATGAATCTTGTCCCCGTTCCAGCTATTAAAAGACGCCATGATCGTTTGTGTACCCGCCTCAATCGCACTTCTATAACCGGCACCATGGACCTCCAATAAATCAGCTAAATTAAGCTGAGTGTCACCCTGATCAACACCCTTCATAGTGCCGCCATCTCCAATAAAGTGCTTTGCCGTAGCAATCACTCTATCAGGGTCTTTCAGTGCACCCGGCAAGCCTTGCAGACCTCTTATCATAGCCGATGAGTATTCTCCTACAAGGCGAGAATTATCACTGTAACTCTCATAGGCCCGACCCCATCGGAGGTCCTTTGCAATTGCAATTGTGGGAGCAAAAACCCAATCTAATCCAGTAACCGCGACCTCCCGAGCTGTAGCCTGAGCAATCGACTCGACCAAATCGGAATCCTGCATCGCCCCGAGGCCAACATTGTGAGGAAAGAGGGTAGCGCCTTTTACATTATTATGCCCATGTACAGCATCGGTACCCCAAATAATGGGAATACCGGCACCGCCGGCAGTCGTATCAATTGACGCCTTGTAATATTCATCCGCCAAATCAAGCCAATCATAGATTGAGGAATCTTTACGCTTGTTGGGCCATGATCCGCCGCCGTTTAACACAGATCCTAAATAATAGCGAGCGACGTCATCTGCAGTGACATGCGTAATATTTCCTTGCACCATCTGACCAATCTTCTGTTCTAGCGTCATCGAGGACATAATTTCATCGATGCTTCGTTCTATTTCCTCTGCACCACTGCAAACAAGCGCCGACGTTAAAAACGACGTCAAAATGAAGATCACAAAAGCTAATTTTTTAAGTAGCTGACATTGACAAAATGTAGGCTGATTCATATCTGATCTTCACTCGAGAAAGTTAAGTATGCTTTTAGTTAGTCGTCGTGTTTTGTAGTTTTTTAAAAAGCGCGCAAATGATAATTCCTGACATTGCGCTTTTCCAGTAAAATATCGTCCAAGCTCCAAACAAATAGTAAAATCTTACGTACATCCAGAAAAATTAACTGCCTGATGAGGCTCAAAGCATCTTAGTTGATATAAGAATAAATAGGTGTGATTTATGGAAAATTTAAGGCGAAACATTTATCGTTTGATGCACATACAATTCATTAAGCGTACTCACTTTTCTGTATAGGTGAGCTTTTGAACATAAAAAACGAATACGTAGTACAAGGTGTAAAACTCCTACGCCCTTCGGACCGGCGAATCCGTCAAATAAAAAGGTATCAACAACGCAATACTGCCCATGGAAACAAGATTTGGCTTTCAAGCCTTGTGCTCATGGATTTTCTCACTGAGGAACCGCCCGCCCCCGATACCAGGGTAATCGAGATTGGCTGCGGTTGGGGAGCTCCCTCGGTAATGCTTGCAAAGCAGTTCAGAAGCAAGATAATCGCCCTCGATATCGACGATGCTGTAGAGCCACTTTTACGACTACATTGTGAGATCAATGGCTGCAAAGTCGATTTTCTAAGGAGAGACTTTGGCAGTTTAACTAGAGAGGATCTTGCACCATTCAAACTCTTAATCGGATCGGACATCTGCTTTTGGGATCACTTAATCGATCCCGCCTACAATTTAATTCTAACCGCACAAGCCATAGGCACCCTCAAAATTGCAATCGCCGACCCTGGCCGACCACCATTCTGGGACCTCGTAAACCGACTTGTAAAAACCACAAACGTTGAGGTTATCACCAGGACTATATACGAGCCAAGAAAAACTAGAAAATTTATTCTCCGTCTCTAGTCAAAGGGTCTATTCGATGCTGCCTTGCTTCTGCTTCCACTTCTACTTCTACTTCTACTAAAAAAAATATAGCTTAAACGAAGCAAACGCAGCTCACTGTGCCTCAAAAACACGTATGTAATCGACAAGCATTCGTTGAGGAAACTGAGTAGTCTGGTCGGGAGCACCAGGAAAGTTGCCGCCGACTGCAACATTCATAATAAAGAAGAAGCCGCCCCGAAACGGAGATAGATCTGCGCTGTTATCAATAGCCATCTCGTTAAACTGAAATCCGTCGATTAACCATTTAATAGAATCTCGCGTCCAAACTAGGCTAAACACATGAAATGAGGCCGCTAGCGACTCTCCGCCCGGGAGTCGATACTCGTTTGTTGGACCACCATTATTGGATGCGTTGCTTGTCGGCGAGTAAGCGGCGGCACCACCACCTCGGTTCCAATGCGCCGTGCCCACAACAATACTCTCGCCTCCAGAACCACCCGTCATTTCCATAATGTCAATTTCTCCTGACTTTGGCCATCCCACTGAACTGAAGCTATCACCCAGCATCCAGAGTGCTGGCCATAATCCTTTTCCAAATGGAGTCGCCGCCCTAATGTCAATGCGCCCGTAACGGAAACTTTTTTTGTTTTGTGTAGTAATTCGAGAGGAGGTGTACTGACTTCCGAAAACGTTCTCTTCTCTAGCCTCAATTATTAGTAGACCATCTTGCAAGGACGTGTTTTCTCTACGATAGTATTGCAACTCGTTATTTCCCCAACCGTTATTTCCGGTTCCAATCTCATAATTCCAATCAACCTCATTTAATTCGGTACCCGAGAATTCATCAGACCAGACAAGCGAATAACCCGGATATGACTCACTACTGAAAGCACCTCCAAGGTTTGGGTTTTCCCACGAAATTGTTGGGGAGGGCAATCCGGTTTCTGTAGTAGCGCCAGTAGGGCTTTCTTCCCAGTAAACATTATCTAGGAGAAAAGTAGTATCTTGCGTGTTAGTAGCCCATATCACAATCCCTGTATCTATCCGACTGAGATCAAGTCGTCCATTGCCAACTAGACTGTTAACTCCAACCTCGATGGTTTCCCACTCACCAACACCAGACCTCCCAATACGTTGGTCACCAGAAGTACAAGGAAACATGCAATCGACCTTCATTGTTATGTCAGCGTTTCCAGATACCACCTTTACGTCGAATTTGAGCTTTCCACCGGCATAATCAGACATATCCAGAGGTGTATCAGTCTTCAAGAAAAAACCAGCCATATCTCCTGAAGAACCATGGCGGATTTCAAGGATATCTCCACGCTCAGTGTCTGAAGCCATCTGCCAACTTATACTTGGACAACTCGCACCGCCATCATCACTGCAGGTCTGCCAGTTATTAGCCTGATCAAAAGCATTGAATACTGGATTCCAAGACTCGCCAATGTTCCCATTTTGGAATACGGAGAGCACTGCAGGTTGGACATTTATCGAACGAACTACCTCCACCGCCTTATTTCCTGACTCATCAGCGGCGTTGTAGGTGGCAATGTATGTACCAACCGTCGAGGTATCGACTGAGGAAGCGTCAACAATAACCACCTCTCCAGTATCCGATGTGGCACCTTGGTCGATGAAGGGGCTGCCCCGAATAACAGAGACTTGTGAATCGCCTGTAAGGCTGATCACCGGCGCGATTGTGTCGACCACATTAACTGTACGAGTTACTTCAGCGGCCTCATTTCCCGCTGCATCCACAACATTATAGGTAACAGTATACGAACCAACCACCGAGGTATCTAATAAGGACGCATCCACAACAACTGTCTCCCCGGTATCTGACGAAGCACCCTGATCGTTGTATACACGACCACGCTCAACCGAAATCGCTGTATCTCCAAGTAAGGTGATAGAGGGGGGCGTCGAGTCCGTCGACGTCAACTCACTTGAGGATGATGTAGCATCAGTACCTCCGCCTCCACACGAGAGGAGCGTAAAGCAGACCGCAACTTGAGACACTCTTTTAAGAATTAAATTCCCCAATCGGATACCCTCACAGAAACCCTATCTCACCAACCTTGTAATAAAAGTTCTCAGAAGTCTTTTCTGAATCCAACCTTATAAATGGG
>CENU01002920.1_pt1 | contig 27575 bp, 32 predicted proteins | sample 361331 | NCBI WGS metagenome assembly CENU01 (sample SAMEA2619766, study PRJEB7988) | marine metagenome | isolation source: saline water (ENVO:00002010), including | reverse complement strand
CCTCCTCCCAAGCCAGCTCCTCCCCTGGAGGCCCCTCTCCTGGAGGCCCCTCCCCTGGGGGCCCCTAACACAGGGTTAAGATCGAGCATGAAGCTTTCCCTAGATACACCGGAGCAGCTATCTGAATTGGCCTATGCCCAAGGCTGGCTACCGCGGAGCGTTAGCGTCACACGGCTCACCATCGCCGGACCAGGCAACATGAACTGCGTACTCCGCGGTCACTTAAGCTCGGACGATTCGCTGATCTTCAAGCAATCCTTGCCCTGGGTTGCCAAGTACCCGGATATTCCAGCGCCCGTAGAGCGCCTCGATGTTGAGGCTGCATTTTTTTCAGCACTCAGGGACCAGACCGCGCTGGTTGCGCGCATGCCACGCATCCTAGGATATGCCGAGGAAGAGCGTATTCTCTGCATGCAGGATTTGGGCGCGGGCCAAGATTTTACCGGGCTCTATGCAACCAGCACGGCGGATTTAGTCCGCTGGGTTGATGCACTCTCAGGCCTGGCGGAATGGCTTGCCGCGCTGCACCGAGTTGCGGTGGATGACCCAGAGGCGTTCACCAATCGGTCCATGCGCCGCCTAAATCATGAGCATATCTTTGTCCTTCCCCTCACCCAGGACATCGGACCCACGCCCGCCATCGGCCAAGCCGTAAGCGAGCTTCGGCAGGATGCGACGTTAAGGGCGGCGGCGGAGCGTTTGGGTAAGATTTATCTGGGCAACCTGGAAACCAGTGCAGCCTGCCTGCTACATGGCGACTTCTATCCAGGAAGCTGGTTGCAAACATCAAAATCCGCCATGGTCATCGACCCTGAATTTGGCTTCTTCGGGCCGCCAGAATTCGATGTTGGCGTCATGCTTGCTCACCTCCAGTTTGCGGGCTTTGATGCATCAGCGCGCGCCTCAATTCTGTCTGGCTATCGCCCTATCGAGGCCTATCAGCCGGCCTTGGCGGATGCCTTTGCCGCAATCGAGGTGATTCGGCGCTTGATGGGCGTCGCCCGGCTGCCGTTGGAGGCCAGCCCAGAGACCCTGGGCCACTGGCTCATCCGGGCACGTGACACCCTGGTCGCCTGGCATAACGCCTGTTAAGCGTTCAGGCAGTGAACAACGCTTCCGGCATATCCATCACCACCGAGGCATCTGCCATAATGCTGCGCTCCAGACCCAACGTCCTGGGCAGCAGCCGAGCGAAGTAAAATCGCGCCGTTTCGCGTTTGACCGTGCCGAAGTCATCGGCTGGGGCCAAAGTGGCCATGCGCGCCCACATCCAGGCGCATAACGTCATGCCCACAAGCTCCAAGTAATCGGTGGACACTGCCCCGGGCAGGTTGGCCTGTTCTTGAGCGCGCCGTAGCAGCGACCGGGTGGTCGCCTCAAGACGGTCGCAGGCCTGATCAAGTTCAGATACAAATTCATCGTCCACCGTGGTCTCACGTATCTCATCCAGCAGCTCGAACAACGTCCTACCCCCATCCCGCAGCACCTTGCGTCCTACGAGATCCAGGGCCTGAATTCCGTTTGTGCCCTCATAGATCTGCCCGATACGAGCATCTCTAACGATTTGCTCCATACCCCATTCCTTGATGTAGCCGTGGCCACCCAGCACTTGCTGAGCCATGACGGCACACTCCAGGCCACGGTCGGTAAGATAGGCCTTAACGACGGGAGTCAGTAATTGCGACAGGCGGTCCGCCCGCTCGTCCTGGGCATACTTCGCCAGATCAAGCTGCATCCCGGCATAGACTGCCAGCGCCCTACAAGAATCAATGTGGGCTCGCTGGGTTAGCAGCATCCGCCGCACATCGGGGTGAACGAGAAGGGAATCCGCTTCTGCGCCGGGATTTTGGGGTCCCTCCGGTGAGCGGCCTTGAATCCGTTCTTGGGCGTAACGTGCCGCCGCCTGGTAGGCGAGATCGGCCGCGCCCAGGCCCTGGAGACCCACGCTCAGGCGCTCATAGTTCATCATGGTGAACATGGCGGCTAAACCCTGATGCGCTTCGCCCAACAAGAATCCTTGGGCGCCATCATAGTGGATGACCGACGTCGCGCTGCCGCGGACGCCCATCTTGTGCTCGATAGAGCCACTGCGCCAGCCATTGCGCGGACCCAGAGACCCATCCGCCATGGGCTGGAACTTGGGCACGATAAACAGGGAGATTCCTTTGCTACCAGCCGGCCCGCCAGCGATTCTCGCTAAGGTCAGGTGCACGATGTTCTCTGCCATGTCGTGCTCACCGCTGGTGATAAAAATTTTGGTCCCGGTGACGTCATAGCTGCCGTCGGGTCTCGGCTCGGCCTTCGTTCTCATCATGCCTAGGTCGGTGCCTGCATGAGGCTCGGTGAGCGCCATCGCCCCAGTCCACTGGCCGCTGTACAGCTTTTCTAGGTAGGTTTGCTTCTGCTCTAGTGAACCATGGGCGTCGATGCAGAGACAGGTGCCCACAGTGAGGGTCCCGTATAGATAAAGGCTGGTATTCGCAGCCCAGAACATTTCCTCAACCAGACCCGCAATACTCTTTGGCAAACCCTGTCCACCAAAGGCTGGGTTGCCGCTAACGCCCAGCCACCCACCAGCGGTCATCTGAGAGAAAGCTTCCTTGAATCCAGGCGGAGTCGTGACTTCGCCATCATGCCACTGACAGCCATGTTCATCCCCCAGTTCATTCAGCGGTGCCATCACCTCAGCCGCAACCCGTCCCCCTTCAGCGATTACGGCGCCCACCAGGTCAGGCGTCAGGTGGCTGAACTCATCAATCTCAGCCCAACTTGACTGTACGTCAAAGACCTCTTTGAGCAGGAAATCGGCGTCTCTCTCTCGAATTGCGTAGTCCACAGCTTTGTCTCATCACCATCCAGTTCTTCATTCTAGCTAATGCGGGTAAGACGTACTAACCTCCTGAGCGTGTAAAATAGATGGACTTGGCAAATATCAGTCGATCAACTTCTACAGTGATCTACAGTCATACCTCGATTAACGGCTTTAGTTTTGGCCAATCGCCGGATGAGCTGATTAAGGTATTGGGCTCGGCCGATAAAAGTCGAGAGCTTTACAGTGGCGAAGTGGAGCTGCTTTATGGGGACAAGATTTTTCGCTTCCTCAACTTTCGCTTCGTAGAGTGCACTATTCCCGACCCAGGGCCGGTGAAACTCAACGGCATGTCCGTGCTAAACATCTACGAGTGGCTCGGCAGCTGTGCCGATGTGATAGATAGAGCCCGGTTCCGAATTTCTCTCAGCCAGGGGCTTGCCTATGACCGACGCGACCCGTCGGCAGGCTCGATAACCGTCTTTGAAGAATTCCACTGGGACGGGCTAATTGATCATCCCACCCCGACAACGCTGTTGGGTTGAGACATCGCCCACCCTCCGACGCGTTAGCGTTACCTTTCAAAATCCGCACCGTTAAGCCAGCCTCTGTGTCGGGAGGTGACCCATGTCACGTACGCGATTTTTTCAGAACGCACTGAATCTGCTGCTACCGGATCGCTGTTTGCTCTGCCTGCTGGCGCTGCCAGACGCCAGGTCTGATTATCTTTGCGAGCACTGCCGCATGGCCTTACCGCTTAACGTCCATAGCTGTTGGCGATGCGCCTTGCCCCTGCCGGGCCTGGAGCAGACGCCAAAGGATGTCGTATGTGGTGGGTGTCGGGTTGCGCCGCTAGCAGACCGCGCCATCGCCCCGCTCACCTACACACCCCTGAGCGCACGCTTGATTCAGCGCTGCAAATTTGGTCATGGCCAACGCGAGGCTATCTGTCTAAGTCAGCTGATCGCCACAGCCATCGTGCTTGGCTACCCTGAGGGCCTTCCTGAATTGATCATTCCGGTGCCCACCTCCTTTCTCAACCATCTGCGACGCGGTGGGAATCCATGTCATCTGCTAGCGAAACCGTTAGCGGCGCGTTTTAAACTCCCCGTCGTCGCCAGCTCGGTGAGACGCAAACACAGCGCGCCCCAGCGCAAGAAGACCCGTCGTCAGCGCCTCAACCTACCCGGAAACACCTTCACCCTGCGCAAAACCTGGCTGATCGGCGGAACTCTTGCTCATGAAATCCAGGGCCGCCACGTGGTCGTCATCGACGATGTGATGACAACGGGCACCACGGCTCGCCACATGATTCGCCTGTTGAGGGGGGCCGGCGCAAGCCGTGTGGACCTCTGGGCGGCGGCTCGAGCAGAAACGCCTGGCCCCTAGCAGATATGCCGCGCCAACGAGGCGTGCTTACTGCTATGGTCTCGGTTATGAGCATACGTTCCGATTCCAACGTTCCCTACGAAAACCTCACGCCGGATAAGGTCCTTGACGCCATCGAGGACGCTGGGCTGTCGCCCAGCGGCGGCCTCCTGGCTCTGAACAGCTACGAAAATCGGGTCTATCAGATCAGCCTTGAGGATAACGACTTTGTTATCGCCAAATTCTATCGGCCTGGACGATGGAGCGATGCGGCCATTGTGGAAGAACATACGTTTACCCAAGAACTGTTTAATGAGGAACTCTCTGTAGTACCCCCTCTGCGCGTGAAAGACCAAACCCTTCTCCAGCACGACGAATTTCGGTTTGCTCTATTCCCTAGACAGGGTGGACATGCGCCAAACCTGGAAAACGAGGACGACCTCGAAATTTTATCTCGCGCCATTGCGCGCATGCATGCTCTGGGCGCTCAACTTCCCTTTGAGCATCGTGAGGGCCTTACCAGCAAGAGATTGGGGCACGAGAGCAGGCAATTCTTGCTGCAGAATCAATTCCTACCCATGGAGGTTGAGTCCGCCTATGACTCCCTGACCGGCCACCTGCTGGAACGCATTGATCTGTGTATGGAGAACATCGACTCCATTCGCATCCACGGCGACTGCCATATGGGCAACGTGTTATGGCGTGAGGGCATCCCGCACTTTGTGGACTTTGACGACTGCAAAATGGGGCCCGGCATCCAAGATTTATGGATGTTGCTTAGCGGCGATAGAAACGCCCAACAAATCCAGTTGCGCGTCATCTTGGACGCCTATCGAGATTTCTTCGACTTTGATCCGGCGACCCTGACACTCATCGAACCCCTTAGAACGCTGCGTATCATGCACCACGCCGCCTGGATCGCCCGGCGCTGGTCTGATCCTGCGTTCCCCTCGGCCTTCCCCACATTCAACACCGTAAAATACTGGTCAGAGCATATCCTCACTTTGCGCGAACAAATGGCAATGCTGGACGAGCCGGCACTGACCTATCTCTATTGAACGGCTGGGGTGCCCGGGCGGGCGAACCTTATTCGATACCCAGCTCATCGCGATTTCGCCAGATATTGGCGTACTGATCTAAGAGGTAAGGCCGCTCCTCCAGCTCGCAGGCATCCAGCTGACGCTGCAGCGCCGTTACTGCATCATCCGTTCCATCAAGCTCACCTTGAACATGCTCTTTGACTGCTCTTGCATAACGATGGGTGGGGAAAATACGAAGACCGCCGACGATGGCCTGATCGATTTCTGCGGCCAGCGACCCCGCATCCTCTGCGCTGGAGATTGGGCGACCAAAGGTTAGGTGCACGCGACCCTTATACTCCGTTACACCCTTCACCATGCTGTGTATATCTTCCTCAGGTGACTTTTGATATTGCCCATGCGTCGCCACAGCGCACAGTTCCTTTGCCTTGAGCGGGCCACAGGGATCCACTTCATAAGAAACAGCCACCGGAACGATGGGGGTTTTAAGCAGTTTCGACAGGGCCTGCTCTTCGCCTCGGTAGGCCAGCAAAAGCATCTTCAGGACAGCTGTATCGGTTCGATCAAATCCATCCTTGGCGCGTCCTGGGCGTTGGGCAATCCAAACAGAAACACCCGCAGCGAGGGACTGTCGAATATAGGCGCTAGTGCGAGCCAGGGTGCGGTATTGGGCTCTCTTTCCGCTAACGCTGCGCTCGACCACAAAGCTCTTATTGAGGCGCATGAGATCGCCTACTAGAGAGTTGCCCAGTAAATTGTCGCCCACCGCCATGCGACAGGTGTCGTGCCCTTCCCGATGCAGAATGTAATTAAGCAGCCCTGAGTCCAACACGATGTCCCGATGGTTTGAGACGAAAAGGTAAGTGCGGTTCGGGTCGAGCCCCGAGAAACCCGATACCGAGAGCGCGGTAATAGAACGCTCTACCAATAACTCTAGATACTTGGAGATCAGCGCCTGAACGTCTCGAATCGAGACCAAGTTCCGGGCCCTGTAGCGCAACAGCCAGAAGGCCAACCAGCGTCCGAAGGGGTTGCCTGCGAGCCACCCTGGCAGAAGCAGTTCTGTCGCCGCTGCAACCAACGCCGGGGATTTCATCACACGAGCTACTACCTGTGGAACCTCATGGTCCTGATAGGGCCGAATGGCTTCAAATTCACTCACCCTGGTTCTCCAGTTCAGGCACGCCGGAGCCTCGCCGGACGCGACATAATCCACCCCGCCGAGACCGGCGCCTCGATTTCAAAGTGCCCGCATTAAAACGCTGAAGCAAATCCAACACCCCATCAAGATCAACAACACAAAGGCACCTCTGCGTAAGGCGGTTTCACTGAGCAGCGGCGGAAAAGCTCTGCCCAGCCATGCTCCGAGCACGACCAGGGGAATGCCCATGGCCGCTAAGGCTAACACTGTTTCTCCTAGACCTCCCTGAACACCGACAACCACGGTTCGCGTCGAGGTCGTAAAGAGGAAGCTGGCCAGCAGGGTTGCACGGATCGCCCCAACGGGCAGAGGTTGGCGATACCCAAACCACCCAATAATCGGGCCGCTGGCGGCAAACATGCCACCCAGAGTGCCCCCTAGAAAGCCAACGACAAACGTCTGCGGAGAACGACTCGGCTCCGCCTGAGGTTCAGGTCGGAGCATCATGGATAATCCGCCAAGGGTTATAAAAAGCCCCAGACACAGTTCAAGTAACAAAACCTGCTGCTGGTATAAAGCCGTGATCAGCCACACGCCCAAACAAATTCCGGGAAGCTGCCCCACACCCAGCCAGAACCATATTCTTCGATCCACGTTTTTCACATCGCCCAGCAGGGCGATCCCCGAATTGAGCATAGACAACAGACTGACCACCGCAGCCAGGGTGGGGAAATCGACAATTCGTACACCGCCCAGCACGGCAATAAGGATCATCCCCATCGCGAAGCCAGCCACCGCCTGTACATAGCTGGCGATGAACATGACGCTGAGCGCGAAAAAGAGAGCGGGTGGGTCCATGCCCCAGTCTGCCATACCCGGCATCAAATACCCGGACGAATCTAAACCAGCTCGCATTCTGAACCTCGATGAATGGCATACTGCTGTCTACCGAATTCGTCAGAGACGAGAAGACAGCATGGACTTAGCGCTACAAAACCGAACGGCCTTGGTGACAGGAAGTCATCGAGGTACAGGGCAGATCATTGCGGCCACGCTGCTGCAGCAAGGTGCTCGGGTCTTGGTCCATGGACTCACGCAAGAACAGGCGGAAGCAGCCGTTGCGGAACTCGGTCACGGTATCGCCGTCTGGGGCGATATCACCACCCTCGAAGGCAGCCAAGCACTGCTGGATCAATGCGCTGAATACGGTATCGATATTTTGGTTAACAATTTCGGTGCTGCAGGACCCAGCACCTGGGCCCAGGACGATACAGGTGACCAGGCCTGGCTTGATGCGTATCAAAAAAACGTGCTGTCGGCACAGCGCATCATTGACCACATCTTGCCTCGCTTGTCCTCTCTCTCCTTTGCAAGAATTATTAATCTGGGCACTGTGGGCTCCACCCGACCCGGAGCGAATATGCCCGCGTACTACGCGGCCAAGGGCGCCCTTGCGAATATGACTATTGGGCTGTCAAGACAAGTAGCCGGCACCGCCGTCAGAGTGAATCTCGTTTCTCCTGGACTCATTCTGACTCCAGAGGTTGAACAGCAATATCTTAAGCTCGGGATTAAGAAAGGCTGGGGAACGACCTGGGAGGAAATAGAGCCTCACGTTGCTAAAGACATTCCAATCGGGAGAATCACGCGTCGGGAAGAAGTCGCCGCCCTGGTGGCCTTTCTCTGTAGTCCACTGGCCGATGCCATTCACGGCCAAAATATACGTATCGACGGCGGCCAGCTTGGCATCGTGAGTTAGCGTTGCCATCCGTTGTGAGCAAGGGGTAACCACCTAACATGACTATCCATCACCTTCAGCTCAGGCTTATGGGCGTTGCTCTCTGCCTTAGCGTGATCTTCGTTCTGGATACCCAGCAGGTCACAGCCGTACATCAACTCTGGTTGCCGCTGACGCTAGCCCTTGGTGCCTATCTGATGACGCTGTCCGTCATGGCCATCACGATCACCGTGGGCACCTTGGCCGTGCTGAACATGGACCTGGGTGCGAGCTATTGGGTGTATGCCATCGCCTATCCCAGCCTTGGGCTTTTGTGCGGGCTGATTACGACCTTTATCTTGTGGCAGCGCTTTCGCCTACGCATCGCGGCGACCCACGATGCGCGTTGGGCCGATCGTCAGACCAGAGATCAGGATAGGTCAGATACCCCGTCACCGGGCGACGGCGACCACTTCAATCAATGAAGCACGCTGAGGCTCCGATCCCCACACCGAGAGGGGTTTTATTTGACTTCGATGGCACACTGGCACCCAACCTAGACCTTATGGATATGCGCCGCCAGCTGGTGGTCATGGCCGAACAGACCGACATCCCCCGCGCTGTCTATCAAGACCTCTATATCGTCGAAATGATCGAAGCCGGCAGCCGCTGGCTGGGCGTGCACCGCAGCGAGCGCCAGGCACAGGACTACGCCCAAGCAAGCCAACAAAGGATCATCGACATCGAGTTAGCAGCGGCGGCGGAAACTACCTTGTTCCCCTTTGTTCGCACCCTTCTGTCACGACTGAATGGTGAATCGATCAGGCTTGGGATCGTGACGCGTAACTGTCGGGCGGCCATTCACCGGATGTTTCCAGACCACGAAGACTACGTACAGGCCCTACACGCGCGGGACGATGTGGCGCATCTAAAACCCGACCCCCGCCACCTTGAGGTGAATCTACAGGCCCTTGATGTGGACCCCAAAGAGGCGGTTATGGTGGGCGACGGCATCCTCGACATGCAGGCGGGGCTCGCCCTTCAAATGCATTGCGTGGGCGTCTTGAGTGGAAGCAACGACACCGAGGCATTGGTTGCGGCAGGGGCCCACAAAGTGCTCCCTGATGCATCACAGCTTGCAGATTTATTCTAGTCGAAAGGCCAAAGCCACTTTTCATCGCTGATGATTTGCGCTCAAATTAGGGCCTGTTATTCGGAGCGCATCATGCAAAAAGTAACCGCTGCTAGAAACCTCATCAGCCCCCTCCTTGATGCTTTAATCCAACAGCTGGAAAGCGAAGGACAGCTTACCCATAGGGCGCACTTCAAGCGCATCCAGCTTCGGCTGAGTGCGGCAAGCAATGAACTCGACCTGACCTTTTCGATGTATGACCTATCGTCGTCCCAAGCCATCGGCTTTCAGTTCTCGACCACCGCCGAAGCCCTGGTTTCAACCATCCAGCTCAGAGCAGATCAGCTGGTTGCTTCCATGACGAATACCGGCGTAGTCCGTCATTAAGCAGGGCGCCAGCAACATAAGCCTCTCATCCGGGCGGGAATGACGTGACGCGACCTAAACTGGCAGAGCTATATCGTTACCCCATAAAGAGCATGGGTGGAGAGCAACTGGCAAGCATCTATTGCACCCGGACAGGCATCCGAGGTGATCGAGCCTGGGCACTCAAGGACGAAACCACGGGCGGGATCAAGGGGGGTAAACGTTTTCCAGAGTTGATGAACATGCGGGCGCGTTTTAAGAGGGAACCCACAGACGCCCTCAAGTCGCCACCCGTGGCTATTACCCTGGCCGATGGGCAACAGGTGTCCTCGTCGGACAGCGACATCAATGAGACCCTCTCCAAAGCCGTGGGGTCACCCCTGTCGCTTTGGCCGCTGTTGCCCGATGACCAAGTAGAACACTACCGCCGTCCGGCGGGCGAGCAGGGGAACAATATTGAGGACTATTTAAGAGAGGTTTTCGCACGCGAGCCTGGGGAACCCTTGCCTGATCTTTCCGCCTTCCCCAAAGAGCTCTTTATCTACGAGTCTCTTCCCGGCACCTATTTTGATGCGCTGCCCATTCTGTTGATGACCAACGCTGCCCTACGTACGCTGCAGCGCATTTCCCAAGAGGCCGGTGTAAACAGCCTGTTCGACATTCGACGTTTTCGGCCCAATCTGCTCATCGATGTGGACGGCGAGGGGTTTCCTGAGAATGATTGGGTGGGACGTCGAGCAGCCATCGGCGAGGCAGTTTTGAAGGTGGAAACCATCTGCCCACGCTGTGTCATGACGACCCATGGCTTTGCGGACTTGCCTCAGGACGCCAAAATCATGCGTCAACTGGTTCAGCAAAATGGCGGTAACTTAGGCGTCTATTTGAACGTCGAAGAGCCAGGCGCGATCACCGTGGGCGATAACGTCACCTGGCTCTAACGTATCCTAGGGGCCTAATTATTACCCGTGGGCACCTCAGTGAAGGGGATGCCTTTATCCATTCTGGGTTCCTGCGGCATGCCGAGCACGCGCTCCGCGATGATGTTCGCCATGATCTCATCCGTGCCGCCTGCGATGCGCAAACCGGGCGATCCCATGTAGCTCAGCTGCAGCAGGCCAGCTTCCTTTGACAGCTTTTCATCCCAAATAGCCCCGCTCATTTCAAGCAAATCCATGCAGAAGGATGCCATTTCCTGGTTCTTGGGAGCGCCAACCAGCTTACCGATAGAATTTTCGGGGCCGGGAATCTCACCGCGAGACATTGCCGTCATCGACCGATAGCCGGTGAAGCGCAGGCCTGACTCCTGTACATACCAGTTGGCTAATTTGGCTCGGACAGCCCCGTCCTCGATGGCGGGCTTATCGTCAATCATGACCTCGCTGGCGATGCGATAGGCCGTGTCTACGTTAACACCACCGCCGCCGCCGCCGATGGCCGCGCGCTCGTTCATCAGCGTGGTCAGAGCCACCTGCCAACCTTGCCCAACCTCACCCAGGCGCTGGCTGTCCGGAATCCGCACATCCGTGAAGTAGACTTCATTGAAATTCGCGCCCCCCGTGAGCTGTCGAATGGGCTTGATCTCGACGCCAGGAGATTTCATATCCAGGAAGAAATAACTCAGGCCCTTATGCTTTGGTACGTTGGGATCCGTTCGGACAACCACGATGCCAAAGTCCGAGTAGTGCGCGCCCGACGTCCATATTTTTTGGCCGTTAACAATCCAGTGGTCTCCGTCGCGTTCTGCCTTAGTGCGCAGAGCAGCCAGGTCGGACCCGCCGGCAGGCTCGGAAAACAGCTGACACCAAATTTCTTCGCCGCTCGCTAGCTTAGGAAGGTAGCGCTCATGATGCTCGGGGCGGCCCCAGGTCATCAGAGTGGGGGCAGCCATACCCTGGCCGATGACAAAAAACCCACCCGGCACATCGTATTTTGATTCTTCCTGATTCCAGATCACCTGCTCGATGGCGCTGGCGTTGCGGCCCCCGAACGCCTTGTCCCAGCGTATGCAGGCCCAACCCGCGTCATATTTTCGCTGCTGCCACATTTTAGCGATCTCGAGTTCATTCATTCCCTGGAGTTCGTCCTGGCTGGGCACGTTGTCTTTCAGCCATGCGGCAGCTTCTGCGCGGAACGCCGCCTCTTCTTGAGTATCTGTAAAGTCCATTCGCTTCTTCCTCTCTCTATCCTTGCTTAATCTGACTATCCGTTAGGCAACGTTAGTCTGCTCGTAAGCGGTCACTAGGCGATCTTGCCAGTACCCCTCACTGCCAATGCCCACGCTCAAAAGCTTTGCTCGTCGATAATAAAATTGGCAGTCAAATTCCCAGGTAAAGCCCATACCGCCATGAGTCTGAATGTTCTCTTCCGCCGCGAAAACCGACGCCTGGATGGCACCTACGCGAGCCGTCGCCGCCGCCAACGGTAGCTCGGCACTCCCGCTGTCCAGGGCCCAAGCGCCGTAGTAACAGTTGCTGCGTGCCAGCGTATTTTTGACGTACATAGCGGCCAACTTGTGCTTGATCGCCTGATACGAGGCAATAGCTCGACCGAAGGCATAGCGCCCCATGGCGTAATCTCGCGCCTGCTCCAGGGCGGCATCGGCAAGGCCCACCTGCTCCCATGCGAAAAGCACTGCGGCGCGATCGAGCAATGCCGTCATGGCCGACCAGCCTGCCCCATCGCCCCCCAGCAGCTCCGCTTTCGCGCCGTTAAACACCATCACCGAATGCCCACGGGAAAAGTCTAAAGTCCGCACAACCTCTTGGCTCACGCCCTCTTGATCGAGTTCGACTAGGTAAAGACTGGCACCATCTCCCGAGTCAGTTGCTCCGACCACGATGGCAAAGTTCGCAGCACGGCCATCAGGCACGGGAATCTTTCGACCCGTGAGGCCGTCGTCCGTCATTCTCGTGCTCAAAGAGCTGACGCTAGGCCTGCCGTTGCCTTCAGCTAGCGCAAAGGTGCCGATAGCCTCCCCGCTCGCCAACAGCGGCAACCACTTTTCCTTTTGCGCCAGCGTTCCATTTGCTAACAGCGCCTCCGTGGCCAGATACACCGATGAACTGAAGGGGATAGGCGCCACCGAGCGCCCAAGCTCCTCGGCAATGACGACCAACTCCAAATAGGAAAGTCCTAAACCGCCGAACTCCTCAGGGATGACTGTGGCGGTCCAACCCATTTCAGCGACCTTACGCCACAGCTCAGCGTCATAATCGGCCTCTCCATCAAGCACAGCGCGCACGGCGCTACCGGGACAGTTTTCGCTCAGAAATCCACGGGCCTGCTCGCGCAGGAGCTCCTGCTCTTCTGCAAATTCAAAGTTCATATCACCCCCTCGCCCCAAATTAAGGGTGAAATATACCAGACCTGGCGTCTGGGCCGATGCACAAAATTTGGACAATATTCCAGTGAACTTCCGCACTTCTCGATCCGGGTTCAAGCTAGAATTCGCTCATGAATACCACCGACTTTGGGCAGCTGGGGTTTCTTCGGGTCGCCGCTGTCTCTCCGCAAATCACAATTGGCGATGTTGCTGCAAACACAGCAACCATTTGCCAGCAGCTCAGCATGCTTGCTAACGACGGCGTGGCCATCGGCGTGTTTCCGGAACTTTGCCTAACCGGATACTCGGCCGAAGACCTCTTTTTTTCCGAGAGCCTCCTGCAGGGAGTCCGTCAGAGCCTGACGACGCTTTGTCACCAATCCCCGCTTCCCCTGCTGGCGGTCGGCGCTCCCTGGCGATTAGCGGACGGGCGGCTCATCAACGCAGCGGTGCTGATTGGCGCCGGCAGAATCCTGGGAATGGTGCCCAAAACCTACCTGCCGAATTACGGGGAGTTCTATGACCAGCGTTGGTTCAGCTCAGGGTTTGGCATCAACGAAACCGAGGTCAGCCAAGACTTGGGCACCTTTCATGTGCGCGCAGATCAGTTGTTTCAGCTTGGCGATTTGAGGGTAGGCGTCGAAATTTGCGAAGACCTTTGGGCGCCGATTAGCCCGGGCACGCAAGCGGCTCTAGCCGGGGCGCGGGTTTTGCTCAACCTCTCCGCGAGCAACGAGCTGATCAGCAAGGCCGAGTATCGTCGGGACCTGGTGCGAATGACCAGCGCCAGCAACCTTTGTGCCTATGTTTATGCTGGAGCCGGCGCGCTCGAATCGTCAAAGGATATTGTCTTCGGCGGCCATTGCCTCATCGCTGAAGCGGGCGTGATCCTGGCGGAGGGGGAGCGCTTTTCACTGCAAAGTCAGATGATTTACGCAGACCTGGATAGCGAGAGGTTGGCCCATGACAGAGGGCAAAACAAAACCTTCAGCCAAAGCCCTCGTCCAACACCCTATCGGATTGTATCCGCTGGCCCTGGGCTACCCAGCCTCACATCGTTGTGTCGCGAATTTTCTCAGCACCCCTTTGTGCCGGATGATGAAGATGAGGTCGCGGCCAGAGCCCAGGAAGTCTTGAGCATTCAGGCCACCGGCCTGGCCCGCAGGATGCAGGCCGCAGGCACCGAAAAACTGGTTATCGGCCTATCAGGCGGGCTGGATTCCACCCTAGCTGTCCTGGTAGCCAGGGACGCCCTTGAGAAACTGGAGCTGCCCGGAGAAAACCTCTGCGCCCTTACCCTGCCAGGACCTGGAACATCTGGCGCTACCCTGGCCAACGCGAAGGCCCTGGCCGACGCCTTAGAAATCTCCCTGCAGGTGATCCCTATTGATGCTGCCGTCACGCAACACCTGGATGACCTGTCACATACGGGTGACCACGATGTGGTCTATGAGAATGCCCAGGCGCGAGAACGCACTCAAATCCTGTTCAATCATGCCAATCAGATTGGCGGCATTGTCACCGGCACCGGCGATTTGAGCGAGCTGGCGCTCGGCTGGTGCACCTTCAATGCTGATCACATGGCGAATTACAATGTTAACGCCAGCGTGCCCAAGACCATGATCGCCTACTTGGTCCGCTGGTATGCACAACATCGCTCCAGCGCCGCACTGTCCAAGGTGCTCGGCGCAGTGCTGGAAACACCCATTAGTCCGGAACTAATTCCCCCTGATGCCGACCAAATCTCGCAGCTGACCGAAGATTTGGTGGGACCTTATGAACTGCACGATTTCTTTCTCTATCACTTCCTCAGAAACGGTAGCGGCGCAAAAAGGATTTTTTCCTTGGCCTGTCTTGCCTTCGGCGAGCAGTATCCGGCTCAGACGATAAAGCACTGGCTCGGGCAATTCTTTCAACGATTCATGACCCAGCAGTTCAAAAGAACGACTCTGCCTCCCGGGCCCAAGGTAGGTAGCGTCAGCCTCTCGCCCCGGGGTGATTGGAGGATGCCCGATGAGGCTGGCTATAAGCATATTTTAGAAGAGATAGAAAACCTGCTTTGATAACCTCAAGCACCGCGTATTTGCCCGGAGATAATGTCATGGCAGCTCGTCAATTTAGTGCCCTCCGTCTTCCCATGAACTCCCTGCTGCTTGCGCTGGCCCTACTGGCGAGCGGCACCGCCCTGGCCGCCAGCAGCCACTGCGGTAAGGAAGGCGTATGGATCGAGATTTTGGGCGCCGGAACCACAGCCCTTGACGGGCAAGCCGCAAGCAGTTTCCTCATCTGGGAAGACAACGCACCGCGAATGCTTGTCGACGTCGGTGACGGGTCAAAGCAGGGCTTCGAAAAGTCTGGCGCCACTCTCAACGGTATAGAAGTTATTGCCCTCACTCAGGTCCAAATCGACCATGCCGGCGACTTAGGCGCTTACCTCATTGCATCCGCAGAAAGTGAGCGGGCGGCGCCCCTGACAATTCTTGGGCCCGACAGCAATCAGTCGCCTCTCCCCAGCACCAGTGAATTTATGCAGCGATTGATTGGCGCTAATGGCCTGTATCCCCAGTACGCGGATGCGTTGACCTCTCGATCGTCGCCTGGGAATTGGCTTCGCATTGCCGACGTGCCCGCAACGGGGTCACGACGATGGGCGCGTTACGCCAGTGACTCACTGCGCCTTGCGGCCATTCCCGTGAATCATGGCGATATCCCGGCCCTGGCCTGGCGCGTGGAGATAGGAGGGAAAACAATCGTGTTCAGCGGCGATTTCAACAACGTAAAAAACGCGGTGGGTAAATTCGCGAAGGACGCTGATGCGCTGGTTGTTAGCCACGTAATACCAGAAATTTCCCGTGGTGCCTTGCGCGAAAAATTTGCGCTGCCTTCCCAGCTTGGGAGAGTCGCCGCTCAGGCAAACGCGCGGATGATGATCCTCGCTTCTCGCAGCGAGAGGACCCGAGGACGGGAGAGCCTCAGCCGCCAAGCCATCGAGCAGAGCTACGATGGCCCGCTCTTATTTGCCAACGACGGTGAGTGTTGGGGGCTCTAACTCCCGTTAGCCGAACTCCCGTTAGCCTAACACCCCGTAGAAGGGGCGAGAGGTCAGCCACTGGCTCTCAGGAAATCCACGGCCAGCCGTGACATCGCGTGAACGGCAGGTTTGAGAGCACCTTCATCTGCGTCAAAGAACGGTGAGTGATTGGGAATCGCTTTCTCGATTGGGACCCCCTCAGGTCTTCCGCCAATGTAAAAGAAGAAGCCAGGAACCTGTTCCTGGTAAAAAGAGAAATCCTCCGCACCGGTGACCGGTATAGAGATCGTCACACCATCCTGCCCATAAACTTCTTTCAGCGTCGGTGCCATCTGCTCGGTCAATTGCGGATCATTGAACGTTACGGGCACGCCGGGGTCGATGTCGATCGTGGCGGTAGCGCCCTGAGACGATGCGATGTTAGTAACCGTGCGACGAATTTTTTGGTGCACCAGGGCGCGGATATCGGGATCGAACGTGCGAATCGTCCCGCTGAGGGTCGCGGTCTCGGGTACGATGTTGTTGCGGACACCGGCCTGAATCATCCCGACGGTCACCACCACCGGATGCTGAGTGATGTCGATTTGACGCGCAACGATAGTCTGCAGGCCGTTAACGACCTGGGCCGCTACAACAATGGGATCAACGCCTGCCCAGGGTCGAGCGCCGTGAGTTTGACTGCCGGTGATCTCTATATCGAATCGCTGGGCGCTGGCCATAATACCAAGCGCGCGATACATGGCGGTCCCCACGGCCGCAGACTGGGAAATATGCAAACCCATAATCGCATCCACAGACGGATTCTCTAAGGCGCCCTCTTCGATCATGAGCTTGGCGCCCCCGGTTTCTCCTCTCGGCGCCCCTTCCTCCGCGGGCTGGAAAATAAAGACCACGGTGCCCGGCAATTCGTCACGCACACCAGCCAGTACCTCAGCAGCGCCCATCAAGATCGCCACATGGGTATCGTGGCCGCAGGCGTGCATGACGCCCACCTCTCGCCCCTCGTATTGTCCGCGCGCCTTAGAGGCAAAGGGGAGGCCTGTTCTCTCTACTACGGGCAGGCCATCCATGTCCGCACGCAGGGCAACCACGGGACCAGGCAGACCGCCGCGCAACACGCCAACCACGCCGGTATGAGCAACTTGTGTTCTCACCTCGAGGTCCAGACGCTGTAAATGTTCGGCGACCTTTTTACTGGTGCGAAACTCCCGGTTGGAGAGTTCTGGATGTTGATGAATATCTCGCCGCCAGCTAACAACTTGCTGTTCAATGGCCGCCACGCTTTGGGCGATGCGCTCATCGAGCTCGGTGGCGTGACTCCCCGCAAAAACGGTGAGCAGAGCGATTAAAAAAGGGATGCGGATCATTGTTTTCTCCTAATCCTTCGTGATCGAGACAGATGATCGAGGCGCGCGGTAGCTTGGAGTCAGCCGCGTTAAACGCATGGCACGTAGCTTAGGCGTCTATGCATCTCGCAAACAAAATCTGGGTACTGTCGAGACAGCTCGCTGAGATCGAAAGTTTCGGCGATGTGCTCGCGTCCCTGACGCTCGATCAGAAGTCTAAAGGCGTGCATCAACACCCATTCCTGTGTGTTGGTGCGACCACAAAGCACCTGATAGAAGCTGGGGCTCAGGGTCACCCGGTGATACTGCGCCTGGCTGCCCTCGAGCACCACTTGATAGACATTGGCCCCCACCATATTCACACTGATCATCCTTGGATTCCGATCCGTGTTTACGACGTTCAACTATGACCGAATTTCAGCCGCTCTGCCAAACCTTGCAGGACCTTTGGTATGCGGAGATACCCTTATCCAAGGCCATGTCTATGCAGATCGTTAGTTTTGACGGCCATGAGCTGGTAACGGAGGCCACGCTTGCACCGAACCGCAACGTTCACGGAACAGCGTTTGCCGGGAGCCTGTATGCGATTGCAGCCTTAACGGGTTGGGGTTTGGTCCATTTGAGGCTGCAGCTAGCCGGGCTCGAGGCCTCTATCGTCATTGCCAGCGGGTCAATCGACTACGCCTGCCCGGTGGCGGAAACCATTCGTGCTCGAAGCCGCCTGGAAGATGAGTCGCATGGGATGGCTGCACTGAGGCAAAAGCGTAAGGGGCGGTTTTCCGTTAACACGGACATATTGCTCGCGGATGGAGCCAGTGCCTCCGCGTTTGCCGGCAGCTATGCTGCTCGCCTGGCACCAGCATTGGTATAAGCCGTGATTCTCAAACACAGCACCACAAAACCCGCAGAGGCGAAGGCAGCCGAAATAGAGTGGCCGTCGGAAATCGCCCTCATGGTGAAGGTATAAACAAAGATCAGCCAGATATAGTGTAGGCCGGTTAGATGCAGACGGCTCCACCAGGGGCCGAGCCGACGTCTAGAAGCGTCGTTGCTGGTCAGCGCCATAGCCCAAAAAAAGACAAATCCGGTCACACCAAAAATCAGGGTCACCCAGGACACTGCTTCCTGCGTCGTAGCGACATAGGTCACAACATAGGCGAAGTGGACGGTTTGCGACAAAGCCGCAGACAGCCCGAAGAAGCGCCGATTAGAAACCAAACGGCGGCCAACGCCGGTAAGCTGAAGGATGGGACGGGCCGCATAGGCGACTAGGAATGCAGCAAATGCGAGCCGAGCGGTCACTCGAAGCATGTAGCCTACATGCTCTTCCAGTACGATGCTGGCCCCAAGACGTCCAGGTTCCAGCACGAAACAAGCCACCAGGGCCACCGCGGTGCCGCCCAGAATGATGCCCGGTGACCGAGCGCCCCGGACTGCCAAGGGGGGAGCTTCCTTATCTTTGATAACGTTATTCACTGGGCTCTCCTGCTTTCTCCCTCCTCACTCAGTAAGGAAGGTCAGCGTGCTTTTTGTTTCTTGTGCCCGCCTTACGCCGTCCTTTCCCTTGGCGACCTGGAATCTCCAACTTTGGACGGCAAGCGCAGCCGCTCTCTCAAAGGATTTTGCTAAGGCATCTAATTCCAATCGAGACAGCTGTTGTTCGCCAGACAACCACCTCACTTTGATGATTGAAACATCCCTCACCTGGCCTGCGGACGTTATGACGTAGTGCACGTCAACTTCAGCCTCAATTCCTTGAGCGCTCGCTTCTACCGGATAAACGGGGGCACTACCCCGGACCAGTACGGGTATCGGCTCGTATGCAACGGCGGCACAACCTGCCAAACAAACCAGCAAGACCAACAGCGCCAGCCCCCGGGCACCTCGAATCAAAGCGGTCTGCCGCCAAGTCCTTGTGCTATGAATGATGATATCCACCCCCTTACTGATTTAAGCGGCCTCAACCTGAATCAAGGCCCGACTCACGGTATGCTTTACAAAATCTTGAACGCCGAGCGCCCCTTTGTCTGAAGATTCACCTATTCAACCCGAGAACGATGACGAGTCAGATTCGCTGAGTCTATCGCAGATGTTTGGCAGTGCCTTAGCTGCGGCCTTGGGCATTCAGTCAAAGGCAAATCGAGAGCGCGACTTCGCCAGGGGCAAGCCTTTCCACTTCGTCATCGTCGGCTTGGTCTTTACCGCAGGCTTCGTCATGCTCATGAGCTTGGCCGTTCAGCTGATCCTTAGCCTGGTGGATACTCCCTAACGCCCTTCTTGGTCAGGGCGAGATCTGAGCCAATCAACGATGGGGGGTATTAACCCGGGAAGGTATTCACCGTAGGGACGGTACAGGGCCAACAGTGCGTCGCAGCATTGCTGGATGCTGGCATCGTTGCGCTGACAGGCTGTAAGTTCAGCATTGACGGCACCCAGGGCCTGGATCGCGGGAGCCACGTCATCGGGCCAAGGCCCAGGGCAATCCCTTACAGCAGACCTCAGAGGCTCCAACGCATCCCATCCCAGGTGCTTCAAGCTTTTCGCGAGAACATGTGCAGACCAACTCTCGGGTGCCAAAAAATCAACCGCCCGCCCCAACGGCGTCGTGACGCGGTAGGGCCTCGCCTGGGGCATCTCCCGGCCTGCTATTCTGGCGAGCAAGGCCTCTTCGCCCAGCAGTCGGCCATACCACTTTATCGGCTCGAGAAAGCTCAAGAGAAAGATTTGCCTGTCGCTCAACCCCAAACCTGCAAGGCGTTGTTGTTGATGCGTGTAGGGGTGCGGCGATAAGGTCTCCCAACACCCCTCGAGGCGCTCATAGAGATGGTCTATTTGACGGCAACTCGCGGACGACCAGAGCCGTTCGGCCACCGCGGGCAGCCGGCTCCATAGTCGTGTTGGCAGGGTGTCCGGGTCGACCAGTTCGGACCAAAGGCAGGCCTCTCCGCCCAACACGCTGGCACCCCCAAGGGGTTCTACTAGATCAACGGCGCCTTCGCGCCACATACGAGTCCAGGCCATACCCTGAGCCACGTGCTGCAACCGGACATCTTCCAGGCTTTGATCTTCGAGCAGGATTTGGCTCTGCTGATCAGCGCTGGGGTCAAAGGCATAGTGCACATCCGCGGGATAGTTCAGATCAAGATAAAAGGGCGCTGAAACCAGGCAATCTTGCCCAAGCTGAAGAGCCTGGTCGCGAGTGGTCACGCCGCGCCAGTTTTGCACAAGGCAGGTTGGCATGTCCGGATGCAGCACCTCATCCCAGGCAACTGGCTTACGCCCCAATCCCTGGGTGATCGCGACCAGACGCTGCAAGAAGTAGTTCGCCAGGTCTTGGGTTGAGGCCATTCCGTTGTCAGCCATGAATTGCGTGATAGCCTCGCTCTGCTGCCACCAGTCGGGGCTGACTTCATCACCCCCTAAGTGGATATATTCGTCAGGAAAGACCTCAGCCACATCCTGCAGGAGCACGTTGAGTGCCCGGTAAACCACCTCCCGAGTTGGATCAAGACAGGCCGGGTGAACGCCAAAGCGATCGGTGGGCGCCACGGGGTGCAGGCCCCACTCTGGATAGGCCGTCAGCCAATGATTCACGTGCCCGGGCATATCAATCTCCGGAACGATTCGAATGCCCCGTGCAGATCCAAAGGCCACCAGCTGCTCGAGCTGTTGGCGGGAGTAATGTTGCTCACTGGCTAGGGCCGGCCAGCCAGGGCTGGCAAAGCGAAAAGCCTGATCGTCGGTGAGGTGCAGGTGCAGCACATTCATTTTCAGCAGCGCCATCCCCTCAACGACTTGGAGCAGGGTTGGCAGGGGAAAGAAGTGGCGAGCCACATCAAGGCACAGTCCTCGCCAGAGGAATCGAGGCTGATCCTCGATCCGACAGAAGCTTGGCAGTTCTGCATGGGAAAGAAGTTGGTAGGCGGTTGCACAGGCGCGCAACCCGCCCCAAGTCGTGGCCGCTCGAACAAGGACTCGACCCGCATTCCAGGTCAGGGAGTAACTTTCGTCCATGCCCAAATAAGGAGGGCCAGACTCTTGGGCGGTAATCTCCATGCAGATATGCACCCGATGCCGTAAACCGCTGGCCGGCGTGAACAGCTGACGTAGGTAATCGTCGACCCGCAAATCCACCCCTTCGATCCACTCAAACTCAGGCAGCCCAAGCTCGTCGGCTGGGTCAGAGGCCTGGGGATCAGAGTCGCCTTGCTGATCCAAGGTAATCTGCTGTGGCCAAGGAAGCAGGGAGAGATTGGGAGGGCACGGATTCATAGCGTGATTATGCCGCAATCTTCCCGGGCGCGGCGCTACTCCATGATCATGGGAAAACGATAACCTGAGGGCGAGACCTGGCGCGTGAAACGCATCCCCTCCAGCAGCGCACTGTGATCCGCCATGGGCACCCACAGCGATTGACCGCCCTTGGTTTCTGCCACGCCAATGGCGTGGCCCACCAACCATCGCCCTATCCCGTTGCCGCGATAGGGCGGCAGCACGTTGAGCATTTGCAGAGTAAATTCTGTCTCCCCCGACTCGGGCGCTGTCATGGCGTAGGCGGCAATTACCGCACCGTTATGTTTAGCAACGCGCAAAATGTCTGAACCTTGAGCATGGGCTCGATAGGCGGTCGCTAGGGTTTCTGGTAAATCATCACCCACTGCCCTAAACACCTGATAGTCACGTAAAGACAGATTTACCCTGGTCATGGACGCTTTCCAAAGCCTTTAAACAGACGGTTCAGAAACTCACCCAAGCGCCGGCTTACCGTTGAAGCGCGCCCAGGGGGCGGGCCCAGGCGGGCGCGGGCCATCAACTTCGCCAGCTTTTGATAGTTCTCCCAGGAATCGTCGATTCCAAACCCTGCCTCGGGAAAGGCCGATAGGAAATCATCTCGCAGTTGGGGCAGATAGCGCTGGATAAAGGCAAGGCCGCGCTGATTAAAATCCCGTGGGTAAAGCGCCGCGCCATGGGCGGCGAAGAGACTTGAAACTTGCCCATCCTGGAGTCTCACCGCACTCAGCTGAGGCTCGCGCTGGCGTAAGAACGACGCACTTAATAGCTGATGATGAAAGGCGAAAGCCAGTAAAAACCCCAGCGGTAAGAGTGCCTTATCTAGTGATCCGGCCTCGATCAGAAAATCGTCCACGCTGGCCAAAGGCATCTCGTCTTGAGTGTTTATCGACATGGGATGCCGAACCAGAGCCTAGCCTGATGCCCCATTGGCTGTGGGCGCATCCGGGTCCTACGGGGCATCCGTACACAAACAGCCGCCCACAGAGCGTCTCGAGTCACGGTTTGCATGTGTTCTCGCCCGTATCGGAATTGGCGGAGAGGGGCCGATCACCCTGCAGGGTGATGCGATGCATTCGCCGATGCTGGGGGAAAAAGTCATTCACGGGTTTATGTTGGGTGACCCGGTTATCCCAGATTGCAACGGTACCCGGCGCCCACTGGAGCCGCACCGTATATTCCTCTGACACGATCTGCTCGAACAAAAGGGAAAGCAGCGCCTGGCTTTCCCGAGCGGATATGCACTGAATATGAGTGGTAAATAACGGGTTCACGTAAATACCCAGACGCCCGCTTTCCGGATGGCGACGAATGACTGGATGAACAACCGGTGGGTGCAGGGCAAGGGTATCCGCCAACCGTTCCGCACCGCCAGGCTCTGCAAGGCTCTCACGAAATCCCTGTCTAAAATCGTGGACAGCCCAAAGGGGACGCAGCATCTCTCGCATCCCGGCGGAGAGGCCGCTGTAGGCAGCGGATGCGCTGGACCACAACGTATCGCCCCCAATTTCCGGGATAATTTGGCCCTGAAGCAGCGTGTACGAGGGCGGCTGCTGCATGAACGTCATATCAGAATGCCAGACCTCAATCTTTGATGGTTTAGCTGCAGTGCTTTCTAGAATTTGAACATCCGGGGCGTCGGCTATGGTGTCGTAGGCGGGATGACCAAGAACCTGTCCAAAACGCTTGGCAAAGGCAGCGAATAGAGCTGGCGTCATTTGTTGGTCGCGGAAGAACAGCACCTCGTGCTCCAGGATGGCCTGATGCACAGCAACATAGACCGCTTCAGACTCTGCAATGTCCTTCAGGCTAACGCCTTCCACGAAAGCACCCAGGGCACCGGCTGCCCTGCGAACGACGAGGTTAGTTAAAGCCTGCTGAGACACTTTGCACTCTCGCAATCCATAAAGTCCGGTTTGGGTGGCGTTGTGGGATTGTAACCGGCAGCCCAATACCGCGATAGCCGCCTCGAATGATCCGTAGAATCTCAGGGGTGAGCCCTGGTAACCTCACTTCATGGGGCGTTATCGAGCACCGGAACCACCTAAGACAGCAATCATCACCCCCCGGGGGAGTGCACGGCTGAGAGCCGAGCTATCTCATCTTTGGAAAGTAAAACGCCCGGAGGTCACGGCTCGGGTGGCCGCGGCCGCTGCACTGGGAGACCGCTCGGAGAATGCCGACTACCATTACGGCAAGCGTCAGCTAGCTGAGATTGATGGTCGCATACGCTATCTGGATAAGCGCCTAAGGACCCTTCAGGTCGTAGACCGCAAACCAACCGACGAGGGCCTCGTTTATTTCGGCGCCTGGGTGTGGCTCGAGCCTCGGGATGATCTGGAGCAGCAAAAGATGCTGCTTTATCGAATCGTTGGTCCTGACGAGATTGACGATGACCCTGCCTATATCAGCATCGACTCGCCCATGGCTAAGGCATTGGTGGGCAGGCGATGCGGGCAGGAGGTCAGCATCGTGCAGCGTCAGGGAGACAGTCGTCTCCTTACTTTCAATGCCACGACGAAGGATAGCGTTTTCGACATCGTGAGAATTTTTTACGGTGAGCGCGACGGATTTTAAAATGATCCGCGTATAACGGCTGTACCCACTCAAGGAGCAACGGCTCATGACTCAATTTTTAAATCGCTTTGCCGCCGGCGGCCTGCTGTGCCTCAGCGCAGGCGTTGTTTTGGCCAACCATGACGGCATGAAATCACAATCAGGCGGCGATAAATGGCGGAAGCAGACCCCCGTGGTAATCGCTCAGATCGAGGAGGCGGCCCAAGAGCGGCTTCGCGCCGCCGATCAGGATGGCAATGGCATATTGTCCATCGAGGAGTTTCAGACCATGAAGCCACGCCAGAGCCAAGCCAGATTGGGCGAAGATCGACGGACTCGCAAACATTCGGGTAAAAAGCGGCAGCGCCACCAGAAGCGAGGTCACAGAAAGATGACGAAAGAGGCGCGAGCTGAGATGCAGACCAAAATTGCGGCGATTACCTACCAGCTATTAGATAGCGACCAAAACGGCAGCGTCAGCGAAACGGAATATGCGGCCGCCAATCACCGACAGATTAGACGCGCTGCTCGGAGTCAGGTGGTATTTGCCTCTCTGGATAAGGATCGGGACGGGCTGTTAAGTCCAACGGAAGTCCCCACGGCCGTAAAGCGGCTGAGGGCGATGGATGAAGATGGTGACGGAACGGTAACGCGCAAAGAGATGCGGGCGGCCCGCAGGGCGGCGTCACCCTCCTAGTGGCAAGGTGCCGAGAGGCCTATGACCAGCCCGTCGGATGGACAACTGATGGCCCAGGTTTGCCAGCAGGATCAGGCAGCGTTTAATCATCTGGTGCGCCGTCATCTCGCACCCCTGATGGGCTACGCAAATCGACTCTGCGGAGATGCCAGTCGTGCGGAGGACCTGGTTCAAGAAACTTGGCTTCGCGTATGGCTGCATGCGACCCAATATCGTCAGGATCGGGGCGCGTTTTCCACTTGGCTGTTCACCATTCTCCAGCGCCAGTTTATCGACCATCAGCGCAAGTTTGGCAAAGAAACCTATGGCGCTGAGCGTGACCTGGGTCACGCTTGTAGGCTACCCGATGAAGCTGCGGGACCTGCGCAACTGCTGTTTCAAGCCCGTGAGCAACAGGCGTTTAAGCGTGCTCTGGCAACGCTACCGGAACATCAGCGATGGGCCCTTCTGTTAAGTCATCAGCAGGGTTTTAGCAATGTGGCCGGCGCGCAAATTCTTGGCGTGAGCAGACGCGCTTTCGAATCGTTGCTGGCCAGGGGCCGACGCGCCCTGCGCCTGGAAAGATTCGAGGCGACATCAGGAACAAAGGTTCAGCCTAGGGATGGAGGAACATGAGATGAAAGAGACGACCTTCCTAGACTTATTGGACCACCTGGGTCCGGAAATAGGCACCTGGCCGGACCCGGACTCTGCACGCAAGCTGCTTGCCGACTCCCAATCCGCGAGGGCGCATTATGATGCCGCGAAATCTGTTGCTGCGGCCCTCGAAAAACTTGGCTCTGAAACCGATCCGCTCCTGTTAGAGGCCCTGGCACAACGCATTGCTGCCGACGTCCCGAAGGTTCAGCAACACAGCGACTTGGACAGCCTGACCTGGGGTTGGCCGACGGCCGTAGCGGCAATGATACCTCTGGCCATTGCCTTTTCGGTGGGCTGGAGCGTAGGCGTTGCGACGGAAACAACGCTCGCGGAGAGTGAACTGCTAGGGGCCTGGCTCTACCTGGAAGACCTTGAGCAGTTCGAGGGGTTTGACGACTGGCATATCGAGGACTTCTAGCATGAAACAGCGATCTCTCATTATCCTGCTCCTGTTCTCCATGACCGTAAATGTGGCCGGCCTGGGTTTCTTCTTTGGCCAGCAGGCGTCCGCGAGGGCCGTCGGAGATGCCACGAGGGCCTATCCCGGATGGGTTAGACAACTGCCCGAGCAGCGCAGAGCGGAGCTAAGGCCAATCTTACGAGAGCAAAACCGTCTCAACCGACCCGAGCGGCGTGCCCTTCGAGCCCAGCATCGCGAAGTGCAAACAGCGCTGTTGGCGGAGCCCTTTGATTTGGCCCAGCTCGATCGCGCACTGGACACATTGAATCATCAGCTCGAAGACAACCAGCGGCGGCGCAAGGCAGCATTTTTGGAAGTCGTTCAGGCACTCTCAAAGGCCGAGCGTCAACTTCTTGCCCTTGATCTCAATAGAGGGGAGCGGATGTCCTCAAAGCTTCGCGCTAGACCCGATAAGAGAGGGTAAGGGGCCGAAACAGAAGGGTTCCCAGGGGCCGGCGTAACGGGAACCTAAGAATGCCGAGGACGCAACTCCGCACGAATAGAAAGGCGCTCCTTAGGGGCTGAAGAGTGAATACTTACTTTGGTCTTCGATGCTGATGGAATGGGGCTAGCGATAACCATCAAGCTTGAGCTGAGGGCCTGCCAAAGGGCCTCATCCAGGGGCAGCCGGTGGTTTGATACAGCCAGCAACTCGCGCACGATGATGACCGCCGCGCGCCTGAGCGACGATTCGCTGGGCTGCAGGCTGAGAGTATGCTGTAGCTGTGCTGGCACGCGAAAAAAATCCTTCAGGAAGCGCAATGCACGCTGACTTAGCGGCGGAAAGCGGGACTGCACAGGATCCAGCGTGGAGAGCAAGATCACCTGGGCCCAGAGCACAGCCCTGCCCAGTCCGTCCTTGTTGGTGAAGTAATGGTAGATCAGGCGCTTGTTACAACCGGCTACTTTGGCAACTTCGTCCACGCGAAGCCCACCAATACCCTCGCGCATCAGAAGTTCCGACGCGGCTTCCAACAAGCGTATTTGAGGAGGTTGCGCTTTCGAGCCCTGCATCCGGGTCGTTGCTCAAATTAAGTAACTATATAGTTACCCAACGACTTCCCATAAGCAAGCTAGACAGCTCAGAGAGGACCAGCCAACGCTGATGTAACTATTTAGTTACTTCCGTCTAATCGCCAAAACGTCACGTTGAGACCTACTGCTGAGGCCCCTACGCTGAGGCCTGGCCACCTTGCTCAGCCTCGAAGTCCAACAGATAGCGCTTGGCATCAATTCCGCCACCAAACCCGGTCAGTTTGCCCCCGGTGCCGATTACCCGATGGCAGGGGATGATAATAGCAATGGGATTTCTCGCGTTTGCCCCGCCAACGGCCCGCACGGCCTTGGGCCTGCCGATTTGCCTGGCCAACTCACCGTAGGAGCAAGTTTCCCCGAAGGGTATCTGCTGCAGGCCAGCGAGCACCTGCTTCTGGAACGGTGTGCCTGAGGGTGCCAACGCCAGCTCGAAACCCCGTCGCTCGCCCGCAAAGTATTGTTCAAGTTGCTGTCTGGCCTCGCTGAGGGCCGCTGCCGACTCAGACCAATCGGCAAGCGGGGCATGCAGCGCCTGCTTGCCCGTCGAGAAGTAAAGACCGATCAACGTTGTAGCCCCAGAGTGCACAACTCCGGTCAGCGTGAGTCTGCCAATAGGACTGTCCATC
>CENU01202970.1_pt1 | contig 27633 bp, 26 predicted proteins | sample 361331 | NCBI WGS metagenome assembly CENU01 (sample SAMEA2619766, study PRJEB7988) | marine metagenome | isolation source: saline water (ENVO:00002010), including | reverse complement strand
ACCAAGATCATCCGCTGAGGGTGACGCTTAAACATGTAAACAGCCTGGAAGGCAAAAAAATCAACCTCGCCATCGCGGCCATGTGGCGCCAGCTCGGTGTGGAGACCACGCTGGCTCAATCAGAGCTGCGGGCACACTTCGCCGACCTGCGGCAAGGCAGCTTTGAGGTGGCATGGGCCGGATGGGTTGGGGAAAACAATCCAGAACACTATCTGAGCCTGTTGCGGTCTGATATCGGCAACGTGAACTATGGCCGCTACAGGAACAGCGCCTTTGATGACCGTATGGCAGCAGCACGGAGGCAGGCAGACGCAACATCTCGAGGGGAACTGCTGAGACAGGCAGAACAGATTATGGTCGCCGACTATCCGGTCGTACCGCTATATATGCTGGCAAGTCGCAGGCTCGTTAACGCCAGCCTCCAGGGCTGGCAGGACAACGTCCGCAATATGCATCAATCGCGCTATCTCTTTTGGTCTGATGCACCCTGATGCTCCCATGTCGCGCCCCGGTTTAGGTCTGCGGCTGATGATGATGGCAGTCACCCTGCTCGCCATCATCACCCTGGTGTTCGGTATGTTGAGACTGGCACCCGGCGGGCCCTTTGACGGTGAGCGGGATTTGCCGCCAGAAATCGAAGCCAACTTAAAAGCCGCCTATCATTTGGATGAACCCATCGTAAGCCAGTACTTTCGCTATTTGGGCAATCTGATCCAGGGGGATTTGGGGCCCTCCTTCCGACATCAGGACTTTCGGGTAAACGAGCTGATTGCGGCGGGTCTACCCACCAGCGCCCTGCTAGGTACGCTCTCCCTGTTGCTTGCCCTATCCCTTGGGCTGAGCCTCGGCGTATTCGGTGGCATGAACCCAGGTTCGACGCTGGATAACGCTCTCATGGGGTTCGCCAATCTGTCTATCGCCGCGCCCACGATCATCACTGCCCCCCTTATGGTGCTGGTTTTTTCTATCTTCCTGAGTTGGTTTCCTGCCGGCGGCGACGGTGGTCTGATGCACTACATCCTGCCGTCAATGGCCCTTGCACTGCCGTTCGCGGGCGCCATCGCCCGTCTGGTGCGGGCGGGCGTTATCGAATGCAGACTGGAGCCCTATATCGTCACGGCGAGAGCCAAGGGGCTACCCGAACGTCGGATCGTTTACCGACACATTCTGCCTATCGCCATTTTACCGGTGCTGTCCTTCCTCGGCCCCATGGCTGCAGCGCTGCTCACTGGGTCCATCGTCATCGAGCAGGTCTTCGATCTGCCGGGCATCGGGCGCTATTTCGTGCAGGCCGCTCTCAATCGGGACTACACCTTGGTGATGGGCATGGTTCTGGTGTACTCCACCCTGATCGTGCTATTCAACTTCTTAGTGGACCTGGCCTACGCTTGGTTAGATCCTCGTCTCAAGGGGGCCTGACGCTGTGGCATTCCAACGCAACAGAGCAACCCAACCTCGGCTGCAGGCATTGGGCCTGCCCATGACGCTGCTTTGCGTCATCCTCGGTGCCGCCCTGCTCGCGCCCTGGGCAAGTGACTGGGGCCTCCAAGACATCGACTGGGAGGCGATCCAGGCGCCCCCCTCCAGCAGCCATTGGTTCGGAACCGACATGGTAGGGCGCGACCTGTTTACCCGTACCATGGCAGGCGCGAGAACGTCTATCCTGGTAGCGCTCATTGCGACCAGCATCAGTTTATTGATCGGTATCCTGTGGGGGGCCACCGCGGGCTATGCCGGCGGCAGAATCGACCTGCTAATGATGCGGGTCGTTGATCTGCTATACGGTCTTCCCTTTATCCTTATCGTCATTTTATTGGTGGTGCTGTTTGGCCGGCAGCCCTACCTGCTGTTCGCATCCCTGGGCGCCATTTTTTGGCTGGACACAGCACGGATCGTGCGCGGCCAAGCCCTGCGGCTGAGGCAGGCGGACTTTGTTCAGGCCGCCCGCTGCCAGGGTTATCGCCACACTTACATCATCGTCCATCACCTGCTGCCCAATATGCGGGGACCCCTTCTCGTCTGCACCACCCTAACCCTACCCGCTATCATGCTCGCAGAAAGCTTCATCAGCTTTTTAGGCTTGGGTATTGCAGAGCCCAACACCAGTTGGGGCACGCTGATCGCAGATGGGACCCAGTCCATGGAAGCAGCGCCCTGGATGCTGTTTTTTCCAGGCACCCTGCTTATCGGCTGCATCTGGTGCTGCAACACCGTGGGCGATCGTCTGCAAAACCAAGTCTCTGAAGGATCACATTCCCTGGGTAAGAGCCATCTCCGAACCCCCACGCGCTGAGCCATCAAGCAGCCGCGATGCGCCACCGGGACCATCAGAACAAAGGCGTGCCCCAACCTTTCACAAAACGGTAGACTGTTGACCCCTTACTAGAAGAGGAGTTGCCCGTTGCAGCGCGTAGCGCTAAAGCTTGATGAGCTTGAGGACCATGGAGCCCGGTGCACAGACATCCAGCCGGCGTCTTCGCCATCGACTGAGGGGCAAAAAGCCATTTTTGAATCATCCGCGAACTAAAAAAAGAGGTACTCCAAGGCGGTGAAGGTCATTCAATTCTTACCGAATCTCGAGAGCGGCGGCGTGGAGCGCGGCACCCTGGAAATTGCTAAAGCGCTGGTGGACGCCGGGCATGAATCCCACGTGGTTTCCAACGGCGGCCGTCTCGTGGCCCAGCTTGAGCGCGAAGGTAGCGAACATCACGCCTGGCCGCTGCACCGGAAAAGCCCCTTAACGCTGCTCCAAATCACGCGCCTGCGAGCCTGGTTACGCAGCATGCGCCCAGATATTGTTCACGTTCGCTCTAGAATGCCCGCCTGGATCGTCTGGTTAGCCTGGCGAAAAATGGGGCGAGCGCATCGACCAAAATTCCTCACGACCCTTCACGGTCTGCACTCGGTCAGCACCTACAGCAGCATTATGGGACGGGGGGAGCGCGTGATTGCGGTCTCCAATACGGCCAAGCAGTATCTCCTGGACAACTATCGAAACATAGATTCAGATCGTATTCAGGTCATCCACCGTGGTACGAATCCCACAGCCTTCCCCAGGGGTTATCAGCCTAATAGCACGTGGCTTCAGCGCTGGTTCAACGACTATCCTCAGTTGGCTGATAAGAGGCTCATCTGCTTGCCTGGAAGGCTGACCCGGCTCAAGGGCCACGATTATCTCATTCGACTCATTCAACAGCTGAAGGCAAGAGGTTACGACGATATCAGTGGCGTCATCGTCGGTGGCGCAGACGGCAGCCATGAGGGCTATATCCAGGGCCTACACACCCAGATCGAGCGGTTGGGCGTGGGCAATGACATAGTCTTTACTGGCTACCGAGACGATATGCGGGACATCTACGCGATCTCGAGTATGGTTCTGGCCGTCTCAAATAAACCGGAATCCTTTGGCCGAACCGTGCTGGAACCGCTGTCGATGGGTATCCCAACCCTAGGGTTCGATATTGGCGGCGTTGGCGAGGTCCTAGCCACACTGTATCCCGACGGGCGACTGCCCATGCAGGATGACGCTGCCCTGCTGCAGAAGGCGACCCGCATTTTAGATGGCGAGACCCAGGAGATTAAAGAAAACACCTCTTTCTCTCTGGACAATATGTGCCAGCAGACGCTGGGGCTCTATACTGAGCTGCTGGTCGACGGGTCACCATGAGCTGGCTCGCCATCCTTCCCCTGGTCGTCTTGATCGGAATCTCCCTAAAATACTGCTGGTGGCTTCCCCCTGTGTCCGATCAACATCCGCGCATCCTGATGTATCACATGATCTGCGAATCCTCTGAGCGACGGTACCGTGGCTTACGCGTCCACCCTGCGCGCTTCGCCAAGCAAGTCGCCTGGCTGAAAGACAACGGCTGGACCTTTGTCACCATGTCGGACCTGGAGAGGAGAATCAGACAGCGCGCCGACTTACGGCGCATTGTGGCTCTAACCTTCGATGATGGTTATGCAGACAACTATTATCAGGCGCTGCCAGTTCTGCGTCAGCATGGGGCGAAGGCGACCCTATACCTAGTGGTAAACCGGCACAGTCAGGACTGGTCGGTGAAAAAGAAGGCCCACCACGATGGGGGGGAGCTTATGCGGGAGCCAAAGCTCAGCGACGAGCAGGTACAGGAAATGTTAGCCGAGGGCATTTTTGAGCTTGGCGGTCATACGTTGAATCACTGTCATCTTCCGAGCACCCAAGATCAGGTCAAGATCGACGAAATCGCAGGCTGCAAGCAGGCCCTAGAGGCAACCTTCGGACAGACCGTGACCAGCTTTGCTTACCCCTTTGGCCATTATGGGCAGGACGATGTGCGGATCGTCAGAGAACAAGGTTTTGGTACCGGCGTCACTACCAAGGAGGGGATTAACAAAAACCCGGATCTCATGCAGCTCAAACGCATCAAGGTGTCGGGCAAGGACAACTTCCTCGCATTTTGGATACGCATGCGCCTTGGTTTCAGAGGCCTCATCTAGTTTTGGAGAAGCCCGCGTGACATCAGCTAAAACAACAGAACATCGAATCAACGAGCTAGAGACTCGACTTGAGTTCCAGGATGCCACCATCGCCACACTGAACGATCAGCTGGTCCAACTTCAGCGAATGCTGTTTGAACAGGAGCGTACCCTACAGCGGCTAAAGGAACGTCTGTTGGCCCAGCGCGCCGAACAGGATGCCGATGAGCCTCTGACAGACCCGCGTAACGAACCGCCGCCACCGCACTACTAGACACGACGAGCTGATTTTTGACCGCTACGTCCAGCTTCTTCGAGTGCGGCTCGTGCGTAGAAGATTTATTTGCGCCACCATTACCGTCATAATCCCGCGCCAATTCTCATCGTTCTGGATATTTCATGTCGACAAAAGAAACCATTGCCATTCTCGGAGGAACCGGTGACCTAGGAACGGGGCTCGCTATTCGCTGGTCCAAGGCGGGCTACAAAATCGTCATTGGTTCGCGGACCCAGGAAAAGGCCGACGCTGCGGTTGCCAGCCTCGCGGAGGTGAGCCCCGAGACGCCCGCGGAGGCGATGGAAAACAGTGCAGCCGCCGCTGCCGGCGACATCGTGGTGCTTACGGTGCCTGCGGCACACCAAATCTCAACCCTCGAGGGGGTCAAGGCTCACCTCAATGGCAAGATACTCATCGACGTCACGGTACCCCTGGTACCGCCAAAGGTCGGCACGGTTCAACTTCCAGAGGAAGGCAGTGCGGGTAAGCGAGCACAAGATTTCTTAGGCGAAGAGGTCCTGGTTGTGAGCGCCTTCCAAAATATCGCCGCCCATCTACTCCAGCAGGATGTCGTCATCGAATGCGATGTCTTAGTGGCGGGTAACGATAAGCCAGCGCGTACTCGGGTGATCGAGCTGATTGGTGAGGCCGGCATGACTGGATGGCACGCCGGTCCGATTGCTAATGCGGCCGCCGCAGAAGCCCTGACCTCCATCCTCATTCAAATCAACCGCAGCGGCATCGTTTCCCACTCGGGCATCAAGATCATCGGTCAGGAACACTAGGCACCATGATCAGCGAATTTTCTGTCATTGGGATTCCGAATATTCCCATGATAGAAGAGGGCGATGACCTGGTCGCCATTTTGTCCCAGGCCATTGCAAGGGCAGGGCTTCAGGCTGAGCATGGAGACGTGCTCTGCATTGCCCAAAAGATCGTCTCCAAGGCAGAAGCACGCCACGTCACGCTGGCTAAGATTAACCCGGGCGCCCAGGCCCTGGCGCTTGCCGAGGCCACGGGCAAGGATCCGCGGATGGTGCAGCTAATCCTGGACGAGTCCGACGAAGTTCTAAGACACAAGACCAACGTGCTCATCGTGCGCCACAAGCTAGGTATCGTGGGTGCTCACGCAGGTATCGACCAATCGAATATAGACCATCAGGGTGACGAACGAGCCCTGCTCCTGCCGGAGAATCCCGATCGCTCGGCAGCAGAAATTAGAGCCGGTATGCAAGCACGCTGGAACACGGTTCTCGGCGTCATCATCACCGACTCCCACAATCGTCCCTGGCGCATGGGCACCCTAGGCTGCGCCATCGGTGCAGCGGGGGTCAAGATTCTAGAGGACCACCGTGGCGGCGAGGACATTTATGGTCGCTCGCTTCAGGCAACCTTGGTCAACCGGGCTGACGCCCTGGCCAATACGGCCACCCTGGTCATGGGCGAGACCACGGAGAAGCTGCCCGCCGTAATTATCCGCGGGCTTCCGGCGGAACGCACCCTGAGTGACGATGCCCAAGAAACAGCCGCCCTAATCAATCGACCGCTGAACGAGGATCTATTTCGATGAGCGGCAAAATTTTGGCGCTTTCCGGGGGTGTTGGGGGAGCCAAGCTGGCGCTGGGGCTCAGTCAGGTGCTGGCGCCCGATGACCTCATGATCGCCGTTAACGTAGCAGACGACTTCGAACATCTTGGTCTACATATTAGCCCAGACCTGGACAGCGTGACCTACGCCCTGGCGGGTCAGAACAACCAAGAACTCGGGTGGGGCCGGGCCGGCGAGAGCTGGCACTTCATCGAAGCGCTTACAGAATTCGGCGGCGAGAGCTGGTTCCGTCTCGGCGACAAGGATCTCGCGCTGCATGTACAACGCAGCGAAATGCTCAAAGCTAATTACAGTCTGAGCCAAGTGACTGAGCACATCAGCCAAAGCTTGGGCATCACCCATGAGATATTGCCGATCAGCAATGATCCGGTACGGACCATTGTTCAAACGGAAGGCCAGGATCTCAATTTTCAGCATTACTTCGTGCGTGAGCGCTGTCGCCCGGTGGTAAAGGGTTTCCACTTTGCTGGCATAGAGGAAGCGACGCTAAACCCCCTTGTTAAGCGCTGGCTCGACGGCTGCGACGGCATCATTATCTGCCCTTCAAACCCCTTCGTTTCGGTGGACCCGGTCATCAACATTCCTGGCTTTCGCGAAGCCGCAGCCTCGATCCCCACGATCGCCGTGTCTCCCATTATTGGAGGCCAGGCGATCAAGGGTCCCGCGGCGAAAATGATGGGCGAGCTGGATATGCCCACGACCGCCAGCGCCGTTGCAGATCACTATGGTGACTTTTTGTCGGGCTTTGTTCTTGATCGAGAGGACGCGGGGCAGCTAGGTCAGCTACATCTGCCGGCTATCGCCACCGACTCCGTCATGGTAACTTTGAGCGACCGCGTGGCTCTTGCACGCGACTGTCTGGAGTTCTTAGAAACCCTCCGGTAAGGAACACGGCTCACCGTGAGTGTTCCACAGGATAAAAACGGCAATGGCAACTCAGTCGCACTGGGAAGGGGTGCGAATAGGGGCCATTGGCGGCCGATGAACCAATAGGAGAAGCCGATGTGGGCGATAGTTCCCATCAAGACGTTTGAGCGCGCAAAACAGCGTCTCAGTAACGTCTTAACTGCCGAGGAGCGTCGCGCGCTGATGTTGGCCATGGCCAGAGATGTGCTCACATGCCTCACCGGCAGTGCGCGTCTGACGGGCATTCTAATCGTCTCGCGAGCGCGGGAAGCCGATGCCCTTGCAGAGGCCTTCGGTACCGAGCGCTTTATCGAGAGCCCCACCTCAGATTTAGCAGGTTCTCTCACCCAAGCCACTCACTACCTTCGGGATCATTTTGACGCTCGGGGCATCTTTGTCGTGCCCGCGGACGTACCCTGCATCAGCACTGCAGAGGTGGATGCCATCATCGGCGACCATGGGAGCATAACCCTCCTACCCGACGCTCAGTGCGTCGGCACTAACGGCCTGATCTGCTCACCGCCCCTGGCTATCCCCTATATTTTTAATGGCAAAAGTTTCAAGCCGCACAGTGATCTTGCGTTTGCCGCCGGCCTGGTGCCGCGCATTATCCCAAACAGCTCCTTTGCACTGGACGCAGATACACCCGATGACCTCATTGCCCTAGCTGACGCCCAGCCCACAAGCCAGTCGGCAATCTATCTTCAGCGTTCCGGGATAGCGGATCGACTGCGGACGACGCGGCGCGAGCAGGGAGGCGAGCCATGAGCGCCCTGGAACAGGCACTTGCCGGCAATCTGCCAACGGAGGCCGACGCCCTAGCCCTGGCGGATTTTAGCGATACCAAGGCACTGGCCGATGTCGCTTCCGCGTTGCGGGACAGAGGCTTTCGCAACGTCATCACCTACTCGCGCAAGGTCTTCATTCCGCTGACCCATCTATGCCGAGACGTCTGTCATTACTGTACCTTCGCCCAGGTGCCGCGAAAGGTGATAGCCCCCTACATGAGTTTAGATGAGGTCTTGGAGATTGCCCGAGCCGGCCAACTCATGGGCTGCAAGGAGGCTCTTTTCACGCTGGGGGAAAAGCCCGAGCTGAGGTACCGAGCAGCCCGAGAGGCCCTAGCCGAAATGGGCTATGAGAGCACCACCGACTACCTGTTCGCGGCGGCAAAAGCCGTGTTTGAAGAAACGGGCTTACTGCCGCATCTGAATCCCGGCAACCTGGAGCCCGAGGAACTCAGTCGGCTAAAAAGTGTTTCCCCCTCTATGGGCATTATGCTGGAGTCGGCCTCTGAGAGGCTGTGCGAGAAAGGCCTGCCGCACTATGGCTCTCCAGACAAGGTGCCCGCCGTGCGATTGCAAACACTGGAAAATGCGGGGGAAGCCAAAATCCCCTTCACCACGGGCATCCTGATCGGTATCGGCGAGACCCGATTAGAGCGGATAGAAAGCCTGCTCGCCATCCGCCGAATCCATCAGCGATATGGGCATATCCAAGAGATCATCGTGCAAAATTTCCGCGCCAAGCCGGATACCAAGATGGTCAATGCGCCCGAACCTGATCTCAATGAACTGCTGTGGACCATCGCCGTCGCGCGAATTCTTTTCGGCGCGCAGATGAGCATTCAAGCACCACCCAACCTGAGTCCAGGCGTGCTGCCACAACTCGTGCATGCTGGCATTAACGACTGGGGTGGCGTCTCCCCGCTGACCCCCGATTTCGTCAACCCGGAAGCCCCATGGCCGCACCTGGATGAACTTTCGCGAGAAACCGGAGCTGCGGGAAAATACCTGCACGAACGGCTTACCGTTTATCCTGATTTCGCCATAGCATTCGAACGTTGGATCCACGCCGACCTGCATGTTCCCCTGCTTGAAATGATTGATGCAGAGGGCTTCCCACGGACCGACGGTTGGTGTCCTGGCGATATTGAGCACGCGCCGCCGAAAGAAATTTTGAACGCCGTTATCAATCCAACCCGTGCTGTCTCGGCTGATATTGAACAGATTCTTGAACGCGCATCTCAGGCCGAAACCCTGGATGAGGCAGAGGTCCTAAGGCTGTTTCAGGCCCGGGGTGATGACTTTGGCACCGTCATTCAAACCGCGAATAAACTGCGACAACAAACCAACGGTGACCGCGTTAGCTTTGTGGCGAATCGCAATATCAATTACACCAACGTCTGCTACTTCAAATGCCAATTTTGTGCGTTCTCCAAGGGCAAGCTGTCTGAAAACCTTCGAGGACGCCCTTACGACCTGTCCCAGGAAGAGATAGCGAGACGCACCCAAGAAGCCTGGGAGCGAGGCGCCACCGAGGTCTGCATGCAGGGCGGGATTCACCCGGAGTACACCGGCGAGACCTACATTGAGATTCTGCGCACCGTCAAGGCGGCGGCACCGGACATCCATATCCATGCCTTCTCACCGCTTGAGGTCTGGCAGGGAGCGGCGACCCTAGACATGGCGTTGGGTGATTACCTGTCTCTGTTGCGCGATGCAGGCTTATGTACCCTTCCGGGCACTGCAGCAGAGATTCTTGATGACGAGGTACGGGCCGTTATTTGTCCCGATAAAATCAATACCGATCAATGGCTCGACGTCATGCGTGAGGCCCACGCGCTGAACCTCAGAACCACCGCCACTATTATGTATGGCCATGTGGATCGCCCCATTCACTGGGTTAGGCACTTGCTGCGCGTGCGGGCCCTCCAGGCACAAACCGGCGGCTTCACCGAATTTGTACCCCTACCCTTCGTGCATATGGAAGCGCCCATGTATCTGAAGGGCAAGGCCCGACCGGGGCCTACCTTTCGTGAGGCGGTCTTAATGCACGCCGTGGCGCGACTCACCCTACACGGCCAAATCGAAAATATTCAGACCAGCTGGGTCAAGATGGGCCATGAGGGTGTCAAAGCCTGCCTGAATGCGGGCAGCAATGACCTGGGGGGAACGCTGATGAACGAATCCATAAGCCGAGCCGCAGGAACCCTGCATGGCCAAGAGACATCGCCAAAACAAATGGCCAACATTATTCGGCAACTGAATCGCGAGCCAAGGCAGCGATCAACGGGTTACGGCTCCGTAAGCGATGCCCGCATCCGCGCCGGGCAGAACCAGGGTGAGTTGTTGGCCATCGTCAACACCCCGGTGGAGAAATACGAACGAAAGACCTCAAGCGCACAACTGGTTCGGAACCTGGCACCCTCAAAAGAAAACCAGGCCGGTTAGCCGATTACATGAAATATTGATGGTGCGACAGGGCCTCACCGTATGCCATCAGCCAGCGCACCCAAAAGCTTCGCTTAGGAGGCTTCTCCACCCGCTCCATAAGCCTGCTACCGTTTTCTGCCATCCTAAGCTCGTAATCAACGCCCGGGCGCTGCCGGGTCTCGGATCGCTTCGGTTGCACAGGCGACGTTAACGATTTAGCCATGGTCTCATATCTCCTTAGCAGAACGCGGTAGCTGGCGCTGACCTACCCCGGCGGGATCAGCAGACGCCTCAGCGCTGGCAAGTACCCGGATCAACGGTAAGAGCAGGCCGGCCGATACAGGAATACTGATGACGCACAGGCCAATCAGCGCGGCCTGCATGCCCCAAACGTCCACCGCAAAACCCGTCCAGGGCCCGCCCAACACGACACCCACCCGGAACAGGCAACTGGCCATGGAGTTCACGGTTGCTCGGTGACTGCCGGGCACCCGGCGATTCAGCGCGTCTCCAAGCAGAACGCTGATGAGCCCCCTAGCCGCAAAGAACAGGGCTGCCCAAATCAAGGTCACCAGGCCGTCGGAAAGGGCCATGCCCGCGTAGCCCACAACTGGCAACAGGCCAATACCCGCCAGCAACGCAGTCGGTCCAAGACGATCCTCCAGCCAAGGAACAAGCCGGCCGAAGATGGCCACTAACAGTGACAGCCCGCCCCAAAGCAGCCCGAAATAGATCAGATCAATGCCCTCTAGTATCCAAAGCTGCTGTATCAGCCAAGCCGCAAAGTAGGACAACAGAGGCCAGCAGCTGATCGCAATAAAGGTGGCCCTAAGCAATTTGGAGCTATGCCATAGCGCTGCCAAAATGCTGACAGACTGCATGACAGAGGGCATGTTTCCTGGCTGACCGTCAGCCGTCAGCCGAGGCGCCTCTGTTAAGGGTAAGGAAGCGAGTACTATCGCGCCCCCCGTCAGCGCCTGAACTAGGATGACCAGGCTCAGATCCCCCACCCAGATCAGCGCGCTACACAGCGCCGCAGACAGGGCTGCGGCCACTTGCCCAATACTGAAGATACGGCTCACGACCCTGCGCTGGCGTTCAGCAGAACTGCCTCTGGCCAGCTCGGTATCATAGAGCAGGGCCATATCTGCCCCAGAGAGCATGGAAAATCCAAGGCCTAGGGCTAATTCATAGACTGCCAACCCTGGGAAGCCTTCTACAATGAGCAGCAGGCCGTGCCCCAGAGCCACCAACGCCGCACCCAGCCGAATAACGCCCCTTCTCCCCAAGGCGTCCGCTAAGTAACCGGAGGGCACCTCGGAGACAAGCACCACTGCAGCGAAAATTGCCTGTAGCGAGAAAATTTCCTGCATGGAAAGTCCCTTGCTAAAAAAGAAAGGCACCGCAACGGGCATAATCACCATGAATTGATGCGCGAACCGAAGACACAGCAAGGCCGGCACGTTACGTGCCAGCTTGTTAGCCAGTGTTCGCTCTTGAACTTTCATATTCCCCCCTGCATTTTTATCCCTACAAAAACCAGTACCCCAAAACGAAAAAACCCCGAAGGCAGAGCACTTCGGGGTTCCCTAGGTCATGGTCAAACGATCAACCATCCAGAATCCCCGACGAGTCCACAAACCGCACGGTGGAATACGAAACTGCCGATAGGCGATCCCAACGGAATCGCAAAATCAGAGTGCCGTGTATGGCCCTGGGTTGGATGACGCCGACGCTTGGCGTGTTACAAGGTGTGTGATGCCACATATTCTTAACCATTTTTTAAGGCACCTTTTTTGGAGAGTCGGCAATATAGCGGAGCACGCTGTGAATACAGTTTGGAGAAGACAGGCGGTAGCATCTGACAGACTGTATGCAGTTTGCTGAGAGGCCCCTGGTGAAAGGCCGACCCAGCGCCTAAGGGTCCAGGCCCAGGAGATCGCGATAGCTCTCAGCGCTTGCGCCGGCGCTAGCAAAGTCATCAAAGGCTTTGCCGGTCACGGGAATAATGTGTTCGCGAATGAAGCTCGCCCCCTCACGCGCACCCACCTCTTGATCCTTCAGGCAGCATTCCCACTCCAAAACCGCCCAACCTTCAAAATCGTAAGCGGCCAGCTTTGAGAAGATGCCTCGGAAATCAATCTGCCCGTCACCCAAAGAACGAAAGCGGCCGGGACGCTGAAGCCAATCCTGGTAACCCCCATAGACGCCTGATCGACCATCGGGGTTCAGCTCCGCGTCCTTGACGTGAAACATGCGAATGCGTGAGTGGTAGTGATCTATAAAACTGAGATAGTCCATGGCCTGAAGCGCAAAGTGGCTGGGGTCATACAGGATATTGGCCCGAGGGTGGGCACCCACCGCCTCAAGGAAGCGTTCAAACGAGATGCCATCATGTAGGTCTTCCCCGGGGTGAATCTCATAGCAGACGTTCACGCCCTCCTCGTCAAAGGCATCCAGGATTGGCCGCCATCGTCGTGCCAGCTCAGAGAAGCCCTCTGCCACGAGACCCTTCGGACGCTGGGGCCAGGGGTAAAGGTAGGGCCAAAGTAGCGCTCCAGAGAAAGTCGCATGTTCGGTTAACCCCAAACGGCGGCTGGCGCGGCCGGCGAGCATGACTTGCTCAACGGCCCACTGCTGTCGGGCAGGGGGGTTGCCCCGCACGGAGGGATGGGCGAAGTTGTCAAACAAAGTGTCATAAGCCGGATGCACGGCAACTAGCTGACCTTCCAAATGGGTCGACAGCTCGGTGATCTCGACCCCGCAGGCCTCCACGCGCCCCTTAAGTTCATCGCAGTAGGTCTGGCTCTCAGCAGCCGTCGCAACGTCGATAAAATTGGGGTTTCCAACGGGCACCTGGATGCCGACAAAGCCCAATTCCGCCGCCCACCGGGCCATCCCTTCAATTGAGTCAAAGGGTGACTGGTCCCCCATGAATTGGGCGAGAAAAATACCGGGTCCCTTTAGCGTCCGCATAGGCTTTCCTTCGTGCTGTTTGAACTCATCCTCAAGACCAAAATTAATCCCAGGGCACCCACTGTCCACCTCCCTGAGCGCTGGCTACTACCTGCTGCACAAAGCGCATACCGGCTATACCGTCTTCAATGCCGGGGATTGGGAGCGCGCCCGGTTTCCCCAGGAGCCCAAGGCAGAAGTTTCGATAAATTTCTGCGAAGGCCTCCAGATAACCTTCTGGATGCCCTGGAGGCAGGCGCCCGGCGCTGTGTGCTGAGGCACCGATTCCAGGACCTCCTGAGCGTCTTACTTCAAGGGGGCGATCCGCATATCGGATGATCAGACTATTTGCATCCTGCTGTTCCCACTCCAGTGAAGCGAGTTCCCCGTAAACGCCCAGCGACAGGTCATTTTCTTTCCCGAGAGCAATCTGACTGGCCGCGATCGTGCCCCGAGCGCCATTGGCAAAGCGCAGCAAAACGTTCCCGTCATCCTCCAGCTGCCTGCCCGGTATAAAGGTAGTGAGATCGGCGCAAAGCTCGGAGATCTCAAGCTCCGTAACGAAGCGCACCAAGTTGTGCGCGTGGGTGCCAATATCGCCAAAGGCGCCCGCAGCCCCTGAACGAGCAGGGTCCGTTCGCCAGGACGCCTGCTTGTGATCACCGAGTTCTGAACTGAGCCAGCCCTGAAGGTAACGACAATCAACTCGACGTATGGACCCGAGAACGCCGGCACGCACCAGTTGCTGCGCCTCTCGAATCATAGGGTAGCCGGTATAGTTATGGGTCAGCGCAAACTGACGATCCGTCTCAGCCAGCACCGTGGATAAAAGCTGCGCCTCATCCAAATTCAGCGCCAGGGGTTTATCGCAGACCACATGGAAGCCGGCCCTCAACGCCGCCATAGCGATGGGTACATGAAGATGGTTGGGGGTCGCTATGATCACGAAATCCATACCTTCCCCTGGAGCACGCCGGGCCTCGGCGGCAAACATCTCCTCGTAGGTCCCATAGCAGCGCTCTGCCGGTAACCCATAACGCGCCATCCCCGACGCGACAGACTTTTCTGGCGCAGCGGAAAAAGCACCGCAGACCAAGGTCGCTAGTCCATCCATCTCAGCCGCCATGCGGTGCACTGGCCCGATAAAGGCTCCTTCGCCACCGCCCACCATCCCAAACTGAAGCTTGCTAACCAATCCAGTCCCCAGTCTCTAAAATCTTTACTAAACCCTACCTTATCCCAAACGGACAGGGATGTTAGGGTTCTTATCGCAAGCTTGAGCGACAGGAGGAGACATCGAGCATGGCCGCCATCGTACCCATATCCGTACAGCTATACAGCGTTCGCGAGGCCTCAGCTGAGAACTTCGATCAAGTCCTGGACGTCATTTCGCGCATTGGCTTTAAAGGCGTCGAGCCTTTCAACCTTTTTGGCAAGCGCCCGGCAGATTTCAGACGTCAGGTAGAAGATCTAGGAATGCAGGTCTCATCCACTCATTTCCCCTGGGTAAACCGCAGCCCGGACATTGGCAAGGTAGCCGATACCGTAAAAACCCTGGGCCTAGACATGGCGCCAGGCGGGTTCTGGCCCGACGATTTCAAGGATATGGAGGCCATCAAGCGCACCATAGACACCACGCAGGGGCTGGTTGATGACTTGGCACGCTATGACTTAAAGCTTTTCCTGCACAATCACTACTGGGAATTCGCGGAGGTTGAGGGTCGACCTGGCTATCACTACCTCCAGGATGCCGTGCCAGACGTTCTGTTTCAAATTGACACCTACTGGGCGGCGAACTTTGGCAAAAACGATGCTGCCGCAGAACTATCTAGGGTGCGCGAACGCACCCCCCTCCTGCACATCAAGGACGGACCGCTGGTCCCTGACGAGCCTCACGTTGCCGTTGGCTCAGGGAAGATGAATTTTGAGGAAATTTTTGCTGCCGTGGATCCAAGCGTCTTTCAATGGGCCGTCGTTGAACTCGATCATTGCGCCACCGATATGCTGACGGCCCTGGCCATGAGCTATCAATATCTCACTACCCAGGGTTTTGCTGAGGGCAATGTATGAGCGACGAGATACGCTACGACTTCGGCACCGGGCGCTCCGATCCATCTACCTTTCCCGTCGCGGCGCTCCAGGCAGCTGCGACCAAGGTTATCCAGGAGCAAGCAGAGGCGCTGACCCGGTATCCCGGCAACCTGGGTCATCAGGGCCTTCGCCAAGCCATGGCCGAACGCGAGCGCGAACGCGAAGGGGTGACGCTGGATCCAGATCACATCCTGCTGACCAATGGATCCATGCAGGGCGTAACGCTCACCGCTGAGGCGCTGCAGGAGCGCCAAGGCGATACGGTGCTTATAGAAGAGCACAGCTACCCCGGCACTCTGAGCGCCTATCGATCATTGAAGTACGACATGATCGGCATTCCGCTGGATGAGGGCGGCATGCGCCCAGACGCAGTGGAGCAGGCCCTCAAGCGACTGCAGGGTGAATCCCGACTGCCGAAATTCATCTATACCATCAGCACCTATCAAAACCCCACCGGCTTCGTCATGCCCCGGGAAAGACGGCTGCAAATCATTGAGTTGGCGAAACACTATGGCGTCCCCGTAGTGGAGGACAACTGTTATGCAGACGTCCACTACGATGGCCCCGTGGAGCCTGCCTGCTACGCGCTGGACGATGATCCGGGACAAATTTACCTTTGCTCGCTATCAAAAATACTCGCGCCAGGTCTTCGATTGGGCTACGTCTACGCGCGACCGCCCATGCTGCAAAAAATTCTCGCCCGTAGACATGATGCGGGCAGCAACTATTTGGCGGCCGCCATCGCCGCCGAGTTCTATCGTGACGGCATTGGCGCACATGCCCGTGTGGCGAATCCCGTGCTAAAGGAAAAACGTGATCTGACGCTCAAGGGCCTTGAAAACGAGCTGGGCGACATCTGCGTCTGGTCCGAGCCAGTGGGCGGCCTGTTTATCTGGGTACGGCTTCCCGAGGACGTTGACAGACCTGCCCTACTGGACACCGCACGCGCAGCGGGGGTCAACTTTCTACCGGGGCAATCCTTCCACTTCCAGAGCAAGGACGTGCCCTATTTGCGCCTGGCTTTCGGTCATCTGACCCTTGAACAAATTGATCAGGGCCTGCCCATCCTGGCGCGGTGCATCAGGCGATGTCGCAGCAGCAATGAGGCCAGAGGCTTTGACGGGTTATTTTAGCTAGACGATCGTCGTTAGAAGAAGCGCCTGGCCCTAGTAGAGGGCCACATCCAGCACGCCACGATAACCTCGACGGATTTCCATTTGCTCTCTAAGTCCCTGGGCTAGCAGCATGCTGTGCGCCTGCGCCAGTCGGTAGTGCGGACAGTTCACCACCAGGTGATGTTCAAGATGATAGTGCACGGAATAGGGGGCAATCAGAGCGCGCTCCCACCAACTCGTTAGCGTGGTGCGCGTATTTCGCAGTCGATCATCGTTGTCCTGGACGGCAGCGTGCTCACCGATATTACGCAGCCGAACAATGAAGCGATTCCAGGTCAGCGCTGGCAGCCACCAGAGTAGGAAATATAAATACCAGGACCCGGCTGCAGCAAAGCATCCCAAAAAAACGACGTTGATCAGAAGGTTTGGCCCCAGCCGCCTCCAACTCCGACCCAGGCGGTCTCTCAGGGTATCCCCCTTAAAAGCCGCACTGAATAAACGGCCGTATTGATCCCATCCGGTCTGTCCCGTGAGATCACGTATCACCTTGCGTCGAAAGGAAGCCTTAGAGATAGGAAAGGGTTTCGATAACGGCAGATCAGGATCGTCTTCCTGCTGCGTATTGGCATGATGCTTCAGGTGATATGCGCGGTAATTATCTACCTTTTCGTCGGTCAGGGGTCGGCTCAGCACCCACTCGCATACCCAATCATTGAGCCGCCGATTTTCATACAGCAGCCCATGAGCCCCATCATGGTTCAGTACCGCAAGCCCGAGTTGTCGCGCCCCGATAACCATCACCCCGAGCACCAGCGTCAGAGGATTCGTCCAGATCGAAACCACCACCCAGGTAGCCACGATCACGCCCCAGCAATGGAGGATTGCCAGAGTGCTGCGTGCCGATGAGATAGATCGCAGGCTCTCGAGCTGAGAGACCGAGAAATAATCGCCTGGTCGCTGAACGTTTTGCATGGCCGTCTGCATGTAGGGTTATCGCCTGAAAAAGCCTACGCCTGAAAAAAATAGTTTTCTACCCTAGAGAAGGCAACCAAGACTCAGCGAAAAGACTATACTGCGATGCTATGACCGAACATCGTAACCCAGAAATACGCTACCCCTTCGATCGGGAACCCGAACCAGGGTGCACCCGGGTGGTGGCCCCGGGCCTGCGATGGTTGGCCATGCCCATGCCGGGCTCTCTCTCCTTCATCAATTTGTACCTCATTGAGGACGCTCAGGGCTGGTGGGCAGTCGATACCGGGTTAGCGGGCGCACGCACAGAGGCCTTGTGGCAAAAAATTTTCGCGACCGAATTGGATGGGAAGCCGATCATCGGCGTGATCTGCACCCACATGCACCCAGACCACATCGGTCAGGCCGTCATGCTCACCGACCATTGGCGTTGTCCACTTTATATGACGGCTGGCGAGTACTATCAGGCGCGGGCCTTTGCCAATAGCAACGGTAAGTCCGGGTGGCTGGGCCAACAGTTTTACAGCCGAGCGGGCATGCCCGCTGACTACCTGGACCAGCTCGCCAAGATGTGGTCGGGACCTAAAAACCCCGGCATGAGTATGCCCGCTATCGTGCCTGGCTTTGAACGTCTTAGAGAGGGTCAGGTTCTACAGCTCGGCGGACACACCTGGCAGATTATTGTTGGGTCCGGACACTCACCCGAGCATGCGTGTCTTTACTGTGCCCATCACAAAATCCTAATTTCCGGTGACCAGGTGCTGCCCATCATCACCTCCAACGTAAGCGTTCATCCCAATGAACCTAATGCGAATCCGCTTAAGGACTGGATGGCCTCCCACGAACGCTTCCTTAGGCTCATCCCCAACGATACGTTGGTGCTGCCCGCGCATAACCTACCCTTTTATGGTGTGCAGACACGACTCCGGGAGCTGATCCGTCACCATGAAGATCGGTTGCTGGCCATCGAGGCGGCCTGCAGAGAACCCCAGATAGCCAAGGACCTGTTGCCGGTGCTGTTCACCAGAACGCTTGAGCCCGGGCAGATGATGATGGCCCTGGGCGAGGCCATTGCCCATATCCACCTGCTCATGGCGGAGGGCCGGCTACAGCGAAGCGTAGATGCCCAAGGTCGCTATCGCTTCCAAACCACGGGCCTGAGCCTGGAGAGACGGGCTCACTCCTGAGATCATGATAACGGACCCCGGGAGCGGGTGATGAACAAACCAAACATTCGACAGCGCATTGCCCTCATCAGCTACAGGATACTGCGCTATGCTCAGCTGCGGCTTCCACCCGGTATCCGAAGCTGTGTGGGCATCTTGTTTATGATTGGTGGCGTCTTTGGATTCTTGCCCATTCTTGGCTTTTGGATGTTACCCCTGGGCCTTGCCCTGATTGCCCTAGATATCCCGCCCGCTCGAACCCGTATCCAACGCTGGATGCAACGACTCAAAGACGATGCCAATGCCTAAACATGCCCGGAATCCACGGCGAGCTGCTTGCCAATAGCAGCATGAACCGGCAGGCTATTTCAAACTGTGCTAAGGGGAGGCCTCTTCGTGAGCGACATCAGCTTTGCATCCGCTACGGATCTCGCAGACCGCATTCAAAAACGAGACATTTCATCCGTCGAGTTACTGCAACACTTCCTGGAGCGAGTAGATCGGCATAACCCCGATCTCAACGCCATCGTTGTCGATATGCGCGAGGCCGCCCTCGAAGATGCGGCCGCCGCTGATCGCGAGCTGGCCCAAGGTCGCAGCCGAGGCCCTCTCCACGGCGTCCCCATGACGGTGAAGGAGTCCTATAACGTCGCGGGCACGCCGACAACGCGAGGCCGGCTGGAATGGCGCACAAATATCCCGGACCAGGATGCGGTATCTATCGCTAAGCTGCGCCAGGCCGGTGCCATTATTTTCGGGAAAACCAACGTACCGTTAGATTTGGCCGATTTTCAGAGCTACAACGACGTTTACGGCACCACCAACAATCCGTATGACCTAAGGCGTGGCCCTGGCGGATCATCTGGCGGGTCTGCCGCCGCCTTGGCGGCGGGCCTTACCGGCATCGAAACTGGATCAGATATTGGCGGTTCTATCCGCAACCCTGCGCACTACTGTGGCGTCTTCGGTCATAAGCCGACCCATAACTTGCTGGATATGCGCGGCCATGCGCCACCCGGAGACATCCGCGCGGATTCCGATCTCTCGGTGATTGGACCACTGGCGCGATCTGCTCAAGACCTAGCGACGGCCACCCGGGCTATGGCGGGACCCGATGAGATCATGGCCCGAGGGTATCGGCTTGATTTACCCCAGTGGCGGGATCGCAGACTGTCGGATTTGCGAGTTGGGGTATGGAAAAATGAGGTATCGGCCCCGGTCAGCCAAGAGGTGGAGGCTCGCGTTGAGCAGGTGGCCCAGGCCCTGCGCGATGAAGGCGCACAGGTTGACGATGGCGCAAAGCCAGACTTCACCTCAGAGCACTGTTATGAGGTCTATCGCAGCTTGCTCCATGCAACCATGGCCTCAAGAATGAACGATGCGGACTATGAAAGCCTGAAGCGACATGTCGACACGTTAAGCCCGGACGACACGAGTGAATCCGCCGAGGTTCAGCGAGCGCAGACCTCTAGTTTCAAGGCCTGGCGCAGCGCGAACGAAAAGAGGCACCATTTGCGGTGGGCATGGCACGAGTACTTCGAGCGGTACGACATCATGCTGGCGCCGGTCACTGCTACCGCTGCGTTCGAGCATGATCATCGCCCCCTTTGGGATAGAACGACCTTGGTCGACAATCAGCCCAGGCCCTATTTTGAGCAGGTTTTCTGGTCCGGGTTGACCGGTGTGGCCTTTCTGCCATCCACAGTCATCCCAACGGGCCTTAACGAATCCGGACTACCCATCGGAATCCAGATCGTTGGTGCCGCCTATGACGATTTGATTACCATCGGCATCGCCAGCGATTTAGAGCGTCTGGGTTTCGCCTTTACGCCACCTCCGGCCTATGTCTAACCCTTCAGCCCGGGACAGCAGCATTAGGTTCGTCATATGGCCGTGACCACCGCTGTCGCGCATCCCAATGTGGCCCTGGTGAAATACTGGGGCAAGCAAGATAAAGCGGGAAATCTCCCGGCTACGCCGAATCTGTCCATCACGCTGTCGACGCTGAGCACCCAAACTTCCGTGCGGGAGAGTGCTCACGACCAGCTGGTCTTAAATGATCACGAGCAACAGGATCTCAAGGTGGCCGCCTGGCTTCGGCAGCTTCGCGAAAGCTACGACATCCCGCCGCTGCACATCGAGACTAACAACAACTTTCCCACTGGAGCGGGGCTTGCCTCCTCGGCCTCTGGCTTCGCTGCTCTGATCACGGCGATTAACGAACACTGTGCACTTGGCCATAACCCAGCTCTCTGCTCGGACCTGGCCCGCCGAGGTTCCGCCAGCGCCGCCCGCTCGATTTATGGCGGCTTTGTTGCCCTCGTCCCCCCTCAATGGCAGGCACAGAAGCTGGCTCCAGCCGAGCATTGGCCGTTGCGGGTCGTGGTGGCAGTGACCAGCCATCTTCCCAAGGCCGTCGGCTCCACCGAGGGCATGCAGAGAAGCCGTGATACCTCGGCCTATTACCCGGCCTGGGTAAGCGGCTCAGGCCAAGACTTTGAAGCGGCGGCCAGTGCCATCGAAGCCAGGAACTTCCAGCGTCTGGCTGAGGTATCCGAGTTGAATTGCCTAAAAATGCATAGCCTGATGCTGACGAGTGTACCCACGCTGAGCTACTGGACGCCCGCAACCCTAGCCTGCATGGAAACTGTTCGAGAGCTTAGGCGTCAGGGCGAAGGGGTCTTCTTCAGCATCGACGCTGGCCCTCAGGTAAAGGCCATCTGCCTCCCAGAAAGTCAGCTCCAAGTCGCCGAACAACTGCGTGAAACCCCCGGGGTGGTAGAGGTCATCAGCTGCGAACTCGGCGAAGGTGCGCGGATCGTTCCATCGTGATCGTCAGCGCCCCCGGCAAGGCCGTTCTGTGGGGGGAGTACGCAGCACTCACAGGCGCGCCTGCGGCCGTGATGGCGCTCAACGCCCGAGCCCAGGTACACATTACGCCCTCCCAGGACGCGCTCTGGCATTTTAAGACCTCTGGCTTTGAGTCCCCCAATACCGCCTGTGCCCCCGAACGTCTCCCCCCACCAGGCGATCAGAATTTCTGTGCGACGGTGGCGACCCACTGGGGCCTTAACTGCCTGGCAGACCTTTCTGACAGGCCACTCAACGTCTTCACTGGAACAGATGCCTTTTATCACCATAAGCAGAAGCTTGGGCTGGGTTCTTCGGCCGCCGTATGTAATGCCGTCTATCGGGCGCTGTGCGAGCTAAGCGGGCGTATGGCCAGCGTTACTGAGGCCAATGAAATACACAGGGCCTGGCAGGGCAAGCGCGGCAGTGGCCTAGACGTCGCGTGTTCTTGGTCAGGCGGCACCGTTATCTTTCAGAACGGGCAAACCCAGCCGCTATCCCTGCCGGCGGGCCTGCAGTGGCAACTTGTCTGGAGCGGAAAGAGCGCGGAAACCGTATCCCATATCCATCGCTTTAATGACTGGTTGTCCCGTGGGGATATTGCGCCCCTCAACCGCCTTGCCAAATGCTGCGCGGACTTAGCTAACGGTCATCTCAACCTGCCGGCGCTTGCCGCCTACGTTGAGGCGCTTCGACAACTTGATCACGAGGCTGGACTAAATATTTTTACCCAAGAGCATGCTAGCTTGGGTAACATAGCGTCCGCCTCGGGAGCACTCTATAAACCTTGCGGGGCTGGTGGCGGCGATATTGGTATCGCCTTTGCAGAATCAGAGGCACAAATAGCCCGCTTCGCTGCACAAGCCCAAACACACGGCTTTCAGATACTGGACCTGGAGATTGCGGAACATGGCACTAGAGTCGAATAGCAACGACCTGCAGGGGTCTTCGCGAATCCCTAATTTCTTCCGTATGTCTATCGCTCAAAGGATTTCCGCACTGGCCGAAAGAGGCCTACTCAGCCAGGAAGACATTCAACAACTGGCTTCAGGCGGACATCAGCTCAAGCTCAACGTCGCCGATAAGATGATCGAGAACGTGGTTGGCGTCTTCGGGCTACCCATGGGCGTGGCGCTCAATTTCCTTATCAACAACAAGGACTATGTAGTGCCCCTGGCCGTGGAGGAGCCTTCCATCGTCGCCGGTCTGTCCGGGGCCGCTCGCCTTGCTCGCCTCGGCGGGGGGTTCTCGGCCGCAGAGGTTGATCCAATCCTTATTGGCCAAGTTCAGATCGTAGTCAGCGGTGATGTGGACGCCGCCAAGCAGACCCTGCTGGACAATAAGGCAGAGGTTCTGGCCCTGGCCAACAGCCTGCACCCTAAGATGGTGGCCCGAGGCGGCGGAGCCATTGATATCGAAGTATTTGACTACGCCGCCCAGGAAGACGGACGGCTCATGGTGGTCATGCATTTGCTGGTGGATACGCGTGACGCCATGGGCGCGAATCTCGTCAACACCATGTGCGAAGGTGTGGCCTCCTTGGTAGAGGGCCTAACTGGCGGCAAGGTGTTTTTACGCATTCTCTCCAACTTAACGGATCGGGCCATCGCCAGAGCCTCTGTCCGCATTCCAGTTAAAAATCTTGAGGGCAAGGGCTACAGTGGAGAGGATGTTCGAGACGGCATCGTGCTTGCTAATGACCTGGCCTTGGCTGACCCGTACCGTGCTGCGACCCATAATAAGGGCATTATGAATGGCGTTGATGCCATCGCGATCGCGACGGGAAACGATTGGCGGGCCATTGAGGCTGCCGCCCATGCCTATGCTGCGCGCAGTGGGCGCTACCAGGCTCTGACCCGCTGGCACAAGAGGGAGTCGGGCTATCTGATCGGTGAAATTCAAATTCCTATGAAGGTCGGCACCGTGGGCGGATCGCTAGAGACCAACCCCAGCGTTCGCATTAATCATAGGCTGCTGGGTTCCCCGAGCGCCTCGGACCTGGCGGGCATCATGGGGGTCGTGGGCTTAGCTCAAAACTTCGCTGCTCTGCGCGCCCTCTCCACGGACGGTATCCAACAAAATCACATGAACCTCCATGCACGCAGCGTCGCTAGCAGCGCCGGCGTTGCCAACGAATTCTTTGAAACAGTGGTAGAGGGTTTGATTGAGTCAGGCGAGATAAAGGTCTGGAAGGCCCAGGAGATCGCGAAGAATCTGGCCCGCAGAGTAGTCCAACCTGAGTCTGGTGAGCGTCAGGCCGCACATGGAAAGATTATTCTCCTGGGTGAGCATGCCGCGGTCTACGGAAGGCCGGCTATCGCCCTGCCCATTCCCCTTGCGGTAGAGGCCTCCGTGCGAAAAACCGGCGAAGGCATCAACGTGGTCATTCCCAGGTGGGGCCTTGAACAGAAAGTTCGCGCCAACACCCCAGGCGTAGCCGGCATGGTAGCCGCCCTACTCGCTCAGCTGGGGCTCGATGAGGAAAACATGACGATCGAGGTCTTTCCTCATGTTCCCAGAGCAATGGGCCTGGGTGGATCATCGGCCCTAGCTGTCGCCATCATGCGCGCGGTGAACGCGGCCTATGACCTCAACCTGGCAGAAGAAAAGATTAACGAGCTAGCCTTCGAGTGTGAGAAAGCCGCACATGGCACGCCGTCGGGTGTGGACAACACGGTGGCCACCTATGGGACACCCCTTTACTACCAAAGGGTGGGCGATCAAGTCTCCTTTGATACCCTGAGCATTGCCCAACCGCTGGAAATGGTCATCGGAATGACCGGCAAAGAAAGCCTGACAGCCGATACGGTGGCGAGGGTTCGCACAGCCTGGGAACAGCATCCCAGGCGCTACGAGGGTATCTTTGACCAGATCACTCAGCTGACCGTGCAGGCTCGGGAGGCGGTCCAAGGCGGCCTGCTATCCGAGCTGGGTGAACTGATGAACCTTTGCCACGGTTACCTAAACGCGCTGCAGATATCCACGCCTGAACTTGAGCAACTGGTGCACATTGCAAGAGAGCATGGGGCCCTTGGAGCCAAGCTGACGGGGGGCGGTGGCGGTGGTTCTATGATTGCCCTTTGCCCAGATCGACAGCGGGCAGTAGAAAAAGCGATGGCTACTGCGGGCTTCAACACTATGGCGATAACGCTGGGTTAACGGGACGTCTTCATACCGGGAGGATAAGCGATGAGCAATCCAGGCACCGAGCAAAGGCCTCCGCGTATCCTGCCCCCCCACTACTTTGCCCTGAGCGCCTGCCTTGTTCTTATTTCGGGTGGGCTGGCGTTAGGGCATATGGCGCTCGGTCACTTTCGCTGGCTGGGGGCTCTGATCCTGTTGATGGGGGTAGCGCTAACCCTAAGCGCCGCAAGCCTATTTGCCAAAGCAAAGGCCAATATCGTTCCCCTTACCCTCTCCAGCGCCCTGGTGACCGACGGTATCTATCGCTTCACGCGCAACCCGATGTATCTGGGCATGACCTTGGCGCTGATGGGTATTGCGATCATGGTAGAGAGTGGGCTGGGCTTGGTGATCGGCCTTGCCTTTGCCGTCTTCATTCAACTCACCTTTATTCGCCGAGAGGAAGCGCTGATGCGCACCACCTTCCCTGAGGGCTACCCAGAGTATTTCCAGCGCGTCAGGCGCTGGATATAGCGATCTCCCTGCATCCAGACCCTAGCGCCCATCCCTTCACAGCGCGACACAGCTGCCGCCCAGCAACAGGCTTAGGAAATCCCGCCGCTGGTCAGCGCTCATGGTCCGATCGGCCCACCAGCGCACGTGCCGATCCTGCTGACCCTGGTCAACCTCAATACCCCACATGGGGTCGATGGAGGTGGGAATCAGTGAATACCGCATATCTACGATTCTTGAATAGCCTTGATGCACGGCTAAATGGTCATCTGAGAACCAACGAAAACGCTGGATGTCTCTTGCCTGCAGGCTATCAGCCGCCAAAGCCGGAAAATCTCTCTCCAGTTTGAGCGCTTCGATGCTCTGTCCCACACACCACCGAATCTCCGTGCCCGCACGAATCCCGTCCACGTAAAAACGCCCCTCATGTCGATAAATGGCTTTCCAGAGCAGCAGGTTGGCGAAAGAGGGTTTAACCGAAATTTGCTCGGGTACGTGTCCCCGCAGGGCTGCAACATCCATCGCAGCATCCAGGGCACGCTGCTGCTGCAGGGCTCCCACAGATAAATAGAGCGCCGCCCAGCCGCAGGCGGCACCCGCGATCCACCGCCGGTGTCGGGACCCCGCCAGCAGCACGGCGGCAAGGATGGGGAACGTGAAGACAGGATCAATAATGGAGATAAGGTCCCAGGCCGCACGGAAATCTGTAAAGGGCCAAAAGAGCTGGGTCCCGTAGGAGGTACAAGCGTCCAGGAGTCCATGGGTCGCATATCCCGCTAGCGATGCCAGATAGGCTTCCCGCCAAGAGAGCCCCTTCCAGAAACAGCCTCGCTCGCCAAGCCAGTACATCAGCCAGGCCACCACCAGCGCGCCAAAGGGTATAAAGAAGAGTGAATGGGTAAATTGGCGATGAAACTCTAGAAACAACAGCGGGTCATCCGGCGACTGGATCAGCACATCCAGGTCTGGAGCCATCCCTGCAACTGCCCCATAGCAAGCGATAGCCGCCAGTTTTCGACGTCCCGCAAGGCCCTGGGCGACCACTGCGCCTAGCGCACCTTGGGTAACTGGGTCCATACGCTCTCCTTAATTTTCGGCAGACAGCCCCCCGTGAGGCGCATCCACCACTCGCTAACCCTAACCCTTAGTGCCAGCCTGTTGTAGCCCCTGCCCGGCACCAAGCCCTTTTATTCAGCGACCCTCTTCCGCCTGACAAACCGGGGCCTGGAGTGTAGGCAGCAAGATATACTGGCCGAGGGCGTCTGGTAGGCACGGGTCAAAACGCTGGTAGCGAACGCTTCGCCCCAGCAGAGGGGTGCCCAGATAGCCTCGGATCTCAATGTTGTCCGACCCGCCCGCCCGCAGGATCGATTTGTACCACCGACCGGTTTCCGGATCGTAAATCTCGCCCCGCCATCTTCCCTTGCTGAGGGCATAGTCACGAGAGAGCTGTAGCCCGAGCAGCTGCCGTTGCTGTAGGCCAACATCCTCATTCCATTCATCTAACAGGGGCCGGTCGAGACTCCAAACGACTTCTCTACCTTGCGAGATAACGGGGTTGGGCATGCCGGCGATCATGATCTTTAAAGTTTGATCACCTTCCTGAATACGCAGCAAGACATTTGTACCAAGCCACCAGCCTTGAGTTCCAGGCATCTCTTTTCCGTCGCGCGCCGGGTCAGCGACCACGCTAGCGGCCAGGTAAAGGCATACGCTGGTCGTGATCGCTCGAATCCTCCACAGGGGGCCCCTCCTAGGCATCGAAAAAGGCAATGGCGCGCGCTTCAATACTCTCCCGGGCAGGCAGCTCACGGTCATCGACCTTGGGTAGTTCAAAGGCACTGTGGGCCGTATACCTGGCCGCGACAGTGGCGTCTGAGTCATAACACTTCAGTAACATGACCTCATGCGGACACTGCTGTGAAAGATAAAGCCATCGGTGTTCGGGGTTATGTTTCACCATGTAGATCTGACCGGTCCGATCCTCGTAGACCAGATCGATGGGGATGAAATCCTGGACGTCGATAGAGACTGCGTCGATGACCGCGAAAGGCGTTTGCACAACGGGCCCAGAAATCGGGCGCCAGACGTTGATCATCGCATAGCGGCCCCGCAGCAGGCACTCTGCCCGTTCTGGAAAGAGATCACGTATCCGTTGCGGCGCGGAGGTCTCGGTATAGTCATTGTGGACGGACTTCACCGGATTCTGTATCGCCTCGCGCCGGGTCACATGATCCTCCGGCACCCTGGCTTTGCTACGCAAATTATGGTCAAAAATATGCACCCAATCCGCACCCGTAGCCTCCTTCACCAGGGCAGCAGCCTGGGGGTAGTAGACTGAGCGCACTTGCTCGGCATCATAAAAATCCAGTAATGGCGCGGGATGG
>CENU01060711.1_pt1 | contig 27661 bp, 29 predicted proteins | sample 361331 | NCBI WGS metagenome assembly CENU01 (sample SAMEA2619766, study PRJEB7988) | marine metagenome | isolation source: saline water (ENVO:00002010), including | reverse complement strand
AATTCAAAACGGTTATCAACAAAATTCAAACAATCTTCTACTGTAATGCGAGCCATATTTAATCCGCTGAACAAAAATAATTAGATTTGGCAGCTTTTTGCCACCGGGAACCTGCGATTTTACCTAATTTGAGTGCCTACGACAATAAATCAATTAATAGTTTTTCCTGTCTTTGGCTATTGATTTCAAGTCGTTTTGCTTCAACGATGCTTTGAAGCTGACTACAGGCTAGCTCAAACTGATCATTTATGACTAAATAATCAGCCTCGTTGCAGTGACTCATTTCTTCTTTAGCGGCGGCGATACGCTGCTGTATCACCGTATCTGAATCCTGACCGCGGCCTTTTAAGCGCTCAAATAATGTTTGCTTAGTAGGGGGCAGAATAAAAATACTTTTACTGCCTGGAAATTTTTCTCGCACCTGTTCAGCACCCTGCCAATCTATTTCGAGAATAACATCAATGCCCTTATTGAGCGTACTTTTGACCCATTGCTCCGATGTGCCATAGTAATTGTTATGGACCTTAGCATGCTCAACAAACTGTTGTTGTTCTACCATAGTTTCAAATTGCTGATGAGAAACAAAATGATAATCCACTCCGCTAGTTTCGCCAGAGCGACTTGGTCTGGTGGTGTGAGAAACGGAAACCTGTATGTTGTTGAGCCGACTAAGTAGCTCAGCAACTAGGGTGGTTTTGCCCGCCCCAGAGGGAGCTGAGATAATAAATAGAGTACCAAGTGTCATATTAAAACTAATAATTTCCTGTTAAGAATAACAACTTACGAAAGTGTACATTAGTAGAAAAATAAATCTATGATCTATTATGCATGGGTTTTGCTTAAGCTTATTCAATATTTTGAATTTGCTCGCGCATCTGTTCAATCAAAACTTTCAGTTCAACTGAGGCTTGAGTGGTAATCGTTGAAATAGATTTTGAGCCCAATGTATTGGCTTCACGATTTAGCTCTTGCATTAAAAAGTCTAGCCTGCGTCCCACGGATTCTTTGTTGTTCAGTACTCGGCGAATTTCAATCACATGGGCTTCTAGTCGATCAATTTCCTCATCGACATCAGCTCGATTGGCAATAATGACCATTTCCTGCTCGAGTCGCTGTTCATCGAGTTGGTCTTTTAACTCTGATAGCTTTTCATGCAGACGATTGCGTTGAAATTCTAGAATTTCAGGCAAATTTTTGCGTACTAAGGCTATTTGAGTCTCAATGCCTAATAGCCTTTGCTCAATCATATCTGCTAGCTTTTCGCCCTCGCGTTCACGGCCTTCAAGCATTTGATCTAAGGCTAAATCAAAGGATTTAATTCCTGCCTTGGTCAGTTGTTTGGCATCTAAGACAGAATCTTTTAGTACGCCGGGTAATTTCATTATATCTACAGCTGAAATTGGGCCAGGCTGAGTTATTTCGGCTGAAATAGATTCAACGATATTTATATGCTCACGGGCTACTTCTAAATCTAGCTCTGAGGAGGCATCTAGGCGGTTAAAAGCAATCTGTACAGAGCAATCAATTTTGCCGCGCCCCAGTTTTTTACGCGCCATATCTCGAAGTGTGGTTTCTATCTCGCGCAGAGATTCAGGCATTCTAAAGCCAACCTCTAAAAATCGATGGTTGACCGATTTAAGCTCAAAGCTTATTGACCCCCAGTTATGTTCTTCAGTAATTCTGGCATATGCGGTCATACTGCGTGGCATAGAGACTCCATAAATTTTTAATTTGAAGGTATTCTAACAAAGGCGGTTAAAGAGGGGGAAGATTTGTTACAATTGTTACTTCAAATTTAAGATTTTGTAATAAGGCCTTAATCATGACAAGACCAAGTGGACGTCGTCCAGAACAATTGCGCCAAGTAAAAATTACCAGAGAATACACACAACATGCTGAAGGTTCTGTATTAGTCGAGTTCGGCAATACTAAAGTTATCTGTAATGCCAGTGTTGAAAATAGCGTACCGCGATTTTTGCGCGGTAAAGATCAGGGTTGGGTGACTGCGGAATATGGCATGCTTCCTCGGTCAACAAATAGACGTATGGGTCGTGAAGCGGCAAGGGGAAAGCAATCCGGTCGTACCCAAGAAATCCAAAGGTTGATAGGGCGATCATTGCGCGCCGCAGTAGACCTTAAGCAACTGGGTGAGAATACTATCTATGTTGATTGTGACGTAATTCAAGCTGACGGTGGTACAAGAACCGCAGCTATCACGGGTGGCTGTGTTGCTCTAGTAGATGCAATACGCCATTTGCAGAGAGAAAAACTTATACAAGACGATCCCTTATTGCATATGATCGCTGCAGTTTCCGTTGGTGTTTATAAGGGCTCACCTGTTCTCGACCTAGATTATCCTGAAGACTCTAATGCAGAGACCGATATGAATGTGGTCATGGACGCCAATGGCGGCTATATTGAAATTCAGGGAACTGCTGAGGAAGCACCATTTTCAGGCGAAGCTTTGACGGAAATGTTGCAACTGGCCAATCAAGGGATTGCCGACCTTGTAAGGGTTCAAAAGATGGCATTGGCCCAATAGTCCTAAAACTGATCTATTCTTAAATAAATGGAATCAAAAGATTACTAACTGATGAAAACATACAAAGTAGAATTTATAGAAAATGCCATTGCTAATGGTGCCCTTAAGTTTGGTCAATTTGAGCTTAAGTCGGGTCGCACATCACCCCATTTTTTTAATGCGGGAGAGTTTTATAAAGGGTCTGCATTGGCTGCACTGGGTAAGTGTTACGCCACCGCTATTGTTGAGTCAGGCATTGAATTTGATGTGCTTTTTGGCCCCGCATACAAAGGTATAACCTTGGCTGCAGCAACCTCCATTGCTCTGTCAGAGCATCATGGTATAGATGTGCCCTACTGCTTTAACCGCAAAGAGGCAAAGGCTCATGGTGAAGGTGGGACTTTGGTGGGGGCGCCCCTTGAAGGCAAGGTTTTAATTATCGATGACGTGATTACCGCAGGTACCGCTATTAGAGAAGTGATGTCGATATTAGAGCAAGCAGGCGCTGTGGCCGCCGGCGTATTGATTGGCCTAGATCGCAAAGAGCGCGGCAAAACAGATCAGTCTGCTATTCAAGAGGTGGAGGAACAGTTTGGAATTCCTGTGGCAAGCATTATTGATATAGATGATATTTTGCACTATCTTAAAGCTAAGCCAGATCACAATAATTTAGTTGAGCAGATTGATAAATACCGACAAGAGTATGGCGTATAGATACTGCTTGCTAATTAAGATCAGTTAAAAATTTGATCTGAGACTAGCGCCCATTGTTCGGACCAGTATTGAGTGGGTGGTTGTTTAAAGTCGCTGCGAACAAACTGACTAATTTTCCCTTCAACTAGACTAATCATTAAATCAACTGCTATTGCAGGGCTTGGATTGATGGTAATTCCTTGATTGAGTTCAGCTTGTCTTATTATTTGCTTAAGCTGAGATTCCAGTCGACTAAATAGCTGGGCGACACGCTGCTGTAATCGTTGGTTTTCTCCCGCTAAGGCATCGCCATGGAGTATTCGGCTAATACCAGCATTCTTTTCGGCAAAGGTTAAGCATAGACTGAGGATTCTATAGCACTGATTAATCGCATCTGGTTCATCGTTAATAATAGTCGTAACCCGAGCAAATATAGTCTCTTCAATAAAATCAATCAGCCCTTCATACATTTTAGTTTTACTGGGAAAGTGTCGATACAGGGCTGCCTCTGAACAGCCTAACTCAGAGGCTAGAGCCGCAGTAGTGATGCGTCCGCCGCGAGTTGACTCCAGCATTAGTGCTAGAGCTTGAAGAATATCCTGAGCCTTGGAGCTTCGTTTAGCGACCATCAGCAGTCTCCGCTTACTTCTGGTTAGTAATTAAAGTGCCTACGCCTTCATCAGTAAATAGCTCGAGCATCACGGCATGATCAACTCGCCCATCAATAATGTGAGAGGCAGCCACGCCAGAATTAACCGCATCAAGTGCACATTGAATTTTCGGTAGCATACCACCGTAAATGGTGCCATCTTCAATCAATTCATCGACTAGGTTTACAGTTAGACCGGTAAGAATTTCACCCTGCTTATCTTGTAAGCCCGCAACATTGGTGAGCAACATTAACTTTTCAGCATTTAAAACTGAGGCTACCTTGCCCGCCACTAAATCAGCATTAATATTGTATGAGGCGCCATCAGATCCTACGCCAATTGGCGCAATAACCGGAATATAGTTACTTTTAAGTAGCATGTCGATAACGCTTTTATCGATAGATTCAACTTCGCCCACTTGACCAATATCAATAATTTCAGGAACCGACATCTCCGCTGTTTTATGGGACACCACAAGCTTCCTAGCTTTTATTAAACGACCGTCTTTGCCGGTAACGCCAAAGGCTCTGCCGCCAGCACTGCTAATAAGATTGACAATTTCTTTATTAATCGTAGCGCCCAGTACCATTTCTACAGCGTCCATAGTTTTGGTATCGGTGACTCTCATGCCATTGACGAACTTAGACTCTATAGAGAGTTGATCTAGCAGTTGACCAATTTGTGGACCTCCGCCATGCACCACAACAGGATTAATGCCCACCGCTTTCATCAACACGATATCTCTAGCAAAGCTTTGCTTTAGGCGATCGTCTACCATGGCATTACCGCCATATTTTATGACCACAGTTTTGCCTGCAAAGCGCTGTATGTAGGGCAAGGCTCTTGAGATAACCTTGGCTGTATTTTCTGCTTCTTCTCGATTTAATGACATAGTTACAAATATTGATCCACTTGGTTAATAAAAGGTGCTAGCTCAAAGCTAAACAGCTTTTTTATCCGCTCTAATTCTTCTTTATTATCAGCTTCAAAGCGCATAGTTAGGTTTGCTGAGGTGTTTGACGCTCTTATTAGACCCCAGCCAAGGGGGTATTCTACCCTGAGTCCGTCAATAGTGTTAATTATTCCATCCTTAAAGCTGCAATGAGAGGTTAATTTTTCCATTACAGCAAATTTTTCTGTTTCAGCCACTGGAATAAGTATTTCAGGAGTGTAGGCACTGGGTTTAAACTGGCCGATCATGTTTTCTAGCGCTTGTTTTGGTGCTATATCAAGGTTGGCTAATATTTCAAGTAGTCGAACGCTGGCATACAGACCGTCATCAAAACCATGCCAACGATCATTGAAAAAAATATGGCCACTAAATTCCCCTCCAACAAGGGCGCCTGTTTTTTGTACCCTGCTTCTAACATGTGAGTGGCCTGTTTTGCACATCACTGGATTACCCGATAGTTCCCTCACTAGCTGTTGCAGGCGAAAGCTACTTTTAACGTCAAATACGATATCCGTATTTGGATATCGCTTTAAAATATCACGGGCAAAAATCATCAGTAATTGATCTGGCCAAACTGTTGCGCCACTTCCGGAAATAACCACAAGGCGATCGCCATCACCATCAAATGCTAGGCCTAAATCTGCCTGATGAGATAAAACGGATGCTTTGAGCTGTTGTAAATTACTCTCATCGGATGGGTTAGGGTCATGATTGGGAAAGTTTCCATCAGGATCGCAAAATAAAGGTATTAAATTGTAACCTAACCGATTAAACAGGGTTTTAGCGATGGGCCCAACAATACTATTGGCGCAGTCAATAACAATTTTGAAATCTTTTTTAGGGCTACAGTTATCAATTATTGCTTGAAGGTATTGAGAGCTTATATCTTGGGTGCGAATGTGCCCAGATTGGCAATGATTAGGCCTATCGGAAAGCATTAGATGCTTGATTTTTTGCAGCATCTCACCGGCCACTACTTGATTGCGCACAATGATTTTAAAGCCATTGTATTCCTTAGTATTATGACTTGCCGTCACCATAATTCCGCACTCTGCCTTGTTATCACAGTGAACGGCAAAATTAAGTGTGGGGGTACTTACAGTGCCAATGTCGATTACATTCATCCCATATTGAGTGAGGCCATTGCCAAGCGCTTTCGCCAAAGCTGGCGAACTCAGTCTGCCATCTCGGCCAAGATAAATGGTCGAATGACGTTGCTTCAAAAGCGTAATAGCTAGTGCTGCGCCCAGTTTAAAGGCAAAGTCGGGGGTGATCTGGGAATGGGCAAAGCCGCGAATATCATAGTTGCGAAACACTTCGTTAGGAAGCTCATTGGCTGTAAGTGAAGTGCTAGAATTTAATGTGGTGACATCATTCACAATACTTTGCTCTCGATGCTCTTGTAAATTAGTTATCGATTTTTTCAGCTATTAAGACAATTATTTCTCGAGCAAGTTGCGTCTTGCTTTTTTTGCTAAGGGATTGACAGCTGTTAGCATCAATCCACAGGGCTTCATTATTATCCGAATTAAAGCCAATATCGTCGCGAGATACATCATTGGCTATAATCGCATCTAAATTTTTTCTGTTTAACTTGTCGCGAGCGTGACTTTCTATGTTTTCGGTTTCTGCGGCAAACCCTAAAACAAACATTTTTGGGTTATTTTCTGACAATATAGCTACAATATCGGGTGTTTTCGACAAATTTAGAGACATTTTATCAGATTTTTTCTTTATTTTTTGACTGGATGCTTCAGTCACTTGATAGTCGGCGACGGCCGCAGATGAGATAAAAATATCCGCTTCTTTGACAGCTTCAGTCGCAGCCTCTAGCATTTCGCTGGCAGAAACTACAGGTATTAGTTGGCAGCGATCTGGGCTATCAAGTGAAACAGGTCCTGAGATAAGAGTGACGGCAGCGCCGGCATCAATCATGCCACTTGCCAGTGCGAAGCCCATTTTACCTGAGCTGTGATTACTGATATAGCGAACGGGGTCAATAGCCTCCCTGGTGGGGCCAGCGGTAATCACAACCCGTTTTCCAGACAAAATACCAGAGTCAAAAATACCACAAAGTTGGTCGACAATGGCTTCTGGCTGTTGCAGTCTACCCGGACCTGTATCGCCGCAGGCTTGGATGCCATCATCAGGTTCAAAGATGGTGATATTTCTCTGCTTTAAGCGCTCAATATTGTCCAAAGAGACCGGCTGTGACCACATCGCTTGATTCATGGCGGGAGCAACAACAATACTGCCTGAGGACGCTAAGCAAACAGTCGTTAAAAGGTCATTGGCAACCCCTTGGCTTAATACAGCGATAAAATTAGCTGTGGCCGGAGCAATTAATACAATATCCGCCCAGCGTGCGAGCTCAATATGACCCATCGCCGCCTCCGCTTTTGGGTCGAGCAGATCGGTGTGAACAGGCTTTCCGGTCAGGGCTTGAAGTGTGAGTGGGCGGATAAATTCTTGAGCAGAATCAGTCATTATGACTCGCACTTCAGCACCTTCATCTTGTAAGCGACGAGCAATTTCAGCACTTTTATAAGCGGCAATACCACCTGTAATGCCAAGAATGATGCGTTTTTGTGACAGACTACTCATTAATTTTCCGATAACACTTTAATAAGGGGCTAAGATAACACTTCAGAAGGGAATTCTGTAGTGATAAATAAGGACTAGTTATGTCGATAAGACAATGGCCATTGGATGACCGACCCAGAGAGAAATTATTAGCAAAAGGGGCCTAAAGCGTTAACCGATGCTGAATTACTAGCCATTTTTCTTCGTGTTGGGCGCAAAAGTGTCAATGCTAAACAAATGGCTCAAGAGTTAATTGATTACTTTGGCGGCTTAGGACCCCTATTAAAAGCTGACCAAAAAAGTATTTTGCGCGGCTAAAGGTTTAGGTCAGGCTAAATTTTGTCAAATTGCCAACAATAGAAAAAAAACCATCAGATTAGTGGGTAATTATCGGTTTTTGTTTGCTTCAGGGTAGGGTTTCTGGTATAAAACGCGCCTCCTTGAAAGACGACTTTGTACAAAGGTTGTCTGGGAAACAAAATTCAGTAGCCGATGGGTCAATGCCCAGAGCACAAATTGTAAATAAGAGGCAGCAATAATGTCTAGAGTATGTCAGGTCACGGGTAAGCGCCCAATGGCTGGAAACAATGTATCTCATGCGAAGAATAGAACTCGTCGTCGCTTTGAGCCTAATCTCCATACACACCGTTTTTGGATTGAGTCTGAAAAACGCTTTGTTAAATTACGCGTTTCTACCAAAGGAATGCGAATTATTGATAAAAATGGTATTGAAAACGTTCTCGCTAGCCTTCGTGCAAACGGCGAGAAAATTTAGAGGATTAAAAAATGGCTAAGTCAGCTCGAGAGAAAATTCGATTAGTTTCTAGCGCCGGAACAGGGCACTTCTATACAACAGACAAAAACAAGCGCAACACGCCTGATAAGATGGAAATCAAAAAATACGATCCTACCATCCGCAAGCACGTTATCTACAAAGAAGCTAAAATTAAGTAGCAATAATCTAACATCGAGATTTCTTGCTCGATACTTAATTATTTCCTATAAAATAAAGGCCCTGACATAAATGCCAGGGCCTTACAAGAACTTTTGTCACTGCCTAGGGCAGTCAAATAACCCTAGTCGGCTACTACATTCTCAGCTTGAAGGCCCTTTTGGCTTTCAGCAACTTCCATAGTTACAGCTTGACCCTCTTTTAAAGACTTAAAGCCTTCAGCTTGAATGGCACTGTGATGAACAAATACATCGCTACCGCCTTCCTGCTCAATAAAACCAAAACCTTTACTATCATTAAACCACTTTACAGTGCCAGCAACTCTTTCGCCTGACATAACAACCTCACTTAAATACAACAACGCCCAAAATGGGCACTTAAACACCAGCCTCTAATTAGGCTGAATTAACACTTTAACCAAAAAAACATTTAAGACTAAAGATCCCAACTGAAAAAATAAGCCTTAAAGGCAAAATATAATATTTCAGGATTACGCAGTGTATTATTTTTTTATTGATTTGGCTAATTTTCAGCGAATTTTAGTTGAAATTAATTAGATTTTTATGTGTTTTATGAGTTTATAGTCTGTAGATACTGATTATTTAACCTAAAAATTGGATTTTAAAATTAGCAAAAATTTCTCATATAAGGCTGTGTTAACATTAAAAGATACAAGATTTAGTCATACATTAAATCTTTAAAAAGGATTTGATACGTACATCTTGGAGGACATTAGGTGAAATGGTGAGCATAATTCAAGGCATATATAAACATTATAAGGGCAACAATTATCAAGTTTATGGTGTAGCTAAGCACAGTGAGGGCGAGCCGGATATGGTTGTTTACCGCCCACTTTACGGCGATCGCCAACTATGGGTACGGCCTCTGGATATGTTTCTGGAAACGGTTGAGGTCAATGGGCAAAAGCGACCTCGTTTTGAATTTTTAGAGCAGGGTAATGAATGATTTTTATTACACATTCTATTTCAATCCCTTTAGAAGAGATTGAATTAACTGCTATTAGAGCTAGTGGTCCTGGTGGGCAAAATGTGAATAAGGTCTCATCTGCGGTTCATTTGCGCTTTAATATTTACCAATCTTCATTGCCTGAGTTTTTTCAGCAACGATTAATGGCCTTACGTGATCAGCGGATTACGAAAGAGGGGGTTATTATTCTTAAAGCTCAGCAGTATCGTAGTTGGGAGAAAAATCGCGCTGAAGCCATTCAGCGATTAAAGTTGTTATTGCAGTCTGTGGCAACAATGCCAAAGGCTAGAAAGGCGACTAGGCCAACCAGAAGCTCACAAAGAAAGCGCTTAGATAAAAAAGCTCAGCACGGTCAAAAAAAAGCGATGCGCTCTAAGCGCATATTCGATTAAAAGGTGTCAATAATTAAATGACAGATTCTAAAACCCATGCATTTGAGCTATTAGCGCCGGATATGATTATGGATGCGGTAGAGAGCTGTGGTTATATAAGTGATGGTCGATTATTGGCACTAAATAGCTATGAGAATCGTGTTTATCAGGTAGGGATAGAGGATGCGCAGCCACTGATTGCCAAATTTTATAGGCCTAACCGCTGGACTGTTGAACAGATACATGAGGAGCATCAACTTTGTTTTGAGCTAAAAGAGCAGGAGCTGCCGGTTGTTTGCCCCTTGATAAACAATACTGGCAATTCTCTTCATCACCATTGTGAATTCAAGTTTTCGCTTTATCCTCGACGCGGCGGTTATGCGCCTGAGCTGGATAATCTGGATAACCTTTTTATTCTTGGTCGTCTTTTAGGACGCTTTCATGCAGTGGGTGCGGTGGTTGATTTTAAATCGCGGCCAAAATTAGATATTCAAACATTTGGCTGGGAAGCATACGATTATGTCAGTGAGCACTTTATTCCATCTGAATTGAGTCCTGCATACGATAGCTTGTTACCGGATATTTTAAATAAGTGTCAAACTATTTTAGATGATTTTGGAGATATTAATTACATAAGAGTTCATGGCGACTGCCATTCGGGTAATATACTTTGGCGTGATGATAATCCCCATTTTGTTGATTTTGATGACGCGCGAATGGCCCCGGCAGTGCAAGATTTATGGATGCTCTTGTCCGGCGATCGGAATGAGCAAAAAGCTCAAATAGCTGAGTTGGTTGAGGGTTATAACGAGTTTTATCATTTTGATCCTAAAGAGCTGGTATTAATTGAGGTCTTACGTACATTGCGTATTATTCATCACAGTGCTTGGATTGCGCGCAGATGGAGTGATCCTGCTTTCCCGAGAGCCTTTCCCTGGTTTGATTCGGCGCGTTATTGGAGTGATCAGATACTGACGTTGCGAGAACAATTTTCGGCGCTTGATGAACCTCCACTGGAAATTATGCCGTAAATTGTCTAGTTTTCTATACATAAGTGAAGACATTTAATGCTGAATCAAAATAACGTTAACTTTATTAAAATTGAACAGTAAAATAGACGATTACTGGCAATAAATTTTCAAGTCTTAATATAGAGGTGAAGTGTGAGTGAATTCCCCGCAGAGTTAAAATATGCAAATAGCCATGAATGGGCAAGATTAGAGAGTGATGGGATCGTTGTTGTTGGGATAACCGATCATGCTCAAGATGCCCTAGGTGATATAGTTTTTATTGAGCTTCCAGAGTCGGGAGCTGATGTTGATGCAGGCGCTGAAATAGCTGTAGTCGAGTCGGTTAAAGCGGCTTCAGATATATATTCTCCAGTATCTGGAGAGGTTGTTGAGGTTAATTCAGCGCTTGAGGATGAGCCAGAATTGGTTAATGGCAGTCCCTACGAAGATGGGTGGCTATTTACAGTCAGGGTTAATTCAAGTGATGATTTTAGTAATTTGCTTGATGCCGAGGGCTACCAGGCGTTAGTTGAAGACGAATAACTGCCTTTGCTTTAATCCCTTAAGGAAATTATTTTCCAATGTCTTGATTCAGCTTCTTTGCGAAGGGCTGAATCAGGATCTACGGCAATGGGATGGGCAACCTCTAGAAGCATTGGCATATCATTGATTGAGTCAGAGTAAAAATAGCTTCCATCGCTGCTTTCTTTTTGTTCCTCAAGCCATTGATTAAAGCGCTGTACCTTTCCCTCTTGAAAAGTGGGTATTCCCATTACTTCACCTGAATATTTGCCATCAATAATTTCTAAATCTGTGGCAATAATTTCGTCAATACCGATAGATTTGCAGATAGGTTCAACAATAAACCGATTGGTTGATGTAATAATTAAAAGCCGATCGCCCGCCTGCCGATGCTGATTAATTAAATCTTCAGCCCCTTTGAGCTTGATTGGATTGATGACATCGCGCATAAACTTTTTATGTAATGACTGAAGTTTTTCCATTGAAAGCCGGGTAAGTGGTTCTACTGAAAACTCGAGGTAGGCAAAAATATCCAAACAGCCGGATTCATAGTCGGCATAAAATTTATCATTCATTTCCTTATATGTTTGAGAGTCGACGATACTTTGAGCGACTAAAAACTCACCCCAGCTGTGGTCGCTGTCTCCGGCAATCAGTGTGTTATCTAGGTCAAAGATGGCTAGTGCCATAGGGAGATCCAATTTATTAGTTTGCTAGTGTTTGGGCTGTTAAGGATAGCGGTGAAGTGAAAATGGCTCAAGAGAAAATTGCCGAGCCACCTCGACTATGGAACAATGGTCTTTTTTAATCTATAAATTTGAGTGGGATCTTTAAATTGGTTGATAAGGATGGATATCGTTCTAACGTAGCTATGGTTATTAGCAATGGTCGTGGGCAGGTTTTTTGGGCTAAACGAGTGGGCCAAAGGGCTTGGCAATTTCCTCAGGGAGGAATTGATCAGGGTGAAACAGCGGAGCAAGCATTGTATCGGGAATTATACGAAGAGGTTGGTTTAGAGGCTGGAGATGTAAAAATCATCCAGCAGACTAAGCGCTGGCTTCGTTACAACATTCCTGAAAAAATGCAGCGCAAACATTCTAAGCCGCGCTGTATTGGTCAAAAGCAACGCTGGTTCTTTTTGCAGTTAGTGGGTGACCCGAAAAAGATTAGCTTTGATGCAACAGGTAATCCCGAATTTGATGCATGGGAATGGGTTAGTTATTGGCACCCTATTAATCAGGTGGTTTCATTTAAACAAGGTGTTTATCGTCAGGCATTGTCTGAGTTTTCTCAGATTAATGCGCGATTTCAAAAGCGGAGAAAGCGTGGATAAATGAATATCCTAGACGCCCTAAGAACAATCTTTCAAGAGGTCAATACTGCCCGAAGTTTGCCCGAAGTGCTGACTATTATTGTTAGGGAAGTTCATGCAGCTATGGGCTCAGAGGTCTGTTCGGTCTATCTTTTTGATGAAACTGACCAACATTATGTACTGATGGCTACCAAGGGTTTACGCCAGCAATCCATTGGTAAGGTGCGCTTGGCTATGGGCCAGGGTTTGGTCGGATTGGTCGCGGCAAAAGAAGAACCACTTAATTTGCAAGATGCAGATAAGCACCCTAATTTCGTTTACTTTGAAGAGATTGGAGAAGAAATTTACCACTCCTTTTTGGGCGTGCCGATTATTCATCACAGAAAAGTACTCGGTGTTTTGGTGCTTCAGCAACAAGCTGAAAGGCGTTTTGCGACTGAAGAAGAAGCCTTTATGGTTACGGTCTGCGCTCAGCTTTCTGGCGCTATCGCCCATGCTGAAGCGACAGGTGCGTTAAGCAAGCTAGCTTTCGCAGGCCGCGGTAAAAGTAAAGAAGCGATATTCCATGGTATTGCTAGTTCTCCAGGTGTGGGTATAGGCCGAGTGGTATTGGCTCAGCAAACAATGGATCTGGCCTCTGTGCCTGAGCGTCATACTTCAGATCCTGACTCTGAAGTAAAAACCTTTCGCCAAGCATTAAAGTCTGTAAAGCATGATATGCGAAACCTTGGTGTTGGCCTTGAGGGCAAGCTAAGCTCGGAAGAGTTAGCGCTCTTTAATGTCTACATCAGTATGCTTGACGATGACTCCCTAGGCGGTGAAGTTATTGAAGCTATCAAAGCGGGACAAACAGCACAGAGTGCTTGGAGCTCAGTGATCTTAAAGCATGTGCGTACATTCCGGCATATGGAGGATCCCTATCTTAGGGAACGAGCCTCAGATGTTGAGGGGCTGGGTAAACGAGTACTTGGCTATTTGCAAAAGACTGGTGGTAAGAAAAAGACACTACCAAGACGTATTGTGTTGGTGGGAGAAAATCTATCGGCTACCGAGCTAGCCGATATTCCGGTGAATCGATTAGTGGGTATAGTTTCGCTCAGAGGTGCAAGCAATTCACATATGGCAATCGTTGGCAGAGCTCTGGGCATCCCAACCGTTATGGGCGCGTTGGATATGCCCTGCGCAGAACTTGAGGGTGAAGAGCTAATTGTTGATGGGTTTTCTGGAGACGTTGTTAGCCATGCTACTAGAACCCTCAAGCGAGCCTATGTCCAAAGGCAGCGAGAAGAGCAGACTTTAGTCAAAGATTTGCAAAAATTGCGTGATGTCCCCTGCCAAACTACAGACGGTTGTAACTTTTCTTTATGGGTTAATACTGGGTTAAGGCATGACAATATTCAGTCGCTGCGAAGTGGCGCAGATGCAGTGGGCTTATTTCGCACTGAGATTCCGTTCTTATTGCGCTCTAGTTTCCCTACTGAGGATGAGCAGGTGGCGGTTTATCGTGAGCACTTGGAAACCTTTGCGCCTCGCCCTGTGACTATGAGAACACTTGATATAGGTGGTGATAAGGATCTCCCTTATTTTCCAATTGAAGAAGAAAATCCGTTTTTGGGGTGGCGCGGGATTAGAATTTCTCTAGATCATCCAGAAATATTTTTGGTGCAGATTAGAGCCCTACTTAGAGCCAGTGAGGGCCTAGAAAATTTGCGCATTATGCTGCCTATGATTAGTAATTTGGCCGAGCTTGATAGCGGTCTGGCATTAGTTCGTCGAGCCTTTAAAGAGCTAACAGAAGAAGAGGGTTATGTGTTAAAAATGCCGGCACTTGGGGCAATGATTGAGGTTCCAGCTGCGGTTTATCAGGTTAAAGAAATTGGTCGTCGAGTAGATTTTATGTCGGTGGGTACTAATGATTTAACGCAGTATTTGCTCGCAGTTGATCGCAACAACCCCAGAGTAGCTGAGCTGTATGATTCGCTCCATCCAAGTATTCTTAGGGCTTTAAAAAGCATTTATGATCAAGCGGCAACAGTAAACTGCCAGCTAAGTGTTTGTGGAGAGATGGCCGGTGATCCATTAAGTGCGGTGATACTTTTGGGGCTGGGATATGAGAATCTTTCAATGAGTGCTAGTTCATTATTGCGAGTGAAATCCCTTTTGCTAAAAGTCAGTCGAGAAATGGCAGATGATTTAGCTACTCAGTCACTGGGTTTATCAGATGGTGCAGAGGTTGTAGCCCACATCTCTGAGATATTGGAGCCATTTAAATATGCAAAAAATAAACCATTGTCTAATTAACCTTAGGGTTTTTAAATATTTCAATTATCTTGCATAGAACAGGCTGGCATAAACCGCTATGATCTGGTCTGAAATTTTACTAAGGCTATCAATATGATAATGCATCCAGATATTAACCCTGTAGCTATAAGTCTTGGGCCGCTATCGATTTACTGGTATAGCCTAATGTACCTGATCGCCTTTGGCTGTGCTTGGGTGATTGCGATGCGCGCATGTCAGAGACCCTGGTCGCCTATAAAGCGTCCTCAGGTGGAGGATTTGATAGTTTATGGTGCCTGGGGGGTTATATTGGGTGGTCGTTTGGGCTATGTTTTTTTCTACAGCTTTGATCGTTGGATAGAAGATCCGTCCATGCTTATAAGATTATGGGAAGGAGGGATGTCATTTCATGGCGGTCTTATCGGTGTAATCATAGCGATCTATTTGTTTGCGCGTAAACATCAAATACCATTTTTGGCAGTTGGCGACTTCGTTGCACCTATGGTTCCAACGGGTTTATTTTTTGGTCGCATGGGCAACTTTATTGGTCAAGAACTCTATGGTCGTGCAACGGATGGTCCGTGGGCTATGCTTTTCCCCTCGGATAAACTTAAACTGGGACGGCACCCATCGCAACTTTATGAGGCGTTTCTCGAGGGAATAGTATTGTTTTTCATCGTATACTTGTATGCGCGAAAGCCGAGGCTATTTGGCGAGGTTGGCGGATTATTTTTAATTGGTTATGGCGTATTTCGTTTTATGATTGAGTTTGTGCGTGAGCCAGATGCTCAGTTTGCCGGTCAAAAAGCGGTTTTTGAGGCATTTAATTGGATGACTCGAGGGCAAACCCTATGTGTGCCTATGGTACTTTTAGGCTTGTGGTTAATGAGAAAATCGCTGTCATCAATAGTGACACTGCTAAAATTTCGGGCTTAATAATTACCCTTAGAGAAAAAATAAAAATGAAACAGTATTTAGATTTAATTAGACATATTAAGGATCAAGGGGTCTTTAAAGGCGATCGAACGGGAACGGGAACCTATAGTGTATTTGGCTATCAAATGCGCTTTGATCTTCAGCAGGGGTTCCCTTTAGTGACAACTAAAAAAGTACATCTTAAATCGATTTTGCATGAATTACTGTGGTTTGTCAGAGGTGATACCAATATTCAATATCTGGTTAAAAATGGCGTGGGCATCTGGAACGAGTGGCCCTATCAGAGTTGGTTGCGTCAAACCGGTGCCGATAAGAAATATGAAATGCATTCTATTGAATGGAAGGCTGGATTAAAGGAGTTTGTTGAGCGCATAAAGATCGATGATGATTTTGCTCAACAGTATGGAGAATTGGGTCCAGTGTATGGCCGTCAATGGCGAAATTTTGAAGGCGTCGATCAACTGTCAGGGGTTATAGAGGATATTAAATCCAACCCAGATTCAAGACGACTTATTGTGTCGGCATGGAATCCGAAAGATATTCCAGTAATGGCTAAGTCGGGCTTGCCACCCTGCCATAGCTTATTTCAGTTTTATGTTTCAGAGGACAAGCTTTCTTGTCAGCTTTATCAAAGAAGTGCCGATGTGTTTTTGGGGGTGCCGTTTAATATTGCCTCATATGCGGCTTTAACGATGATGGTAGCTCAGGTAACCGGTTTGGAGTTGGGTGATTTTGTCCATAGTTTTGGCGATGCACATTTATACACAAATCATAAAGATCAGATTGAGCAGCAGCTAAGCAGAGAAACACTGCCCTTGCCTAAATTAAAGATAAACCCTGAAATAAATAATATTTTTGATTTTGTCTATGAAGACTTTGAACTTCAAGGCTATGAATCTCACAGCGCTATTTCAGCGCCGGTAGCGGTTTAGGAGTATGTAATGAAAATTGCCCTCATTGTGGCCGTTAGCCAAAACAACGTTATTGGACGCGATAACCAGCTTCCTTGGCATTTGCCAGAAGACCTCCAGTATTTTAAATCTATGACTATGGGCAAGCCGATATTAATGGGTAGAAAAACCTTTGAATCGATTGGCAGGCCGCTGCCTGGGCGCGTCAATATTGTAATTACCAGAGACCCTGATTGGACTGCTGAGGGCGTAGAGATAGTCAATACTATTGATGACGCAATGGCGGCTGGTGCTGTGGCATGCAAGGCGTCAAATAGTGATGAAATTATGATTATAGGTGGCGCGCAAATATATCGAGACTGTTTACCCCTTGCTGATGTACTTTATTTAACAAAGGTTGAAGCTGAGATTGAAGGCGATGCATTCTTTCCAGATATTGATTTAGATCAATGGCAAGCAGTTTTAGAAAAAAGCCCAAAAACAGTTGATAAGTATGCCTATCGTTTTGTAATTCTTAAAAGAACAAAAAAACAGGCTTAAAAAGACTAAATTTTTACTACATAGTTGTGGTAGTATTGCGCGATTATTGTGACTGGGTGTTCTTCGGGGGCCTGTTGCATAGATTCTTAGGTATAGGCTGTTAGTAAGCCCACCTAAGATGCTAAGTGCTTATCGGGGCATTTAAATTTCCGATAAGATAGAAATAAGTAACCAATCTGATAGACCCAAATTGAGGGAACTATGAAAAAGCAATCACTGAAAGCATTGGCTCCAATGGCCATTTTTGCTGTCGCTGTCAGCGCAATGGCTGAAGAGCCGGAAGCATTAGTAGAGCGTACGGCAGAGGTTAGCGAAATTTTAAATGCTGGCGCTGAAAAGGTTCAGGCTGCCAAAAAATCTCAAATTAAAGTTGATCGCATTGCAGATCAGACCGATGGTTTGCTTCAAGAATTCAAGCAAGTCAACAAGCAAATTGAATCATTGAGAGTTTATAACTCACAGCTAGAGCGTCAAATTGTCAGCCAAAAGCAAATGATGGTTGAGCTTGAAGAGTCTATTGAAAACGCAACAGTCATCGAGCGAGGCATTTCACCACTTATGGCTAATATGCTTAATGCTCTTGAAGACTTTGTGAATCTCGATATGCCATTTAAGAAAGAGCGTCGCCAACAGGCTGTTGCTGATTTATATGTTAATTTGGATAGCGCCAAGTTTTCAGCCGCGGAAAAATTCCGTCAGGTTCTTGAGGTTTATGATATTGAATCCGATTACAGCCTCTCAATGGAATCCTACACTGATCAGATTGATGTTGATGGAGATGGTTCTCTGGTAGAGGTTCAAATGCTTAGAGTTGGCCGAGTTGCATTAGCCTACCAAAGCAAGGACAAATCTAAGGTGGGTGTTTGGGATAAAACAACCAATAGTTGGCAGCAGCTGGGTTCAGGTTATCGCCGCCCAGTGGATCAAGCGATTCGTATTGCTGTGAAACTTGCACCACAGGATGTTATTGAAATTCCGATTACAGCGCCGGAGGCAGCACAATGAAAATTAAAATGACAAATATTTTTGTAGCATTTTTTGCTGTAATTGCTATGTCTTCGCCAGTAGTTGCAAGCGAAGCCAAAAGCCTTGTAGAACTGCTGGATATGATTGAATCAGCAAAAATTTCAGAAACGGCTGAATATCGTCAGCGCGAAGCTGATTTTCTTAATGATCAGCGCAAGCAATCTCAGCTTTTAAAAGGCGCGAAAAATACTAAAGCGGCCGAAGAGCGTCGCTCAGACCGTCTTGAGCAAATTATTCGTGATAATGACATCATATTAGCGGCACTGCGCGAGCAGCGTGACAAGCGACTGGGCTCGCTAAAAGAATTGTTTGGCCATTTGACGGGAACGGCGGGTGACTTAAGAGCTAAGATTGATCAATCAATAGTCAGCACACAAATTAAGGGTCGCACAGAATTTTTAGATGATCTAATCGACAAAATGAGTAGTGACACCAAGTTGCCTTCTATCGAAGATATTGAAAAACTTTGGTATGAGCAGCAGCGTGAAATGGTTGAAAGTGGTCGTGTAGTCAAATTCAACCGCACAGTAATTTTGGCTAATGGTGAGCCGGCTGAGATGGAAGTTGTTCGCGTAGGTTCGTATAACCTGCTTGCGGATGGTATGTACCTTGAGTACAACCCAGAATCTGGTTTGGTGTCTGAATTAACCCGTCAGCCTTCAGGATTTAGTGGTGGTGCAGAAGATCTTCAAGAAGCGACTTCAGGGTTTACCAAAGTGGGTCTGGATCCAACCGGTCCATTTGGCGGCGGATTATTAGCTGCACTGATTAACGCGCCTACATTAATTGAGCGCTGGCACTTTGGTGGTATTGTTGGTTATGTTATTACTGCGGTGTTTGTGTTTGCTATCTTCTTAGCTATATGGCGATTTGTTGTGCTATTCGGCATGTCAGGCGCAGTAAAAAGTCAGTTAGCTACTAAGTCTGCAGATACCGGTAATCCTCTGGGTAGAGTACTTAAGGTTGCTGGGGATAATCCAGGACTAGATGCTGAATCGCTAGAGCTCAAGCTGCACGAGGCGGTGCTTAAAGAGAGACCAGCAATTGAATCAGGTTTGAATTTGCTGAAAATTATAGCCATGGTAGCGCCATTATTGGGGCTGCTAGGTACCGTAACCGGTATGATTATCACCTTCCAGATGATTACTTTATTTGGTGCTGGAGATCCTAAGGCGATGGCCGGCGGTATTTCTCAGGCGCTTATAACTACTGTTTTAGGTCTAGTGGTTGCTATACCTACGGTGCTTTTACATACGCTGGTTAACGCCAAAGCCCAAGGCATTCTGCATATTCTTGAAGAGCAGAGCGCGGGTATTGTTGCGGGTTCTCTAGAGGACAAATAAGCATGTTTTTTGTTGATACCTGGGCAGAACTCGGAAAATTTATGGATTCAGGCGGCATGGTCCTTTGGGCCATTGTTGTCCTGCTGTTCGTGATGTGGACGCTGATATTCGAGCGACTGTGGTATCTGCGATCTGTTGTAGGTAATGATGTGCAGATTGCACTTGTAGAGTGGGAATCTAGAAGCGAAAGAAAATCAAAAACAGCTCGTCAGATTAGAGAAAAGCTTATCTCTGAGGTCAGTGTAAAAATTGATGACAACATCATGATGATCAAAACTCTTGTAGCTATAGCCCCTCTGTTTGGTTTGTTAGGTACGGTTACAGGTATGATTGTTGTGTTTGATGTTATGGCCTTTACCGGCGGTGGCGATGCAAAAGCTATGGCTGGCGGAGTGTCACAAGCTACAGTGCCAACTATGTCTGGCATGGTGGCGGCGCTTTCGGGCGTTTTTGGCTTGACCTATGTTGAGCGAGAAGCGGAGCGAGAAAAGCATTTACTGGAAGATCATCTGACAATGGATCACTAGTGGGTTGGAGTGCCCTTGGCCTCACCCTATGAGAGAAAAATATGCGCGACAGAACAAGTAAACTACAGGAGCAAGGACAGGCCATTGATTTAACGCCTATGCTCGACGTGGTATTTATTATGTTGATTTTCTTTATTGTTACCGCTTCGTTTATCAAGTTACCGGGCGTTGAGGTAAATAAAGTGGATACCACAACATCTGACCCCTATAAAAAAGTGGGCATCTTAGTTGCTGTAAGTGACAATAATGAGTTTTGGATTGATAAAAAAAGAGTTGAAATAACAGCGCTTAAAATCAATTTAACTCGCTTATTTAATGAGAACCCAAAGGGCGGCATGGTTATCCAGGCCGATAATGATTCTGATATTGAAACAGTAGCAAAAATTGCTGATATTGCACGGGAGATTGGTATTTCTCCTGTGGCTGTTTCTGTAGAAAACGACTGAGTTTATAGTATGACGGGTTATAGAGTAGGGGTTTCAGCAATTTTAGGGGTACTAGTTACTCTGTCCTTAGTATTTGTTATGTTTAAGTTGATTGACTCAGGAAATAAGGATATGGATGAGCAGCCTGCTTATAAAATTCCTGATTTTCTTCACGTTGAGCGCGATCGAACTGAAAATACCAAGATGACTGAGGTAGATAAGCCGGATGAGCCGGAAAAAATGCCAGATATTCCCGAAGAGCAAATTGAATTTGAAGCCCCAGAAAACGTTGTGAATATGGCGGCGCCGAAAGCGGGCGGTAGCCTAAGCATTGGCAACTCTGGTTTTGCCCGAGATTCAGATTACATACCTGTCTATGTTCCTCAGCCACAGTATCCTCGAAGAGCTCAGACAAGAGGCAAAGAAGGTTATGCTGTAGTTCAAGTTATAATCACTACGGTAGGTGGCGTTCGCGATCCAGTGATGATCGAAGAATTTCCGGAGGGCTGGGGGTTTGGTCGTTCAGCAGTTAAAGCGGCTAAGAAACTAAAATACAATCCAAGAGTAGTGGATGGTGTTGCTGAAGAAGTGCCCAATGTACTGTATAAATTCACCTTCCAGATGGCTAAGTAAGGGGAATCTGATGTTAAAATATATAACAACAATTACCCTTTTTAGCGTTGCATTTTTGTTGCCAGTCATGGTTTCTACTGTGGAGCCCTCCTCCGATTTTGGTGGCTCGGCATTTGCGGAAGAAGAGGAAAAGAAAAAAGAGCCTAAATATAAAAATGTCAAAACCCGTAAGCGTCAATCGGTAGGCTCAAAATGCGGTAAAGCACTTGAAAAAGTTCAGGTGGTTCTCGAAGAAGAAAATTGGCCTAAATCTATGGAGATGCTCAATGATATTGAAGCAAGCTCCAAAACCTGTAAATCAGCTTATGAGCAAACACAGGTGTGGAAATTTAAAGGGTATGTTTATTATTCCCTCGATGATTTCCCCGGCGCTATTCGCTCCTATAAGCAAGTGATTAATGGCGAGGGAACACCAGAAGACCTCAGGCTTGATACTAGATATACCCTGGCTCAACTTTTTACTGCAGAAGAGCGCTATGCCGATGCAGCGGAACAGCTAGAAATATGGATAGAAGAGTCCACTATAGTTAGCAATGCCGCCAGAGGTCTTTTAGCTCAGATATATTACCAATTAGATCGTAAAGAAGATGCGCTAACCATGCTTGAGCTGGCAATTAATGACGTAGAATCAAAAGGCAAGTTACCTAAGGAGCGTTGGTGGTCGCTTCAAAGAGTTCTTTATTACGAAAAGAACGATTACAACCGCGTTATTGAGATTTTAGAAAAGCTAGTTAAGCATTACCCAAAATGGACGTTCTGGAAACAGCTTGGTGGAATGTATGGCGCCCAGGAGCGATCTACAGATCAGCTGGTTGCCTCAGAAGTCGTCTATATGAACAATAAGTATGATAAAGAAAGTCAGGTGATGGGCGTGGGGTATATGTACCTAGCGGCGGAAGTCCCCTACAAAGCGGCTCAAATAATTAGCAGAGGTATGGATGATGATATTATCGAACGCAATGCTAAAAACCTCGAGGTATTAGGCACGGCATGGTATCAGGCCAAAGAGCTAAATCGTGCATTACAATCCTTAGACAGAGCTTCACAGTATAGTGACTCTGGGGATTTACAAGCACGTATGGCTGGAATTTATCTCGATCTAGGGAAAGATAGAGAAGCCTATAAAGCCTCTTTAAAAGCTGCTGACAAAGGCAATATCAAACGTCCAAGCTCCAACTATTTAATTATGGGAAATGCATTGGTTAATATGCATTGCTATAAAGATGCAATTGGAGCATTCCAGAAGGCGCTAAAAGTATCTAAGACCAAGAAAGAAAAGAAATTCCCAACCCAATGGATCCGCTACGCTGATGTTGAGGGAACTCGTCTTGATAAGTTGCGCAACCTTGGCGCCCAAGTCCCTGGTTGTCGAAAATAACCTATCCAATATCTAGCAAGTTATAAAAAAGCCCGGTTAGTGCCGGGCTTTTTTTGTATTAGCGTATCTGGATTAAAATTATTAGAGTTGAGACAAGTCTCGAACCGCACCTTTATCGGCACTGGTGGCCAGTTTTGCATAGGCTTTGAGTGCTGCGGAAACTTTTCTAGGGCGGGATTCTTTCGGAGCCCAACCTTTCTTATCCTGTTCGGTGCGACGTTGCTCAAGTTCCTCATTTGAAACTAAAACATCAATAGTTCTGTTGGGTATATCAATGCGAATCGTGTCACCCTGCTTAACTAATCCAATGGTACCACCAGCGCCTGCTTCAGGGGATACATGACCAATAGAAAGCCCAGAGGTGCCGCCAGAAAAACGTCCATCAGTAATTAGGGCGCAAGCTTTTCCCAAGTTTTTCGATTTAATATAGCTTGTTGGATAGAGCATTTCTTGCATGCCCGGTCCGCCGCGTGGCCCTTCATAGCGAACAATAACTACGTCACCGGCTTTGACTTCATCATTAAGAATAGCGGCTACCGCCTCATCCTGACTTTCAGTAATAAAAGCTGGACCCTCAAAGACTAGGATAGATTCATCAACGCCAGAAGTTTTTACCACACAGCCATCTTCAGCCAAATTACCTGTCAATACGGCAAGACCGCCCTCGGTACTAAACGCATTTTCTAGATTTCGAATACAGCCATTAGCACGATCAGCATCCAGTGACGACCAGCGTGTTGATTGGCTAAAAGCAGTCTGTGTAGGAATTCCGGCAGGACCAGCTTTATAGAATTTTTTAACCTCTTCGCTAACATGACCACTAACAATATCCCACTTATCAAATGCTTCAGCGAGACTCGTTGAATGTACAGTTGGCAATTCATTGTGTATAAGACCAGCGCGGTCCAGTTCAGCTAATATTCCCATAATGCCACCCGCTCTATGCACATCTTCAATGTGATATTCGGGCGTGTTAGGGGCTACTTTACACAGCTGAGGTACAACTCTTGAAAGGGCATCGATATTTGTCATGTCAAAATCAATACCAGCCTCTTGAACAGCTGCCAAAAGGTGCAAAATAGTATTGGTTGATCCACCCATGCAGATATCCAGTGTCATGGCATTTTCAAAGGCCTTAAAATTGGCAATTGAACGGGGAAGAACTGACTCATCATCCTGCTCATAGTATCTTTTGGCCAATGAGACAATGGTGCGACCCGCTTCTTCAAATAGCCCCTTGCGATCGGCATGAGTCGCCAAAGTAGTGCCATTCCCAGGAAGTGACAAACCCAAGGCTTCGGTTAAGCAATTCATAGAGTTGGCGGTAAACATACCCGAGCATGAGCCACAGGTGGGGCAGGCAGAACGTTCATATTCAGCGACTTTTTCGTCACTGGCAGTATCATCCGCCGCAATTACCATGGCATCCACTAAATCTAGATTGTGATCAGCTAATTTAGTTTTCCCAGCTTCCATAGGGCCGCCAGAGACAAAAATTACCGGAATATTTAGGCGCATAGCGGCCATTAACATCCCCGGAGTGATCTTATCGCAGTTAGAAATACAGACTAGGGCGTCAGCACAGTGGGCGTTCACCATATATTCAACCGAATCCGCAATCACATCCCGCGAAGGCAGCGAATACAGCATGCCATCATGGCCCATTGCAATACCATCATCCACCGCGATAGTGTGAAATTCGCGAGCGATACCACCGGCTTTCGCAATTTCACCCGCCACTAGGTCACCCATATCTTTTAAATGCACATGACCGGGCACAAATTGGGTATAAGAGTTGGCGATAGCGATCATCGGCTTATTAAAGTCGTCATCTTTCATGCCGGTAGCGCGCCATAGCGCTCTGGCACCTGCCATATTGCGACCTTGGGTGGTGGTATGTGAACGATACTTAGGCATTATTTATCTCTTATTTTGTTTACAAGCTTATCCAATAGTTTAATTTTACTACAGGTATTCGGTGTAGCACTAAAGAATTTTGCTAAAAATGCGAGAATTACGCTGATAGTTATACAGCGATTGTTTTTGTTGAGGTAAATCCTTGAGCTCAGTTTCAACAAAACCCTTTTCCAAAAACCAGTGGGCCGCCTGAGTGGTGAGAACAAATAATTTTTTAATACCCATTTTTACAGCATCAGCTTCAAGACGCTCTAAAAGTCTAGAGGCTATACCTTGCCCCAAAAATTCAGGATCAGTTGCCATGCAGGCTATTTCGCCATCATTGCTATCTGCTATTGGATAAAGTGCGGCGCAACCAAGTAGATTACCTTCAGGGTGAACCACAAGGGTAAATTGAGAAATTTCGGTTTCTAATAATTCTCTAGAGCGCTTAACTAAAATCTGCTGCTCTTCTAAGGGTGCAATTAAGTCCAAAATACCGCCCACATCATCTATACCAGCGGCCCTAATGACGTCAGAGTGATCTTGCATAACCAATGTGCCACTACCATTTCTGGTAAACAACTCTGTCAAAAGAGCACCGTCTTCAGCACAACTAACTAGGTGAACGCGCTTAACCCCCTCGCTACAGGCACTGCAGGCGGTGTCTAATAGTTTATTTTGGGCGCTGTTGTTGCTTTTCTTGAGCAAGCTTTTTGCCTCTGGCATGGATAGGCTTCTAATAAGATTTTTATCTTCAAGAATACCCGCCATTTCAGTGACTAGGATCAGTTTTTCCGCATTAATTGCAATGGCGGTTTTAGCTGCCAATTCTTGATAACTCAAATTAAATGCTTCACCTGTGGGTGAAAAACCAATAGGCGAAATGAGCACCAAGCCACCAAGTTGAAGCTGTTGCTGAATTGATTCGTCATCAATACCTCTCACTTCACCCGTATGCTGATAATCAACGCCATTCAAAATGCCAATCGGTTTAGCAGTAATGAAATTGCCGCCAATGGCTTTAATTTTTGCGCCATGCATAGGCGAATTTGGCAATCCTGTAGATAGCTCAGCTTCAATTTGCCATCGGGTACTACCCAAAGCTTCTTTAACCGATTGCATAGCGGTTGTATTGGTAACACGAAGCTTGTTATGGAATTGACTCTGCTCCCCAGACTGTGCAATACGCTGATCAATTTGTAGACGTCCACCATGAACCAGCACAATGCGAATACCAAGGCTCTGCAATAGGGCAATATCATGAATAGTGCGATGGAAATTGGCATGGGTGACCGTATCGCCATCAAGGGCGATAACAAAGGTCTTGCCCCTGTGTTTGTGGATATAGGGCGATGTTTGACGAAAGAAATCCACATAGCTATCTAATTTCATGGCGCGATTATAGGGGTTTTGGACTTTAAGCAACAGTGGTTCAGTGATTGAGAGTAAATTAACCTACCCATAATAAGATTATATAGACCAAAACCATGGAGAACGGTAGGTATTTAGCATGCTATTATGTCAGCTAAGCCTAAAACGCTAAATTGATTAGTCAATGATTAACGCTTTAATACAGCAGTCCTTTGAAACCAAGTTAAATCTCTATTTTGATAGAGATGAAGACCCTGCATGGTTAAAAAAACTTATAGGCGACGCAGAATTTTTACAGCAACTCCAAATCGCCTGGGGTTGCAGTGATTTTGCCGCTGATCAGGCCGCTAGTCATCCCGAAGAATTTCGTGAGCTTGTGGAGAGTGCTGATCTAGAATCATCCTATTCGCAAAAGACTGTACTGAAATCACTTAAACAGATTATTTCTTCCATTCCTGATGCCAATGAAAAAGCACTGGCTAGGCAGCTAAGGCTTTTTCGGCGGCGTGAAATGCAGCGCATTATATGGCGCGACTTTAATCGTCTAGCGGATGTAACAGAAACTACCCGCGATGTGACTCTATTGGCTGAGGCCTGTATTAAAGTTACATTAGATTATCTGCATCCCATGGTTGCCAATGATTTTGGTAAACCTTTGGATAGCTGCGGTAATGAACAAAAGTTATTAGTGATAGCCATGGGCAAAATGGGCGGAGGTGAACTTAATCTGTCATCAGATATTGATCTTATTTTTGCCTACCCAGAGGCGGGAGAAACCCTGGGTGCAAAACGCTCAGTTTCCAATCAGCAGTTTTTCGAGCGCTTGGGTCAAAGGTTGATTGCTTCCCTTGATGCGCAAACGGTTGATGGTTTTGTATTTCGTGTGGATATGCGATTGCGCCCTTATGGGCAAAGTGGCCCTTTGGTGCAAAATTTTGCCGCCCTTGAAGATTACTATACAACTCAGGGTCGTGGCTGGGAGCGTTTTGCTATGGTCAAGGCGAGAGTAGTTGCTGGCGAGCCAAAAAGTGTTGAAGTACTTAATGATATTTTAAACCCCTTTATTTACCGTCGCTATCTGGATTATGGCGCAATCGAGTCATTGCGCGATCTTAAGCGGAAAATTAATTTAGAAGTCTCTCGTAAAGGCATGCATGATAATATCAAACTCGGACGCGGCGGTATTCGCGAACTGGAGTTTATTGTGCAGAGCTTTCAGCTTATTCGCGGTGGGCGACTTCAGAGCTTACAGGTGAAATCTTTTCAAGAGGCCCTTGAGCAAATTACAGTGGATGGGCTATTAGAGGAAAAGATAAAAACTCAATTGTGGCAAGCTTACCAATTTTTGCGCGATACAGAGCATGTGCTACAAGGGATAGATGATAAGCAAACCCAGCAATTACCTATGGATGAATTATCACAACAGCGTGTGGCTTTAGTGATGGGGGCCTCTCATTGGGATAAGTTCTTAGAGCAGTTAGACACTCACAGAGATAATGTTCACTGTTGTTTCGCCAATATGATTGCCGATGAAGGTCAAGTTTCCCCTGGGCAGCAGAGCTCTGAGATTAATTGGGAACCAGAGATGAATACAGATGAGAGTATCGCTCTGCTTAAGACGCTAAATTATCAAAAACCAGAAGCAATTATTGAGACGCTTAAACAATTTTATACCAGCCGCGGGGTAGTTGCTTTAGCCGCAGTTGCAAGGGCTCGTCTAGATACGCTAATGCCCGAAGTGCTGCGAGTCTGTGCTGCCCAAAAGGATAGTGATCGTACCTTTGGTCTAGTGTTTAATTTAGTTCAAGCAGTATTGCGACGCAGTGTGTATCTCACATT
>CENU01026061.1_pt1 | contig 27673 bp, 30 predicted proteins | sample 361331 | NCBI WGS metagenome assembly CENU01 (sample SAMEA2619766, study PRJEB7988) | marine metagenome | isolation source: saline water (ENVO:00002010), including | reverse complement strand
AGGTGCTTTATTCTGTGGAGAGCTAGGTGCTTTATTCTGTGGAGAGCGAGGCTTACCCTTAAAATTTCGAGGATTTTTTGATTTATTTTGAGGTTTGTTATATCGACCTCTATTAAATTTCCTCTTTGACTTTGTTGGTTGATTTTCTTCAGTTTTGAAGAAACCAAATAAAGAATCCAGAAATCCTTTTTTATTTGGGTCAACTTTTGGTTTATTCCTAAACTCCACATCTTCTACCAATGCTTGTGTTTTCTTTTTTGGAACTTTGAGATTGTAACTCGATCTATTTTGAAATGCTTGAGAAGATTCTTCAAGTGTTTGCTCATAATCTAAGTAAGCATTCTTTTTAATCTCGATGGTATAACTATCATTTTGTTTATATGGATCAATGAATGTCATTATTTTTGTTCCAAATTTCTGTTCTATTTCGGCTATATTAGCTCTATATCTATTTAATAATTCGTTAGCTACATTAGGTGATACTTTTAAAAGTAGAACACTAGATCTATTATTAATAGACTTTTCTGTTACTAACCTAAATACTGACTCACAAACACTAGCGACAGACCTTACCCAGATTGTTTTTCCCATTAAGTCATTTAATGCAGGCTTAATTCTTTGTCGAGACATTTCAAGTAGACCAAATCTAGATATCTTGTCTAGCTGAATTCTAGCGTGATCATGCTTTGTTGATTCATACATAGCTTTTTCAACCTTGCCATTACTATCTTCATTTTCCATATCAATGAAGTCTATGACTAATAATCCTCCCAAGTCTCTTAATTTAATTTGCCGTCCTATCTCTTTGGCAGCCTCTAAATTTGTTTTTAGAGCAGTTTCTTCAATATCAGTTCCTTTCGTTGATCTTGCAGAGTTAATATCAATAGAGGTTAGTGCTTCACCTGAATCTATTACTAGTGATCCTCCAGATGGAAGCTTAACTTCTCGTGAAAAAGCAGATTCAATTTTAGATTCAATTCCATAGCTAGCGAAGAGTGGTATATCTTCTTCATATAGTTTAATTTTTTCAACAAACTCAGGGACAATTTTGTTGGCATATGTTTTAGCATTATCAAAGTCTTTAGCATTATCTACAATTAGCTCACCAATCTCTTCTTTAAAATAATCTCTTATGGTTTTTTGAATTAAACTTTGATCTGCATATATAAGCTGTGTAGCTTTCGAGGTTTTAATTGCGCTTTCAACTTCCACCCAGAGTTTTTTAAGATAATCCAAATCCCAGTTTAATTCCTCAGTCTGTCTGTCAATTCCGGCAGTTCTAATTATTACACTCATATTTTCGGGCACATTCAGACTATCCATTAATACCTTTACCTTATCTCGATCGTCACCACTAATTCGTCTAGATATTCCACCTCCTGTAGGATGATTAGTCATCAACACAATATATCTGCTTGCTAGTGAAATATATGTTGATAAAGCAGCACCTTTATTTACTCTCTCCTCTTTTTCTATTTGAACAACTATGTCGTCACCTTCTTTAATTTTAAATCTGTCGTTTCCTGATTTTGATGAGTCAAAGTATTCAGCAGATAGTTCTTTAAATGGTAAAAAACCATGTCTTGAAGAACCAAGTTCAATGAATATAGCTTCAAGGCTAGCTTCAATTTTTGTTATTTTTCCTTTATGTATGCTTCCTTTTTGAAAGTTATTGCTTTCAAATTCTAGGTCGAAGTCGATTAGTTTTTCACCATCAATTAATGCACTTCTTTTGCCATTAATTGAGTTTGTATCAATAAGTATTTTTTTCATTTTATCCTTTAATAAAGGATAAGAACAAGGATTTGTATATTTTTAAATAGGAATTTTCAAGGTTAATAAAATAAAACTTGTTTGATTAAATTCTCTTTCCATTGTTCTTATCTGTTTGTTTATATTTATATTTAATGCTTACTTTGTTTTATGTAATGTAATTATTTAAGTTGTAAGCTAATGGTATATTCTACAGCATAATGGTAAAAATTGAATTTTTAATTATTGATAAGGGTAATTCAGGCCGTCGTTTAGACAATTTTCTTTTATCTAAATATAAGAAAGTACCTAAATCTAAAATCTATAGCTCTATAAGAAAGGCAAAGATTAAAGTTAATGATAGAAAATCTAAACCTGACTATAAATTAATCCAAAATGATAAAGTTTCTTGTCCGATTTTTACAGAAAAAAAGAATATTGGTGAGTCTCCAAATTTATCAAATCATATAAATGTCATTAAAAAATCAATAATCTACGACTCCAAAAACTATATCGTAATTAATAAGCCTCCAAATTTTTCCGTTCATGGTGGTTCGGGTTTAAATTTTGGAATAATTGAAATAGTAAAAAAAATTTATAATCACTCTGATGAATTTAAGCTAGCACACCGGATTGATAGGTTAACCAGTGGGTGTTTAATTATTGCAAAAAAGATGTCTTCACTACGCTCCATTCACAAACAATTTAGAGAAAAGAGTGTTAAAAAGATTTATGAATGCATTGTGCACGGACAGTGGCCAAATGATTTAAAAAAGATTGAATCTAATATCGAGGTAAAAAAAATGAATAATGAACGAAAATCCATTGAGTCTGAATTAGGAAAAAATTCAATCACTAAATTTAAAATTCTCAGTTCGTCAAAAGTTTTTAGTAATATTATTGCCATACCTATTACCGGAAGAACTCATCAAATACGATTTCAGTGTTATAGTGTTGGACATCCAATTGTGGGTGATAGCAAATATTATCTTAAACATTTTCCAGAATCAAAATCCCGAATGATGCTCCATGCGAAAGAAATTAATTTTTTTGATGACAGCCAACCAACTAAGGTAATTGCGAGTGAAAATTATGATTTTGGTATTAAAGAAGTATCTATTTAAAACCTAAATTCAAATAATGTAATTTTTAATTCTGGATTTGCAGGGATGCTAATGTGAAAGCTGTCCAATGGCAATACATCGATATTGCTTGAAGAGTATATAGATAATTCTGTACTGAAATTCTCGTACACAAACCATCCGACCAAACCAAGTGCTACTAGAGTAAGTAATTTTTCTTCTTCATTTTGACATCTTCCAACTGCCTCTGTTGGAGGAGAACCATCTGACGGATAATAGATTTTTTTCCAACCAACTCCATCAACATATTCATCTTCACAATTAGCAAATACTAAGGTGCAGAATATTAATGGTAAGAAAGTTGAAATTTTAAACACTTTTGCTAATGGTTACTTTTTCTGAATATGCAGCATTACCACGAACAACATCAATACTAATGACTGTTGCTCCAAAGATAAAATAAACAATTAAACTCACTAACCTTAGCATAGGCTCATTGTACATTATATTTTTCTAATAGTGGTAGGGATGAACGGACTTGAACCGTTACGCCTTTCAGCATGCGAGTTTGAGTCGCACGTGTCTACCAATTCCACCACATCCCCAGAACTGATATCATACATTCAATGGATAACGACATCTATAAATCAGATTATTTTTATGATTTACCACAAGACTTGATAGCAAAATATCCTCTTAAAGAGCGGACAATGTCAAAGTTATTATGTCTTGATAAGTCTGATTACAGGATTGTAAATTTTCCGGATATTGTAAAAAAAATAGATCGGAATGATCTATTGGTAATTAATGAAACCAAGGTTTTTCAAGCAAGGTTAGAGTTAAATAAGAAAACAGGTGGGAGGGTTGAAATTCTAATCGTCGAAAAAATAAATAAATTTACAGCTAATTGCTTAACAAGAGGACTTAATAAAAAACTTCTAAAGCAGAGACTTTTTAGTGCTAAATTTCCTTTAGATATTAAAATAATTACTTCATCAGATAATAAATTTACAAGAATAGAGTTTTCTCAATCAATAGATAAAATCTGCTCCACTATTGGTTCAATGCCTATACCACCCTATTTAAAACGACAAGGGGAACAAATTGATGAAGAGCGATATCAAAGTGTTTTCTCTAACAATAAATACAATAATTCTGTTGCTGCACCAACAGCATCTTTACATTTTGATAAAGAATTATTAATCAAATTAAGTGAAGAAACTACAATAGCTAAAATATCATTAGATGTTGGTTATGGAACCTTTCAACCAATTAAAAGTAACAAAATCCCAATAGAAAGTACTTTGCATACCGAAAATTTTTATATTCCTAAAAATATCAATAAAGAAATAAAAAAATGTAGATCCAATGGTGGAAGGGTTATTGCATTAGGGACTACAACATTACGCGCACTCGAATCTGCTTATAATGTTGTGAAAAAGGAAATGAATACAGGTCATCAATCAACTGATATATTTATAAAGGATGGATATAAATTTAAGGTTGTTGATAGTCTTATTACTAATTTCCATTTACCTGAATCAAGTTTATTGATGTTGGTTTGTGCATTTGGGGATAAATCTAATGTCATGAATGCATATGAATATGCAATTAAAAATAAACTTAGGTTTTTTAGTTATGGCGATGCAATGTTAATAGAGAAATGTCTTTCAAAATTTTAAATCAAGAGGGTTATGCCAGAAGGGGAATCCTTAAAACCAGAACATATGAAGTAAATACTCCAGTATTTATGCCAGTTGGAACCTATGGAGCTGTAAAGGCAGTTACTCCTGATCAGCTTAAAGATATTGGTTTTGAGATTATTTTGGGTAATGCTTTTCATCTTGAACAAAGACCTGGATCAAAAACAATAAAGGATTTATCAGGACTTCATAATTTTATGAATTGGGATAGATCAATACTTACCGACTCTGGGGGTTTTCAAGTGTGGAGCTTAGGAAAATTACGAAAACTATTTTCAGATCGAGTTGAGTTTAAATCTCCATTGGATGGTAAAAAAATTACTATGACACCAGCAGATTCTATTCAGATTCAATTGAATTTAAATTCAGATATTTTAATGGCATTTGATGATTGTACGGCATACCCTTCAAATATTAATGATACTAAGAAATCTATGGCTCTTACACATCAATGGGCATTAGAATCAAAAAAATACTTTGATCTACATAAAAAAGATAATTTATTATTTGGTATTGTTCAGGGAGGTGAATACATAGACCTGCGTTTAAAGTCACTAAATTATATTTCATCTTTAAATTTTGATGGTATAGCAATTGGAGGGCTAAGTGTTGGAGAGCCTCGGGAAAAAAAATCAGAAATTCTTAAATCGTTAGCTCCAGTCTTACCAAATGATATTCCACACTATGTTATGGGTGTAGGGACACCTGAAGAACTAGTTGAGGGTGTTAGATATGGCATAGATATGTTTGACTGCGTTATACCCACTAGAAATGGTCGAAATGGATATATTTATACAGATACGGGGATTGTAAAAGTTAGAAATTCGATTCATAAATCTTCAGATAAACCAATCAGTGATACTTGTGAATGTTACGCATGTAAAAATTATTCCATAGGGTATATACACCATCTTGATCGTTGCAATGAAATGTTAGCCAGTACTCTTATGACTATATGTAATTTATGGCATTTTCATAAATTAATGAAAGATATTCGTAATTCAATTGAAAAAAATAAATTTGAAGATTTTGTGGAATACTTTTACGATATGAGAAGCTTGAAAAAGCCTAACTTATAGGAGTCTTATGAACGAAACAGCTGCACCAACATTTTTTCCCTTTCTTATGCTTTTAGTTTTTTTTCTTTTTGTCTATTTTGTTACCATCAGGCCACAACAAAAGAGAAAAAAAGAACATGAAACCTTAATTTCAAATCTTCAAAAAGGAGATGAAGTAATGACTTCATCTGGTCTTGTTGGAAAAATTGATATTATTAAGGATAGATTTGTCTCTGTGAAATTAAATGAAAACCTCACAATCAACATGCAGAAAGAATTTATTTCTGCCCTGTTACCAAAAGGGACTATCAATAGTATTGACACACAGTGAATCAATTTAAAATTTGGCAGTATTTTTTAATAGCATCCATATTGATAATGGGTGTTATTTATGCAATGCCAAATATATATCCCTCAAAACCTGCTTTACAGGTTGCATTGGGAGAAACTAATATCGATATTAATGAAAATCTTATTGTTGATATAGAGAGCCAACTCACATCCCAACAAATTTACGCTGACTCTTTAGAGTTTGAAGCTAATGCACTTACAATTGTTTTAAATAGTGTTGATGATCAATTATCAGCAAGGCGAATTCTCTCTAATTTTTCTGATGGCGATTACATTATTGCTCTAACAAACGAGCCTTCTACACCTGTGTGGTTAAGTGATATTGGAGCTAGACCACTCAACCTTGGGCTTGATCTCGCTGGAGGTATTCATTTTCTTCTTGAAGTTGATACGGATAGGTATTCGTTGGAGCGCCTTGCTTCCGAGGGAGCATCTTTGATTGAAGAGTTTTCAAAACAAGGTTTTTTTTCATCATTTAGAAATATAGATAACACAGTTTATTTAACATTTAATTCAGAATCTGACAAAGACAAAGCACTTAATTATATTAACGAAAATAATGTTACAACATCAGGCAATAAGTATCTTATTGAAATTGATAATCTGAACTTGAATTTAAAATATACAGATAATTACTTATCTGAAATTGTAGACTATGCTGTAGAACAAAACCTTGTAGCATTAAGAAATAGAGTTAATGAATTAGGTGTGTCTGAGCCAATTGTTCAGCGTGAAGGAAAGGGGAGGATAGTGGTTGAACTCCCTGGTGTTCAAGATTCAGCATCAGCTAAAAAAATAATAGGAAAAACTGCAAACCTTGAGTTTAGGCTTGAAGCTAGAAGTAGTGATTCTTTTCTGAGGAAAGAGAAATTTACATATAACAATCCTCTCCAAGGGACAGCATTCTTAGAGAAAGTTTTAGTTCTGTCTGGAGACAATGTTACTAATGCACAAAGTAGTTTTGATGAGAATGGAAGGCCACAAGTAAACATAAATCTAGACATTGAGGGTGGTCGTGCGATGCAAAAAGCGACGACTGGAAATATAGGTCGTAGGCTTGGTGTTGTATTGGTTGAAGAGAAAACTAAAACTTTCTTTGACGAAAACAATAATGTTGTTCAAGAATCGTTTGTTGAAAAAAGCATAATAAGCAATGCAACAATACAAGCTGTATTAGGAACTAGCTTTAGAATCACAGGTCTAAATGGCCCTAATGAGGCTAGTGAACTTGCATTATTGTTAAGAGCTGGTGCTCTTGCAGCGCCAATGAAATTTGTTGAGGAGCAAACAATAGGTCCTACTCTTGGTAAAGAAAACATAGACAAAGGTGTAAGCTCTATCATTATCGGATTTATATTAGTTTTTATCTTCATGTTAATAAGATATAGATTATTTGGACTCTCTGCCAACATAGCTCTAATCTGTAACTTAATACTTGTAACGTCAATTATGTCTGCAGTTGGAGGAACATTAACTCTTCCAGGCATTGCAGGTATTGTTCTAACAGTTGGTATGGCCGTTGATGCTAATGTGCTTATATTCGCACGTATTTCTGAGGAACTTAAAAATAATATTGAACCACAAACTGCAATTAAAAATGGCTTTTCTAAAGCTTTCAGCACTATTATGGATGCTAATATAACCACACTCATAGTTGCTCTAATATTATATGCTATAGGCACAGGACCAATTAAGGGGTTTGCTGTAACTCTTAGTATAGGAATTATTACATCTATATTTACAGCTATCTTGGTAACCAGATCGCTCGTTAATTTTATATATGGGTACAGGACAGTGAATGAGTTAAAAATATGATGAATATTCCCTTTACAAAATATAATAATTTAGGACTATCAATCTCTAGTTTGGTTCTATTAGTCTCACTAGTATCAATACTTTTTAAGGGGTTAAATTATGGCCTTGATTTTACTGGAGGTGTATCTTTAGAAATAAAATATAATGAAAAAGCAGATCTAGAGAGGATTAGGGGCAGCATCAGCAAAATAGATGATGCAAATTTCTTGGTACTAAATTTTGGGAGTGATGAAAAGGTATTAATCAAATTCCAAAGTGATGAAGAATTGAATATAAACGCAGATACTGTTATCGAAATTCTTAAAGAAGATAATTATTTAGGAGAAGTAGTAAAAAGTGAAACTATTTTCCCACAAATTGGAGAAGAACTTAGAGACAAAGGTGGAATAGCCATTTTGGTCGCGATATTTGCAATACTTATATACATCATATTTAGATTTCAAATTAAATTTGGTTATGGAGCAATTGCTGCTCTAGTGCATGATGTTTTAATTATTTTAGGAGTCTTTTCATTATTCAATTTAACTTTTGATCTCTCTGTGCTTGCTGCTATTTTAGCGATAGTTGGTTATTCGCTGAATGATTCTATTGTTGTTTCAGATAGAATAAGGGAAAATTTCCTAGATAAGAATTCAAAAGGAAGTCCTGAAGTATTAATTAATACGTCCTTAAATCAAGTTTTTGCTAGAACTATTATCACATCATTTACAACTTTATTAGTTCTTACAGCTTTATTGATTGCAGGTGGATCAGCGTTGTTTAACTTTAGTTTAGCTTTATCTTTGGGAGTTATAATAGGATCATATTCGTCAATTTTTATCGTTGTTGGAGTTCTTCTTAAATTAAATCTAAACAACAATGATATGGATAAACCTAAAAATGAACCAGAAGAATCTTACTCTTTAGATTGATAGCCTGCCTTAACGCATACAGACAAATCTTTAAAACATTTTGGGGTAGCAACTATTAGATGATCTTCATCATAAGAGTCAGGAATTCCGTCAAATGAGCTAACTAATCCTCCGGCATTTTGAGCAATAAATTGTCCAGCCATTCTGTCCCATGGCTTTAAACCATGTCCCCAAAATCCATCTAATTTACCTGAAGCTACATATGCAAGATCTAATGAAGTGCATCCACTTCGTCTTAAGGTTAGGTTGTAAGGATACATATTCTCAATAGTTTTTTTAATATCATATGTATAGTTTTGTTTTTCTGACGAATGCCCAACATTGGATAACATTGAATGTTGAAGTGTTTTAGCATTGCTTACTCTAATCCTTTTATTATTTAAAAGTGATCCAGTCCCATCACCGGAACAGAACACATCATCTCTTGAGGGGTCAATTATTACTGCACATATAACTCTACCCTCTGAAAAACATGCTAAAGAAAGAGCAAAGTGTGGATATTGATAGACATAATTTCTTGTTCCATCAATTGGATCTAACACCCAGGTAGATTTATTGGCATCAATATTTTTTACATTAGTTTCTTCACCATAGTAATCAAAGTCTGGATAGTGTGTTTTCAGTGAATCAAAAACTTTACTCTCTACAATTTGATCTAAATTTGTTGTTAAATCGTTGCCTTCTTTTTTTATTACTTCAAGATTATCAATTCTTTTACTAAAATGAATTATCTCATTTGCACCTTCATAAGCTGCATTTAATGCTCTGTTAAGAATTGGTGGAAGTGACATAGTGACTATATTATGAATTTAAATACACATGTCAAAATAATACTTATAGAAACGAGTAGTTCAGCTAATATTGGATCTTCCCTTAGAGCAATGAAAACTATGTCCCTCTCTAACCTTATACTTGTAAATCCCAAAGAGTTTCCTTCAAGCGAAGTAGAGGCATTGGCTTCAAATGCAAAAGATTTAATAAAGCAGGTTAAAGTTGTCGACACCCTTGATGAAGCATTAGAAGATATTGATTTTGTTGTTGCAACATCATCAAGACAAAGAAAAGTCCCATGGCCGTGCGAAGAACTACATACTGCCTCTCCCAAAATAGTAGGACTAGCTAAAACAAAAAAAATTGGGATTATGTTTGGAAGAGAGGATCGAGGGCTCACTAATGAAGAGCTACAAAAATCAAATTTGCATATCCAAATTCCAGCAAATACAGATTACCCAGTCTTAAATTTAGCTATGTCAGTACAAGTCGTTTGCTATCAACTTTATCTTGATAATTTATTACCAAAACCACTTAAAGCCAGTGAATTATGGGATGTACCAAAAGCTAAGTCTTTACACATTCAAAATCTTATTAAACATTTTATTGATGTAGCAGCACAATTAGAGGTATACAATAAAGGCAATCCTCGACAAATTGGCTCGAGAATTAAAAGAATGTTTACTAGAGTAGGACTCGATGAAATGGAAGTAAATTTCTTAAGAGGATTCTTAGCTGAAATAGAAAAGAAACTAAGTTAATCAATAATGCTTTAAAAATAACTTTTTGTTTATATAATTACCATTGTGTCCCCATCGTCTAGAGGCCTAGGACACCGGGTTTTCATCCCGGCAACAGGGGTTCGAATCCCCTTGGGGATGCCATTTGGCATTTTCAAAGACACAAGATTACTTATAAATTTTATTTAAAGAAAAAATTATCGCTGCGGTTTCAGCATCTATATATCCATCATATTTGCTTGGTCTAAAATGTAATTGAAAAGCTCTTACATTATCTCTTGATTGTTTATCTTCATATCCGGAGATTTTTATATCATACCCATATCTAAATAGCTGTTCTTGAACTTCCTTTACTGTAGGCATCTTGTCTGAAAAATTTCTTAAAAAAGACTGGTATATCTCATCACTGTACCAAGCGCCTATACCCACATCGAATAGTTGTTTCCATGGAAATAATGGTCCTGGATCAATCTTTCTTTTGGGCGCTATATCTGAGTGGCCAATTATATTTTTAGATTTAATTTTAGGATGACGTTTTTTTATAGATTTAATAAGTTTTATCAATTCTTCAATTTGTTCCTCTGGATATATTTCAAATTTACACTTTGTATTGATGTCAGAATAATTTTCTAAATATACAACAGGAACTGAGCATTTTGATTCATTTACTATTTCTATTCCTATCGAATTGTCATTAATTCCTCTTTCGCCATCCCAGAAACTTGATCCTGCATGCCATGCTCTAAACTCTTCATCAACAAGTTTATAAACTATTGGTTTACTGGAATTTTGTGATTGCTGCCGATCTGATATCAAATAGTGAGAACTAACTGAGTGAGAAGAATTTGCTGTAAGTAATCTTAGACTTTCATTAATATCTTCTGAAGTGAAATGAAGGACAATATATTTAACCCTTGTGTCATAGTTCTTTGATTCAATTTCAATATAGTTTGTTGAAGAACATCCTATAGATAGTAAAACCATTATAAATATTAATGGGTACTGAAATAATGACTTTGTTTTCATATCGTATGTTATTTTAAGTTATCTTAAGTCTATGAAAATAAAATTTATACATTTCGTCAAAACAATTATTGTAATTATTTTTGCTATATCAACTGTGATGTTAATTTTTGTTTCCACTAATTTTAAATCTCTTCTAAATACCCTCAACTCAAACTATGATGGTATATCCTTAAACACATCAAATGATTGGCAATCTACTCAAACATATACAAATAGTTTTATATGGATAGGCCATGCTACAGTGCTTTTAAATATAGATGGTGAGAATTTTCTTTTTGATCCAGTTTTTTCTAATAGGGCATCTCCTTTCACCTTCATAGGCCCAAAAAGATTAATGAAACCAGCTATACCAATAAATAATCTACCAAAAATTTCAAAAGTCTTAATATCTCATAATCATTACGATCATCTTGATATAAATAGCTTAAAGGCCTTACAAGAAATTAATCAAGGTATTGAATTTTTTGTTCCAAAAGGTGATAGAGAGCTCCTTGCTAAACATAATCTTAAAAATATTAAAGAATTTGAATGGTGGGAAACTGCCAATAGCGATAATAAAGTAATAAAATTTATACCAGTAAAGCATTGGTCAGCAAGATCGTTTTTTGATAAAAATAAAAGTCTTTGGGGAGGATGGCAGATAAAAAATAAACAATACTCAATCGTTCACTTTGGGGATACAGCATATGATGAACGTTTTTTAGTTAATAAAGAAAAAATAGGCAATGTTGATATTGGATTTATTCCAATCGGATCTTATGCTCCTAGAGATATTGAAAAAGAAAATCATGTAAATCCACAGGAAGCCATTCAAATTGCAAAAGATTTAAATATTTCTTACAGCTATGGTATTCATTGGGGCACGTTTTTTTTATCAAAAGAACCTTTATACGAACCTGCTAAACTTATCGATAAATACCAAGATCCATTTTCTGGAAGAATTTTTTCAACTACAGAACCTGGCAAAATTATTTATTTAGATTCATTAAAATATCAGTCAATTGTGAGGTGATAAAGAAAATCTTTCTTGCGCAATTTTATTAACTAGTTCATAAGCTGAAAAATTTCTATCTTTAAACAAATCCCCACAATAGCCATGCAAACCAACAGCAGTTTTGCAACTGTTTATTGGATTTAATCCCTGTGATAAAAAGCTTCCAATCAAGCCTGCAAGCACATCACCAGTTCCAGCTTTAGCTAGATTTGTAGATCCATGCATACATTTATAAATGTCTTTGCCATCGCAAATAATAGTATTTAAACCCTTTAATACAGTTATACAGTTAAATTTTTGTGAAATTTGTATCGCAATTTTTGATCTGTTATTAGTAATTTTCTTAGACGGGATCTCTAATAATTTCGATGCTTCACCCTCATGCGGGGTTATTATAGGGGGATGAAGAAACTTTTTATATTTTATTGACTGTATCATGGATGCATCGAGTACCGATGTATTTTTATGATTAGTTAGTAGATTTAGAAATGAATCATGGACGTCAATGTCTGAAGTTCCAGGACCAGAAACTATTACAATATTATCAGTAATTATCTTTTTTAATTGTGTCAATTCAGTTAGGCAAATCACCTCAGGATAATCTTTTAGAATAGCTAGGGAATTTTTATTACTAGTTAACACATAGCCGATACCTATGCCTGTCTTAATTGCAGTCATAATTGATAATAGTAGTGCTCCTGAATAAGGGTTATCACCACCCTGTACTAAAAGCCTCCCATAGTCATATTTGTTTGCTCGAGGAGGTTTATTAATTGGAAAATTTAAATCATTTATGTAAAATTCTAAAACACTGAAACTTTTTGGCATAAGCTTTAGTATATAAGTAAGGAGAAAATAATGGACTTAATACTGTTTATAGGTGAATTGATTAATAACTTTGCATCATTTTTTATTCAGGCTTCAAATGGTGAGGAAGGTGCATTTCTTCTAAATTTTGGTATAGATACATCAAATACTAGTGGTTACTTAGATATGATTGTGGGTCTATTCTTCGTCCTGTTATTTTTTGGCATGCCTATCTGGATAATTCTTATAGTAAATTATTCAAAAAATCAGAGAGCACAGTACCTACATAAAACTATTCAGGTTGCTCTTCAAAATGGCCAAGAACTCAATGAAGATCTAATTAAATCAATGCCAGGTTACGAAGAAAAAGAAAAAAATAAATCCCCGATGGAATCAGGTTTTTTATCAAGTGGTTTTGGGCTAGGTCTATTTTTTCTTGGTATATTTATTACCGAACACCTCTTAAATATAGTCTCTGGAGTGGGTTCACTATTTATATGCATTGGCTTAGGCCAGATTGCATACGGGTTCTATAAAAAATCTTTATTTATTAAAAATGCATAAATGCAATCTGATAAAGATATTGTTAATCTTTGTCTAAACGATGGTATTCAGCATTTTGAGAAGATTATCAAGTTATACAACAACTACGTTTTTGGTGTCATGATGAGAGTAACAGCTGGAAATATCCATTTTTCAGAAGATCTGACTCAATTAGCGTTTATAAGAGCAATGAAATATCTGAGATCTTATGATCAAGAGAAAGAACTTAAGACATGGCTTGTTCAGATAGCAATAAACTGTTTCAAAACAGAGATAAAAAAAAATAATAAATATGTAGGTATAGATAATGCCAATGAACCAGTTACAGAAATTAAAGATGATGATGAGTTTTATGAAATGATAGCTACTCTGTCATCTACAGAACGTATAATTTTTACGTTGAAGTATGTTTATGAATATAAAAATGAGGACATTGGAAACTCATTATCAATTAATACAAATACTGTAAAGTCAATTATTAAACGAGCATTGGAAAAACTTAGATGAACAAATTTCAAAAGATTTTAAACAGAGAAAGAAAACGAAAATATCGTTTACGAAATCCTAACTTGTTAACGAAGTATGCGATGATTCTCGCTAATAATTCTAAGTCAATATCAATTAAACCTACTGATATTACATTTTTTTGCATATTTACTTTGTTAGGTGCATATTACAATCAAATTGTTCTCTCACTTGTGCAAAATTTTTCTCTTATTCTATTTAAGCCTCTTTTATTTATTGAAACGTTTTTCTATCCAATTGCAATATCATTTGGTTTAATAACACTTTATGCAATGTTTAGAGAATATGAGTTTAATCTCTTCTCTACTGACAGATCTGAAAAAAAATAATATTTATATGAGATTGCTAACTTTACTAATTCTAACTTTTGTTCTTTTTTCTGAGGAAGAAGGTTATGCATCAAATGATAATGTTGAGATTTTCTATAAAGACTTCGGGCCTGTTAATAATACACCTGTATTACTTGTAATGGGTCTTGGTGGCCAGCTCACATTTTGGCCAGATTACTTCATTGATTCCTTGCAGAAAAATGGTTACAGACCAATTGTTTATGATAATCGTGATGTAGGTCTGTCAACAAGTTTTAAAGAATATGGAAGACCTAATTTCGTTTGGAACTATTTTAAATTCTATACAGGACTACCAATTAATTCTATTTATTCACTAAAAGATATGGCAAACGATGGATTAGCGGTCTTGAATCATCTTGAAATAGAAAAGGCTCATTTAGTTGGCATGTCAATGGGTGGTATGATCTCGCAATATATGGCTTCAAATAATCAAGAAAGGTTCTTTTCTCTAACATTAATAGCTTCAACGGCAAAAACTCCAGATGCATCCACAGCACCTAGAGGCAGATTAGGAAGGTTGTTAAATAACAGAACAATTGGCCAGAAAAGTATGAATGAAAGAATAGACAGAGCTATTGAAATATACACAATTCTAGATGCTGGCAATACTAACTTTGATACTGAAGAATTCAAAAAAGGTGTGATTGAGAACATAAATAGAAGCCAAGATGATTCTGGTTTTTCAAGACAACTTATGGCTATTGTTGCTGATGATTCAAGAGAGAAATGGGTGTCAGGAATAACATTGCCAACGCTCATTATTCATGGTGAATTAGATCCTCTGATACCATTCGAAGAGGGAATAAAAACACATGAGCTAATAAACTCCAGTAAATTTCTATCAGTTGAAAATATGGGCCATTTATTAAGCGAAACAGCATTAAACGAATTTGATAGTGATTTTATAAAGCATTTAGATATAAATTCCTAAGATATAACTTCGTAAGATCCAATAACTCTTATTTCTTCTGTCATACTTTCAAGCATATCTAGTAGTTTTGTAATATTCTTATCTTCATAAAAACCTTCAAAATCAATAAAAAAAGTATGTTGATACTGGTTATTTCTAGATGGTCTTGTTTCAATTCGGGTCATATTGATGCCTAATTTATTGAAAGGTTGTAATATTTCTAATAAAGAACCAGGTCTGTCATCCAGATTAATCATTACGGAGGTTTTATTAATTAACCCCTTATCTTCAATCATTTTTCCAATAACTAGAAATCGTGTTGTGTTATTGGGGCTATCTTGAATATCTGATTGATGTAAATTGAGGTCAAATAAATTTGATGCATAATTATTTACTATGCAATATATAGATTGATCTACTTTAGCCAATTGTGCAGCATCAGCAGTACTAGTACAAATTATCTTTTCAGCCTTAGGATAATTCTTTCGTATCCATTTATTACACTGACCAAATACTTGTGGGTGAGAGGCAATTTTATTTACGGATTTAGTATTAGCATTAGTGGAACAAAATGAATGAATAATTTTAAAGTTAAATTCTTTGGTAATTTTAAGATCATAATCAATTAGTCCATTTAATGATGAATTTATAACGCCTTGGTAAGAATTTTCAAAAGGAATAACACCAGTATAACTATGGCTAAGAGCAACTTTTTCAAAAATTTCTTCAATTGAATTAAGACCAATAAATACAGATTTGTTATCCTTGAATATACTTCTAGCAGCTACATCTGAGTTTGTACCATTAGGGCCTAAGTAAAAAATTTTCATTCAGGGATTGTAAGGTTTTTAAAGACAAAAAAAAACTGAGCAAGCTCAGTTTTTTTCAATCGAGATCAGTAGGTGTCAAAAGTGAGATTACCTTCTGCATCCTTGGATAAGATCTCTTTTATCCTCGGTGGTCAAGCTTGCTTTATTGCTAGCTAAGCTGACTTGAACTTTCACCTTTCTGTTCTCTTCCTGAGTAACTTTCTCATTCTGGGTTCTGCAGTTCCCTTTCTGATCTGGTTATCTCTAGGTAAAATCTACTTTAGTAAAGTGATTTTATTTTTGCAAGCAAGTTGTGTAAATAAATGCAATTATTTTTCACTGTCGCTTGTAAGCCCCATAATTACTGGGTTTAAATTTATAAAAAAATTAAAGAAATTTTGCATACTAAATAATTAATAATTCTAATTGATTAAAAAACAATCAATCTGTATGAATAATAATCAGATATTTTATTATTATATAACTTATAATAATGAAATTATTAAAAGGAGCATTTATGCCAACAGCATTAATTACTGGACCAACAGCAGGTATAGGTAAAGCATTAGCTTTTAAACTTGCAAAACTAGGATTTAATCTTCTACTTGTTGCTAGAAGAGAAGATAGACTTAAACAAATAGCTAAAGAAATTAAATCACTTCATAATGTTGACGTTCATATTTATAAGTCAGATCTCAAGAATCCTGAATCACCCAAAAATATTTATAATTACTCTGAAAGTAAAAAACTCGATGTAGAAGTGCTTGTACTTAATGCAGGATATCAACACAACAAAACCCTACATGAAGTTTCAATTGAGGATGAAGAAGATTGTTTAAGAGTCTTAGGTCTATCAGTAATTATGCAATCCAAATTATTTTTAAAAAATTTTATGAAAAGGGGAGGGGGAAAAATTCTAGTTGTTTCTTCAGTTGCAGGTTTTGCGCCTCCATCCCCAAAATATGCTGTTCTTTATGGTCCTGTAAAAACATTTATGAATAGGTTTGTGCAAGCAATTAATGCAGCCTACAAAAAAGAAAATATAACAGCAACAGCATTATGTCCTGGTTTTACTGTTACTGAATTTCACTCAGTCAGTGGCACTCAAGAGCAAATGGATAAAGTTCCATCATTTATGAAAATGTCAGCTGATGCAGTTGCAGAAGCTGGGATAAATGGACTTTTAAATAAAAAGGAGATTGTTATACCAGGAACTATTTATAAAGTATTGGTATTTATTCTTGGACTTATGCCACACAGTGTCATTAAATTTATCGGAAATAAATTAGCAGGAGGAAGATTTGAATAGATTCTTCTCTTACATTCTTCTTTTATTTTTATTTTCATGTAACTCAAAATTTGATGCTAATGACTTTGCTAAAAATAGTTTAATTGTTGATGCCCACATCAATATTCCTTACAAATTGAATTCTCAACTAGTAAACAACGATTTATATGAAAATATTGCTACAGATACCTCTCTTAATTTTGATTATCCAAAAGCTCTTGCCGGAGGGTTAAATATTCCTTTCTTTTCAATTTATCTTCCATCCGAAACCGAAAATAATAAAACAAGTTTTAATCTCGCTAATAATCTTATTGATATGGTAGAGAAAGTAGTAAATGAGTCACCTAACGAGTTTTTTATATTAAAAGATCATGTTTATGTAGGTAATCTGCCAGGACAAAATTTAATTGGTATTGCGTTAGGCATGGAAAATGGTGCTGCAATAGAGGGAAAACTTGAAAGAGTAAAGTATTTCTATGACAGGGGTATAAGATACATTACGTTAACACATTCAAAAAGTAATCACATAAGTGATTCGTCATATGACTCTAATAAAAAATGGGGCGGTCTAAGTCCATTTGGATTAAAGCTTATTGAGGAAATGAATAATATTGGAATGATGATAGATATTTCCCATGTATCGGATGAGGCATTCCTTCAGGCATTACAATTTTCTAAGTCACCGGTTATTGCCAGTCACTCATCTTTAAGACATTTTACACCTGGCTGGGAGAGGAATGTTTCAGACGAGATGATTATTCAATTAGCAAAAAATAGAGGCGTTATAAATATTAATTTTGGATCAAGTTTTTTAATTAGCGACAACAGTCCTACCGAGCTAACTAAAAATGATTACGTATTTACCACAGTTGAAGATGTTGTTGATCACATAGATAGGGTAGTTGAATTAGTTGGAATTAACCATGTTGGCATAGGATCAGATTTTGATGGCTTTGGAGATTCATTTCCAATTGGATTAAAAGATGTATCTAATTTTCCTAATTTAATTAACGAAATGCATAAAAGGGGTTATTCTGTTTCAGATATAAGAAAAGTTCTTGGAGAAAATATAATAAGGGTTTGGAGAGAAGTTGATGAATATGCAAAAAACAACCGATCCAGTAATTAATTGGCATAAGTCTTTAAAAGACGCTGATTATAATTTGTTATATAACACACTAGATGACGGCTTTACTTTCTTCTCACCTGTAGTTCATCGTCCTAAAGATAAACATATGGGTTTTTTATACTTAATTGCAGCAAGTAAAGCTTTCTTGGGTGCAGAAAATTTCCAATATGTTAGAGAAATAAAAAATGACAATAATGCGATGCTTGAATTTAATTGTGAAATTGATGGAATTCAAGTTAATGGCATTGATACATTCCAATGGAATGATGAAATGAAATTTACAGAGATGAAAGTTTATTTGAGGCCACAAAAAAGTTTATTTGTTATTCAACAAGAAATGGAAAAACATTTAAAGAATCCTCTTATTTGGCGTTAACATTTGTAATATAGGAAATTCTCTTTAAAATTAAGAACCAAGATGGCTAAAAAATACGTAAATTTTCGTGTAGGTGGTGTCGCTGAAAAAAAAGATGAAAGCTACACAGTCTGGACAAATGATCTTCTAACAAAATTAGTTGCAAGTAAAACTGTTATTGAACCAGGCATGTCCACCTATGGCCATAGGCTTCTAGAAAGTGAAGTTATATATGTTGTTATTACAGGTAGGGGTTTTATGGAAGTCGTTGAATATGCAAATACTGAAGATGGTCATGGACATGACCCATCACATGGAATTATGCACAAAGACGAATATGCTCTTGCTGCAGGTGACGTGATACTGGCTGAAGAGGGTGATTACGTTAAAGTTCTTAACGAAAGCGATCATGATCAATTAGTTTACTTAAGACTTTTTGATAAAGCTGGTTGGCGAGGCAGATCTGCTGAATCTGACAAGGACCCTCAATCTAAATAATAAACAAAATGAAAATAAAAGTTTGCGGGGTTACCCGAGAGAAAGATATTGTAAATTTGCTTGAAGCCAATATTGATTTATTGGGCTTCAATTTTATTAGTGAAAGTCCAAGATACATCGATTATAGGTGGGCCTTAAGGATGTCAAAAAAATACAATCTTGATGAAAAGTTTGTATGTCTTTTAAAAAATACTGATAAGAATATTTTTAACACAATTTTAAGTGAAGCACCTAATACAACATTTCAGATATACGGAAAACTATATGAAGAATACTTTGAACAAAAGTTACTTATCCCACTATCTGTAACAACTTTGAAACAAAATCATAACAAGCATTTATTTAATATTAATAAACATAAATACTTGGTCGACAATATGGAAGGAGGCCTTGGTGGAACCGGAAATAAATTTGATTGGACCAAGCTATCTGATACAAATTTAAATGAGGTGATGATTGCTGGAGGCATAGGCCTCAGTGACATTAAAAACTTGATTAATATGAATGTTTGGGGTGTAGATCTAAATTCAAAATTAGAAACTAAACCAGGTATAAAAGATGAAAGGTTAATAATGAAATTAGGAAAGATAAGTGGAAAATAAAGGATACTTTGGTAATTTTGGTGGTCTCTTCATTCCTGAAACCTTATCTCATGCACTTAATGAGCTTGATGATTTATATGCAGACATAAAATCTAACTCTGGTTTTAATGATGAATTGAATGAAATTTATAGAGATTATGTTGGCAGACCTTCGCCACTTTATTATGCAGAAAAATACTCTGAGCTATTAGGAACACAAATATGGTTTAAAAGAGAGGATCTAAATCACACAGGTGCACACAAGATTAACAATACAGTAGGCCAAGCACTCCTAGCTAAGAAATTGGGTAAGACCAGAATTATTGCTGAAACAGGAGCAGGGCAACATGGTGTAGCAACAGCAACGATCTGTGCCAAATTAGGATTAGATTGCACAATCTACATGGGTGAAACAGATATTAAAAGACAAGAACTAAATGTATTTAAGATTGGTGTATTAGGAGCTGAAATTATCCCAGTATCATCTGGCACAGCCACATTAAAAGATGCCTTAAATGAATCAATAAGAGATTGGGTGACTAACGTAGATAATACTCATTACATCATAGGGAGTGTAACAGGCCCCCATCCTTACCCAACAATAGTAAGAGACTTTAATGCAATTGCTGGAGTTGAATTAAAAAATCAATGCATAGAAAAATTTAAATCCTTGCCTGATAAAGTAATAGCTTGTGTTGGCGGCGGATCTAATGCAATGGGTGTTTTTTATCCATTCATTCCAGATAAAGAGGTTGACTTAATAGGCGTTGAAGCAGGTGGTAGAAATTCTGATGATGTTGGGAGTGCTTCTATAAATGATGGCTCAGTAGGGGTATTACATGGATCAAAGACATATATATTGCAGAATAAGTCAGGAGAAATCTTAGAAACTAATTCAATATCTGCTGGACTCGATTACCCAGGTGTAGGACCGGAGCATTCTTATTTGGCTGATAAAAAAAGAGCAAAGTACGTCAAAGTATATGATGAAGAAGCGCTAGAAGCATTTTATAGGGTATCAAAAATTGAAGGCATCATTCCAGCCCTAGAAACTGCTCATGCCATTGCATATTTACACCACATTAAAAATCCAAAGGCCAATGAAAATGTCGTAGTTAATATGTCTGGCAGAGGTGATAAAGATCTTTATTCAATAATGAATCATGATAAAACAAGTATTTGATAACCTTAAATCCCGTAATTTAACAGGGTTTATTCCGTATATTGTCGGTGGCTATCCTGACAATAAAGTCTTTGCTGAGTCACTCGAACAATTAGACATATTAGGAGCAGATATGATTGAAATAGGTGTCCCATTTAGTGATCCTATTGCTGAAGGAAAAGTAATTGAAAAAGCTCACCATGAATCAATAAAACAGAATTTTAAAATAAGCGAATTATTAAGCCTGATCACAAAATTTAAAAAAAAATCAAATACACCCATAATTTTAATGGGCTATACAAATTCTTTTATACAGCCCTCAATAGGTGAGTTTTGTAAAAATGCAAAATCTTCAGGAGTTGATGGCTTTCTTATTGTTGATCTGCCTAATACAGAATCATCTATATTTAGTACTATTCATCAACATAATCTTGAAACTATCCAGCTTATTGCACCCACATCAAGCGAAGAGAATATTATGTATGGCTTAAAAAATAATCCTTCTATTATTTATTACATAACCCAACGCGGTGTTACCGGTCTCTCAAACATAGATATGAATGAAGTTTCAGAAAAAATAAATTTTTTACGCTCAATAACTGATATTCCAGTAATTACAGGTTTTGGAATTAAATCTGAAACCCAAGTAAATCAATTTAAGAATTTAACTGATGGAATTGTTATTGGTAGCGGCATCGTTGAAAAGTTATCAGTTACCAATCCAAATAAAAAACTGCAAGTTTATTTAAAACCAATCATTGAGGCCATAAAAAATGAATAAATCTCAATTTATTGAGTTTTCACAACAAGGCTTCACTCATATACCAGTATATAAAGAAATTATTGCTGACTTAATAAGCCCTTTATATGTCTACTCGAACTATCAGAATATGGAAAATACAGTTTTATTTGAATCTGCTAAAACAGATGAAAAAAAAGGCAGGTACTCAATTATGAGTTTACCAACATCTGTACGTTATGACTTTTTTAAAAATGAATTAGTTATATCAAATAAAAATGATAAAAAAAGAGAAAAGGTACCCAATGCCTATGAATATATAAAGAAACTAACAAATAAATTTTATGCTCCCAATATAGATGGAATGCCTAGCTTTTTAGGAGGTTTAGTTGGTTATTTTGCATACGAATCTTTCGAACATATTGAGCCGCATTTTAATTTCGAAGAATCAAAAACTCCGTTAATATCACTCTTATATTGTGATGAAATTATAGTATTCGATAACTTCAAAGGTTCATTTTATATTGTTGTTACGACTACAAACCTTTCTGAAGAAGGTTACGATCATGCTGAAAAAAGAATAAGCGAAATTGAGAATGCGATTTATAGTTTGCAACCTTCTATTAAGCATAAAATTACCAAAATAGATAAAGATATTAAATACAATTCCAATGTTAAAAAAAAGAAATATTTAAAACAAATCGAGCAAATTAAACAGCTAATAAATAATGGAGAAATTATGCAAGCTGTTCTCTCTAAAGAGGTATCATTTAAAGGATCTTATGATCCTTTCACTCTTTACAGAGCACTAAGGTTAATAAACCCTTCACCATATATGTTCTATATGAATTTTCCTTCCTTTAGAATCATTGGTTCCTCACCAGAAATACTTGTACAGAATCAAGATAATAAAGTGACAATTCGACCTATAGCTGGGACCCGAAAAAGAGGAAATACCTCTTCTGAGGATCTAAAAAATAAAATAGATCTTATTGAAGATGAAAAAGAAAAATCTGAACACATGATGTTAGTCGATTTAGCTAGAAATGATCTATCGAAAGTATGCAAGCCAGGCTCTGTCCAGGTTGATGAAATGATGATAGTTGAAAAATATTCACATGTTATGCATATGACTTCAAATGTAATCGGAGAAAAGAAAGACGAAGTAACTTCAGTAGACTGTATGACTGCCGCTCTTCCTGCAGGCACTTTAAGTGGAGCACCCAAGATTCGAGCTATGGAAATCCTTTATGATCTTGAAAAACGTAATAGAGGTATTTATGGTGGATCAGTTGGTTACTTTGGTTTTAATGGTTCACTGGACACTGCAATTGTCATTCGAACAGCCTTACATAAAGATGATTCATTAACAGTTGGTGTTGGAGGAGGTATTGTTTTTGACTCCATACCAGAAAATGAATGGAATGAAACAGAATCAAAACTTGCTGTTTTTATCGAGGCCCTGAAATACGAATGAATATATGTCTAATTGATAACTACGATTCATTTACATTTAATATTGAGCATCAATTTCAAATGCTCGAGCAAAGCGTAGAGGTTATAAGAAACGACGCTACAACAATAGATGAACTAACGAAGATGGATTTTGATGCCTTTGTTATTGGTCCAGGACCATCTAACCCTACAAATGCTGGCATAAGTATGGATGTAATTAAAAGTTTTTATAAAACTAAACCTATTTTAGGAATATGTCTTGGACATCAAGCGATAGGACAATCTTTTGGAGGAAAGATAGTTATTGCAAACAGAATAATGCACGGTAAGACATCTTTGGTATCACATAATAAAGATTCCTTATTTTTCAATGTAAAAGATCCTTACCACGTAATGAGATACCATAGTCTAGCAATTGAGGTTTCATCTCTTCCAAATGATTTAAAAATAATTGCATGGACTGAAGACGAAAAAAATAAAACAATCATGGCTGTAAAACATAAAGATTATCCTGTTATAGGCATTCAATTCCATCCAGAGTCAATCTTCACCGAACAAGGATCAAAGTTAATTCAAAACTTTCTTGATCTAATATGAAAGATTTTTCATCACTCATTAAAAACCCTATGAATAATAAGGAGGAATTAACCTTTTATTTTGAACATTTATTGAGTGACCAAATTGAACTAGAAGATCAACAGAAAATGCTCGTTAATATAAATGATGAGGGTATTAATGAATACGTCTTAAGTTGCCTATCAAATGTGCTTATGAATAGACTTGAATCTATCGATATACCTGATGACAATTATATTGATACTTGTGGCACAGGAGGGACAAATTTAAATATCTTTAATTGTTCAACAATATCAAGTTTTGTAATTGCTGAAGCAGGCGGAAAAGTTTTAAAGCACGGCAACAAAGCAATAACTAGTAAATCAGGAAGTGCAGATTTTCTTCAAAGATCTGGTATTAACCTTGATCTAGACTTAAATAAAATTTTGTCAATTTATGCCACATTGAATATTGGTTTCCTATTTGCTCCAAATTTCCATAAATCTATTAGATATGTTGCCGAAGCAAGAAAAAATATTGGAAAAAGAACAATCTTTAATGTTATTGGGCCACTCGTTAATCCATTGCATCCCAAATTTCAAATAATAGGAACTTCATCAGAGGATCTTCATGATCCTATAAGTAAAGTATTACAAAAAAAAGGGATAGAACACGGAATAGTTGTAACTTCAAATGATGGTATAGACGAGTTTTCAATCACAGATACAAGTAAGGTAACAGAAATCAAAGGGGGTAAAATTAAAAAATGGACATTTGATCCTGAGAGCTATGGAATAAACTGCGGTAATCTTGCTGAAATACAATGCAATACAGGTGAAGAAGCATATTTATTAGGTGTTGATGTATTAAACGGTAAAAGATGTGCAGCCGCTGAAATGGTAGCTATTAATTCAGGTGTAGCTTTATATATGCTTAACTTGGTAGAGACTATTAATGACGGAATTATAAAATCAAAATCTATCCTCAATTCTGGAAGAACATTACTTCTTCTAAATAGATTTGCAACCTTATCAAAATCATGAATGTCCTAAAAGAAATTACAGATAAGAAAAGAGACGATTTAATATCACTTAAATCAACTATCTCTATTAATGATTTAATGAAGAATGTTTGTACTAAGGAAAAACCGCAGTTCTTTAGAAAATTAGAATCTTCCAAAAGCAAATATAAGATTATCCCTGAAACAAAAAAATCATCACCATCGGCAGGTCAAATTGTCAAAATTTATGACCCAGTCGAAAATGCTCTATCTTATAAAAAATCTGGTTTTAGCGTTCTTTCTGTCCTCACAGAACAACATTATTTTGGAGGAGATATAAATGATATAGGAAATATAAAATCTGAGGTTGATGTGAAGATTCTTAGAAAAGATTTTATAGTTGATGAATGGCAAATTTATGAATCAAAAGCATTTGGAGCAGATTGTATTTTGCTTATTTCCGAGAGTTTATCATTAGATGAAATCTTAGATTTCAGTTGTATCGCTTCAGATTTAAATCTTGACGTTTTGCTAGAATTTCATAAAGAAAGTGAATTAGAGAAAGTTTTAAGAAGTGAGCTTAAATTAATTGGCATAAATAATAGAAACTTGGAAACGATTACAACCAACATTAACCATTGTGAATCATTGCTTAATAAATATCATAAGGATCTTAATCCAAAAAAAATAATTGCAGAATCTGGGTTTTCAAGTAAATTAGAATTAGATCAATATGTTGATATTGGTGTAAATAAATTTTTAATAGGAGAGGGATTATTAAAAAATACATTATTTTAATGTTTTCTGTGTTGCTTCATATTCAAGCAGAGCCAAAACTATATTTTATTACTCCGTCTGACGGAGAAACTGTTAACTGTGAAGTTACAATTTTAGATGGGGATACTGTCAATTGTGAATTTATAATTAAATTTGGATTAAGTGATTTTGGTGTTGCCCCTGCTGGTTATGATATTCCTAATACTGGCCACCATCATCTTATTATAAATGCACCACTCCCTGATTTATCTCTTCCTATTCCGGCCAATGAGAATTATATTCATTTCGGTCTAGGTCAAACAGAAACTCTTATTTCATTACCACCTGGTAAACACAGATTACAACTATTACTTGGGAATTACGTCCATATTCCCCATTCAAGCCCCTTGATTTCTAACGAAATTAATATAGTAGTTGAGTGATACTACTCATTACTATATGGGATGCCACCAGAGTCTGAACCATAATGTGATTTAGGTTTAAACTCAGTTACATTGGATTTTGGCGCTGATGCTCCATGATACCCTTGGTTGTTTCCCATATAGAAAGTTAACCCTGGATATTGAACAAATGTATGTTGGTGTTCGTCAGTTCCAGTGGATTTAAGGTATACATCATAGGTATAGCCTGATGCTCCAGCATATGACCCGGTTTTAACTGTACCCTTAACTTGAAGGGCTTGAGTATCGCTATCAACATCTATGTTATTAATATCAAACTCAGTAACGATTTGTATCGTGCCATTTGTATACATCCCTGAATGTATCCCACAGTGAGGGTATAAGGTTGTAGGAGTATTATCTGAAACTACCAAAGTATGAGTTGATTGATCCCATCCCTGATCTGAACCAATATTATCGGATCCTCCGGTGTCATTCTTTGTTGTAGAAATTTCGAATGGATGACTGGTAAAAACGCTATTAGAGGTGGGCTCAAATACTATCGTATCGCCAACCCTGGCATAAATCACTAAAGAAGTTGTATCTGCATTAACCCCATCAACTATATAATTACTGCTTCCATTAGCAGACACCTCATAAGTTGTGTTATTGAGGTAGCTTTCAATACTGACATAACCCGCAGGAGGTCCTGCCATAATAGCGAAGTAGGCTCTTTCTAAGTAGAGATTTAAAAGGGATTGATCAGTTGGATCAGCAATTATTGATCGTAATGCGGGTAGGAAATCAGAACTATCTGTTCCCCAATACATATGCATAAATTCACCTGCTAATAATCTTGCAGAGAAGTCCCCTTGGGGAACGAATGAGATTTCTTGTAGTGCCGATGAAAGTATTGCCGACATTCCTATTTGTTGATCTGCTGACCAAGCTGTTACACCCTCTCTATCAATAAGGTTATTTAGCAATGTAACGATGCTTGTTGTATCGCCTAAGCTTGTTTCAGAGGAGGATGTTCTTTCGTTTAGCATGTAAGCTAAAGATTTATAAACCATGTCTTTTGTGACACCATATTCACTTAAGGCATCACTTAACGATATAACTATCATAGAAATTTGAAGTCCTATTGTTGCTGCATTCTGTTCAATTAAATTTTCAAGATTTTCATAATTATCGAATCTAATCATAAAGTTTTGATTGATATTAAGACGTTCTTTAAATGTAGAGAAATCCTGATTATATTCATTGTTATAATAATGATACAAACTTGTTAACGGGCTTATTATTTGACTTTGAGCCGTTGTAATTGGATCCAATACAAAATACATGTCAGACGGTAACGCTTCGCCACTTAAATTATCTATGCCACCCATAGATACTAGATATCCATCGGTACCAGATGCAGGTTCAATTGAAAAGTTTCCCGTTTGATCCGATTCTACTGATTGTTCCCCATCATCTTTTGTATAGTTTTTATTTGAATCTAAAAAAACATCTGCAGTCCTTACAGAATCAATCAGTATCAATTTACCATCCAAGCTAGTTGAAGGTGCTGGAGTAGGTGCAGGTGTTGGTGCTGGAGTCGGTGC
>CENU01013014.1_pt1 | contig 27827 bp, 25 predicted proteins | sample 361331 | NCBI WGS metagenome assembly CENU01 (sample SAMEA2619766, study PRJEB7988) | marine metagenome | isolation source: saline water (ENVO:00002010), including | reverse complement strand
AAAAAAACAAACTCTTTCTATACGGCGCGGTCACTATACGCGCTCTCAACGACACAGGGCTATGGGCACCCCACCCAGATCAAATCTTTTACTTTTTCCCGCCTAACCCGCATCATATTCCCCTCTTCTAAGACGCATAACCAGGAACAAAACATGGAACTGATTATCCTTCTCGTCATTCTGGCGGGCCTGGCTTTCTGGGTGATGGCCATTTACAACAAGCTGGTGGAGCTCAAGAATCGCCACGAAAACGGCTTTTCACAGATAGAGGTTCAGCTCAAGCGCCGCTATGACCTCATCCCCAATCTCGTCGAAACGGCCAAGGGTTATATGAGCCACGAACGAGAAACACTGGAAGCCGTTATTCAGGCGAGAAATCAGGCGGTTTCGGGACTGGAAGCAGCATCCGGTAACCCTGGCAGCGCCGCGGCCATGCAGGAACTTGCGGGAGCGGAGGGTATGCTGGGGAGCGCTCTTGGCCGTCTGAACGTAGTCATGGAGGCCTATCCAGATCTGAAGGCCAGCAGCAATATGATGCAGCTGACCGAAGAACTCACAACGACAGAAAACAAGGTGGCCTTTGCGCGACAGGCCTTCAATGATCAGGTCACTGAATACAATACCTATCGAAGTTCCTTCCCACCCGTCATGTTGGCGGCAACCTTCGGCCACCCCAGCGATGCCTCGCTGTTGGAGTTTGATGATGCAGAAGAAATCAAGGAAGCCCCCAAGGTCTCTTTCTAAGAGCGATAAACTGGCAGCAAAAAAACCTACAACAAATAAGTCGTTTATCAGCCCATGAATTTCTTTAGATCACAGGAGCAGGCGCGGGCAACTACGTTCAAACTCATTGCCCTCTTTGCTCTGGCCGTCATCAGCTTGATCCTGCTCACCAACGTCGCCATTGTCCTGCTGCTTTTCGGCTCCGGAGAGATGAGTTTTATCCAGCAACTCCAGCAAGCGCCTGGCGGTATGTGGGTTGGCACGTCAACGCTCGTGATCGGCATCATTATGATAGCGATGCTGTTCAAATATCTTAGCCTTCGGGCAGGGGGCAAGGCCGTCGCGGAGGCCCTTGGCGGCACGCTGATCCCCCAGCAAACCCAAGACCCAAAACACAAGCGCCTGCTCAACGTTGTTGAGGAAATGGCCATTGCCTCGGGCATCAGCACGCCGCCTGTCTATCTAATCCATGAGCCCAGCATTAACGCTTTTGCGGCAGGGTTCAGTCCTCAAGATGCGGTCATTGGCATTAACCAGGGTACGCTAGACCTGCTGGATCGCAGTGAGCTGCAGGGGGTGATCGCTCATGAATTCAGTCATATCCTAAATGGCGATATGCGGATCAATCTGCGCCTGATGGCGATTCTTCACGGCATTTTAGTTATTGGCATCATTGGCGCCCACCTACTGCGGGGCTCCTCTTACAGGCGCTCCAATGAACGAGGTAGCGCTGCCGCCCTGGCCCTGGCCTTAGTAGTAATCGGTTATACCGGCACATTTTTTGGGCAGCTAATTAAAGCAGCCGTTAGCCGTCAACGGGAATTTTTGGCGGATGCGGCAGCGGTTCAATACACACGATCCACAAACGGGATCGCCGGGGCCCTCAAGAAAATTGCCGGACACCAATCCGGGTCAACCATGGAGCAGCCTTCAGCGGAAGAAAACAGCCACTTGTTCTTCGGCAGCTTCAAACAATTCGCCCTAGGCGCCATGGCGACGCATCCCCCGTTAGACAAAAGAATTAAAGCCCTGGATCCTAGCTGGGATGGTCAGGTCCTAAACCGTGGCGCTGGGCATACAGGCGAGTCCATGGCATTTGGCCTAGCGGGACACCAAGCGCCGCCTCAAGACAGCCCCATGGCAGGCGACATCAATCACCATCAGTTTCAGGCGCTCTACGGCAGCGTAAATCTCAGTGCAGCGACCAGCCAGCTAGCGCACACAAGCGAAAGCCTGCGAGACGCAGCTCATGACACCTTTGAGGCACGCGCGCTCGTGTACGCCATGCTCTGCAGTCAAGAACCGGAACAGCAGGCGCTGCAGCGCCAAATGATTGAGGACCATGCGGAGCCGGGTGTTCCTGAGCATGTCGGACGGTTGCTACAGGAGATTTCGCAAAAATCTCTCCGCGAACAGCTGCTCCTGCTGCAAACCGCCATGCCCACGCTGAAACAGATGTCGAATCGCCAGTATCACCGGTTTTACGACCTTTGTGCCCAGGTCATTGTCGCCGATGAGCACATTGAACTGCATGAGTGGGTAATCCACCGAATCCTTACCCAAGAACTCTATGGGCATTTCGTACGTCCCCATCGTGCATCAGGTCGCGTTAAATCATTGGGCAAAGTAGAAAAGGAGGCAGGCATTGTTCTCGTCATACTCGCCAATCAGGCCGGCACACAACAGCCAGAAACGCGGCGCGAGGCCTTCCAACGAGGCGCTGAGATCCTGGGTCTGAAGGCTGTCGATATGCCGGATGTTGACTTCGACTATCGCGCCATGAATCACGCGCTAGAGCGTCTTCGAGAAATGACGCCAGCCCTGATGGCAACGTTTCTAGAGGCTTGCGCGGCCGTCGCCACCGCCGATGACCGGCTAACGGAAGAAGAGTTCATGCTCATTAAGGGCGTCTCCGCAACCCTCGGCTGTCCCCTGCCCCCTGCCCTGCCTGACGAGACAAATGCCCCATGACGCAAAAGCAAATTCAACACCCATGGCGTGCGAACCAAAGCCTGCAATAAAAGACCCCACCATTATGTCTGACAATCACAAGCGCCAGCAGTTAGGCGCGCTTGACCTGGGATCCAACAGCTTCCACCTGCTGGTGGCTCAGCAGTCCAATGGACGCATTCAGGTGATCGACAAACACAAAGAGATGGTGAGGCTCGCATCGGGTTTGACCAACGGGCCGATGCTCCTTCCAGAAGTGAGCGAACGTGCTCTCGACTGCCTCGGTCGCCTGAGTGAGCGCCTGCGGTCTGTCGCGTCAGAAAATCTACGGATCGTGGGTACCAATACACTGCGCCAAGTGGGGATGGAAAGTCACTTCGTCAAACAAGCCGAAGAAACCCTGGGCCACCCCATAGAGATTATATCCGGACGAGAAGAGGCGAGACTCATTTACCTTGGGGTCTGCCACAGCCTGGGCGATAACAGCAAACAGCAGCTGGTAATAGACATTGGGGGCGGCAGCACAGAACTGATTATCGGGCAGAATTTTCAGCCCAAAACGCTGGAAAGCCTGCACATGGGCTGCGTCAGCTTGTCTGAACGGCATTTCCCAGACGGCAGCGTGACAGCAGCATCCATGAACCGCGCCATCGACAACGCGCTGATCGAGCTAGAACCCGTTATGCAGACCTACCTCAGTCGCGGCTGGGAGTACGTCCTGGGCGCCTCTGGCACCATCAACTCCATCGCAGGCATTCAGTTGGCCATGGGTCTGGGCACCGCGATTACGGGCGAGCACCTTGAAACCATAAAAAATCGCATCCTGAAACAAGGCTCTACGGCAGGCCTTCCTGGCTTACCAATAGAAAGAGAGGAAGTCATTGCGGGCGGATTGGCAATCCTCATCGCCCTCTTCCGTGCCTTCAAAATCGAAGTCATGGAACCCGCCCAGAGTGCTCTGCGCGAAGGCGTTATCTATGACCTACTTGGCAGACAGCGCCACGAGGACGTTCGCAACCAAACTGTCGTCGACCTAGGTCGACGCTTCGCGATTGATGAATTTCACGCAGACAGAGTTCGACAAACCGCCTTTATGCTTCTCGCCCAGGTGGCCGCACCGTGGCGTCTGCAGCAGCCCCACCACCGCCGTTTGCTCGGCTGGGCCTGTGACCTGCATGAAATCGGCATGGATATTTCCCACAGCAGCTTCCACAAACACGGGGGCTATCTGCTGTCCAATCTCGATATGCCGGGTTTTTCGCGGTCGGAACAATATCAGCTTGCTGCGCTCGTGGCCGTACACCGGCGCAAGCTGAATCTAACCTACCTGCACATCCATCAAAGCTGGTTGCTCAAGCTCGCCGTCATTCTTCGCCTGGCCTGCCTAATGCATCGAAGCCGGATTGCAGAGGTGCCTCCCAAGATCACACTACGCGTGGACACAGAGACCTACCCTAGCCACCTCACCATGGCCCTGGATAGGCCCTGGCTTGACACCCACCCCCTAACGCATCTTGACCTTGAGCATGAAATCGCCCTGCTCGGGGACGCCCATATCACCTTGGACGTCAAACCTGCCTAACCACTGGCGGGATTGGGCAGCCGCTCAGGATAACTTCCGTAGCAGTGTCTGTTGGGCGGATACGGCCTCCCCCCGCCCGGTTTCACGCGCATAGCTACCGTCGGCGTTGAGGAGCCAGGCATCACAATTATCCTGCAGGTAGGTCTTGATGGCTTCGTTGAATACCCGCTCAGCATTGGCCCGTTCTCGTAGGGGAAAACACACCTCAACACGGCGGAAAAAATTTCGGTCCATCCAATCGGCGCTGGACAAAAAAACCTCCCGCTCCCCATCATTGTCGAAACAGAAGACCCGCGTATGCTCCAAAAAACGACCCAGGATTGACCGCACCTTTATATTTTCCGAGACACCCTTCACCCCTGGGCGCAGGGAACAAACACCTCGAACAATAAGCTGAATCTTGACCCCGGCCTGAGACGCAGCGTAGAGCGCACGAATCACATCTGGTTCCACCAAGGCGTTCATTTTCGCGTAGATCGCTCCGGGTCTCCCCGCCATGGCGTGCGCCTTTTCACGGGCAATCATCTCTAAAATACCGTTATGCAGCGTAAAGGGACTTTGCAGAATGCTTTTTAGTTTGCCCGCACGACCGAGAGAGGTAATTTGTTGGAATATCTTTTGCACATCTTCGCCCAGGGCGCGATCGCAGGAAAATAGGCCATAGTCGGTATAGGTTCGTGCAGTGCTCATGTGGTAGTTGCCCGTCCCGAGGTGTACGTAACGCACTAAGGATCGGCCCTCTCGGCGAATAACCATACACATCTTAGCGTGGGTTTTATGACCAACGATACCGTAAACGACCTGGACGCCAGCAGCCTGCAGCTTGTTAGCCAGCTCGATGTTGGCTTCTTCGTCAAAGCGAGCACGCAGCTCGATCACCACCAGCACATCCTTACCCTCGGCGGCGGCCTCAACCAGTGCCTCGACTACGGCAGAATCACTGCCGGTGCGGTACAGCGTCTGACGAATTGAAACCACCTTAGGATCACGCGCCGCGTGACGCAAAAAGTCGAGGAAAGGCGCGAAGGACTCAAAGGGGTGATGGAGCAACACATCACCCTCAGCAATGGTGCTAAAGATATTGTCGGAGTGACGCAGACGATCAGGCACGCTTGGACGAAACCCAGGAAACTTCAGGTCAGGCCGGTCTATGAGATCAGGCAAGGTTGAGAGTCTTGCCAAATTTACCGGTCCATTGCAGGTATAGACATCTTCCGAGTTGAGCCGGAATTGAGTAGCGAGAAAGGCGCGCAGGTCCTCTGGGCAGGTAGAATCCACTTCAAGCCGCACGGCATCACCAAACCGGCGCGAGGAGAGTTCTCCCTCCAGGGCGATCAACAAATCATCTATCGCTTCCTCGTTTACGAATAGGTCACTGTTGCGGGTTACCCTAAATTGATGGCAGCCCGTGGCACGCATGCCTAAAAACAGGTCGGATACGTGAGCCCGAACGATGGAGGAGAGGAGCACAAAGTCACAGCCCCCGGCTCCAGGAGTAGGCAGCTTGACGACCCGCGCCAGGGATCTAGGTGCCTGGACGATGGCCCGACCACTGCTGCGTCCGAAGGCATCCTTGCCCTCTAGCGTGACAATGAAGGCAAGGCTTTTATTGAGCGGCTCTGGAAAGGGATGGGACGGATCGAGGCCCATGGGTGAAATGATGGGGGCCACCTCCCTTGTGAAGAACCGCTTTAGCCAAGCCCTTTGGTCCTCACTCCATTCCTCTGGCCCCAAGAGCCTAATATTTTCTTTTTCGAGGGCGATAAGCAGATCGTTATTCAGCGTTTCATAAAGGTCTTCAACCAACTCCCTACCAACTTCGGCGATCTTGATCAGCTGCTGGGTTGGCGAAAGATTATCCGTTCCGGTCTGCAGCGAGCCATAAGCCTGCTGCTGCTTTAGGCCTGCAACGCGAATCTCAAAGAATTCATCCAGGACGGAACTTGAGATGCAGAGAAACCTGAGGCGTTCCAGCAAGGGCACCTCGGTATCCTTGGCCATCGCAAGCACGCGCCGGTTGAATTCCAGCTGCGCCAGTTCTCTGTTGATATAGAGGTCTGGGTTATTTAGGTCTGCCTGCGCCTCAGTCAATGTTGAACCCTCTGACATAAACTTTATCGACTGTAACCATCTTCTTGCTATCCGCGAATCTTGCACTGTCTGCCATAATGGCAAGGTGAAGACCTGCCAGGAACAAGACGGTGAAAGACAAAGTATATCGAAGACCGAGCCAAATCGTTGACTTTGCTTTTAACGATTCGGTCGCCGCCGTATTCCCAGACATGATCCGACGCTCAGTGCCCGGGTACGAGCTAATCATCCCCATGACAGGCTTAATTGCCGCTGAGCATCTCCCGACGGGCGGATTGGTCTATGACTTGGGGTGTTCCCTGGGCGCCAGTTCTGCCGCCGTGCTGGATCAGGCCCCATCAGCAGACGTCAAAGTGATCGCCGTGGATAGCTCGCCCGCGATGATCGAACACGCCACAGCGCACTTTGATGATCCGAGAATAGACCTTCGCTGCGCAGATCTCCTGGAGACCTCGGTATTGGGAGCCGACGTCATCATTCTCAACTTCGTGGTTCAGTTCCTGGCACCCGAACAGCGCCTCAACTTTTTTAAGCGCCTGCGCGCGGAGATGAACCCTTCAGGCGTGATCATCGTTTCCGAAAAGATCAGCCAACCCGACGACGGGTCTCCGCTGGCCTTTCCATCGCTGCATCTCCAGTGGAAGCGCGCCAATGGCTATAGCGATCTTGAGGTAAGCCAGAAACGTCAGGCACTTGAAAATGTAATGCGAATTGATGACGAGGCAACTCATTTTGAGCGCTTCCAGAAAGCTGGCTTTGGTCACGTGCGCCAGTGGTTTCGATGCCTGAACTGGGCCTCCTATTTGGTTTTCGCAACACAGGACACCCTGCGGTGACTCAGGACGCACTGTTCCAGAGCCTTTATCCAAGGCTGGGTCAGTGGCCCCTGAAGCTGGCGGCGGAGCGGCTAGAGGGCGGCGAACATGGAGACTTCGCTAGATGGCAGGAAGCTATCGACAGCCTCCCCGCACCCTCTCCCGGACCCTCTTCCGAACCTTGGAGCGTCAAAACCGGAGCGATCTTCTATCCGCTTCAGGGGACCACCACGGACTTCAAGGCTCTGGCGACGCAGCTGCAGCAACTGCACCCCTGGCGTAAGGGACCATTTGCCTTGGGTTCTCTTTTCATTGACAGTGAATGGCGGTCGGACCAGAAGTGGAATCGGCTCTCCGGTGCCCTGGGCCGCCTAGACGAGCTGAGCATCCTGGATATCGGCTGCGGCAATGGTTACTTCGGGTGGCAAATGCTCAACGCTGGGGCCAAGGAGGTTATCGGCATCGACCCCATGTTGCTGTTCTGCATGCAGCATTTGGCCATTCAGCATTTCTTCAAGGATCCCCGGCACCACGTCTTACCGCTGGGCGTTGAAGAAATTCCTAACAGCTATTGCTTCGATCTCGTACTCAGCATGGGCGTTCTCTACCATCGCAAGAATGCCAAGGCTCACTTGGACAAAGTCTTCGCACTCACACGGCCCGGCGGACGAGCTGTCGTCGAGACGCTTATTGTTGAGGGTGAGCGTTCCCTTACACCACCGGGCCGCTATGCGCGCATGCGCAACGTCTGGGAGGTGCCCTGCATACCTGATCTATATCGCGCCCTGGCCCTGAGCGGCTTTCAAGCCGTTGAGCTTATTGATGTCTCAACCACCACCCCGGCGGAACAGCGCAGCACGCCTTGGATGCACTTTGATTCTCTTGAGCAGGCGCTCGATGCCCAGGACCCTGGAAGAACGATAGAAGGCCACCCGGCGCCGCGACGGGCCATCATGATGGCTAGCCGGCCGAGCTAACCAGGGCAGAAGCAATAGCCTATACTAGGTTCACCATGCGACAAAAAGGAGCTTCCTTGTTTGGCATCGTCCCCTTTCAATTTCGCTTCCGTGGGCAGGTGAGCTTGATCCTTGATATTTACTACTGCTTTGTAGACAACGATGGCAAAGCCCTGCACCCCACCCAGATTGCCAAGACCACGGGCATAAGCTTTGCGGAGGTATCCCGTCGGCTCAGCGCCACCCCAGAGCTATTTGTCAAACTGCCAGCGCGACAGGGTGAGGTGACCCGATACCGAGTGACCAGCAGCGCTTCAGCGCGCGGCCATGAGGAGATAGAGGCCTTGCTCTACCGCTACGCCCAGCGCGAAACCTGGCTGCTCTATGCCTTTAGCGGGATGGTCCTCTGCTTGCTGTTGATTGTCGCCATGACCATTGCCCCCAACGTTTAAGAGAAACCATGCCAGAGCAACTTTCTGATGAGCTGATTCACCTGCGCGACACCTGCGAAGCCTTTGCTCTGACCGAATTATCGCCAGCATCAGAAACCTCGGGCGACGCTGTGAGCGCAAAAATCAGAGAGGCCTCGAAACAGGCAGGCCTTTATCGAATGACGCAGCCTGGCGGATCAGATGTTTTCCCCACCGGGCAGCTTGCACTCTGCGTTGCTCGGGAAACGCTGGCGTCGTTCAACCCCAAGCACCTGGACCAGGTCTTCGGACCCAGCCCCGGCGTGCTGGCGGAGGTGCCAGAACCCCTGGCGAGCAGTCACCTAAGGCCCCTCCTCGAAGGTGAAAAACGAGGAAGCTTCGGCTTTACCGAACCAGATGATGCGCCGCCAACACGGGGCGTGATCGAAGGCGACAGCGTGATCGTGAGCGGTCAGAAATCCTATGTCACCGGGGGAGCAGACGCCGACTTCATCAATACCCTCGTCAACATCGAAAATTTAGGTCCCTCCCTCATCGTGATTGACACTCACCTACCCGGCATGCACCTTGAGAAAAAATTCGGCTCCCTGGATGGCTCTCATCATGCGGCCTTTCGTTTTGATCAGGTTCGAGTTCCAAAGGCCCACATTATCGGTGAGGCCGGTAGCGGTCTGCCAAGAGCCATGCGCCAAATTGGTGATGTACGCCTGCTTTTTGCTGCTCAGGCATGTGGCTACATGCTTTGGGTCTTAAAGCTCCTCAATGATCATCTTCAGGTGCCGGACCGTCAGGGAATCCCAAGAGGGGGCAAGGATGTCGTACGCTGGCACTATGCAAACCTCCGTATCAAGGCCTATGCTGCGCGCAGCATGCTTTACCGAACCGCTCGGCTGTCTGATACCGGCGAAAATACGGTCAATGAGGGCATGGCCTGTAAAGTTTTTGCAACGGAGACCGTGGGCGAAATCGTGGATAGCGCCATTCAGCTGGTGGGGGGCAATGCCCTGGTCGACGAACACCCCTTGGCCCAGCTTTACCGGCGGGTCAGAGGATGGCGGCTGGCAGAGGGTGCCAGCGATATTCTCCGCCTCAACATCGGTCGAGGTATTTTAGACCTGGGCAAGGGACGCATTTAAAACACAATAAATTGGAGCAGGTTATGAGCTTGAAAAAAATTTGCCGCCTAACGGCGACTACCGCCCTACTTTCTCTGTTGACTGGATGTACCTACGTCCAGCTAACCGAGGCCGGCAGTCAGGTGAGACAGGCCAGCGCTGCTGACGTAAGCACCTGCCAAATGGTCGGTTCCGTCTCCAGTCAGACCAAGGACAAGGTCGTCGTAGATCGAAATAGCGGCAAGGTTAGAGAAGAGCTGATCGTTTTAGCGCGCAACAGAGCCGCGGACCTGGGCGCAAACGCCCTGGTTGAAGATGGGGCTGCCGCAGACGGCGTTCAGAACTTTAAGGCCTATCGCTGCCAGGATTAGCCAGCCTATCCGGGATCGCTGCTCAGACCAAAGCGCTCGCGGTTTTGTTCCTTACTTTCTGGCGATTTCTTAATCAGCACGTAGGCAGAGCCGACGCCCCCTCGATGGCGCTCGGCCGAGCAGTAGGCCAGCACCAGCCGATGCTGAATTAGCCAGTGGGCAACATAACTTTTGAGCCGTCCGGGCGTTTGGCTGTGCAGCCCCTTGCCGTGGCTGATCAATACGCAGCGCCACTGCCGGTGATAGGCCCGATCAATGAGCCGAAAGACCTCAGCCCGAGCTTCCTTGACCGTTTTGTGATGCAGGTCCAGCTCGGCCTCGATCGCATATCCCCCACGGCGCAGCTTACTGCAGACTGCCAGTTGAATGCCGTCCTGACGCCATTCTAGAAACTCTAGGGGGTCCTTACTTTTGACATCCCCCAGGGTGAGGTAATTTGGATCGATCGACGGTGCCGCGAAATTTTGTGCAGCCTCCCGCCGAACCTCCAGGGTCTCGCTTGGCGCCGCTCCAGGAGAGGATCGAACCACCTTATTGGCCTGATTCAGTGGGGCAACATCACGCATCGCCTCAGCGAAGTCATCACTTTCTTCTTCTGTCATAAACCCTCTCATGGCGCGCTAAGAGCCGAGGATAATGCTCGGCAACCGATCTGAACGGGTATTGGGTATGGGCCGATTGTCGAGAGCATGATAAGTAAAAACAGGTGATAACTTAATGACGTCTTCCACATTACGACCCGCAGCGTGGAAGAGCCGACAATGAAATAAAAGCACATCCCCTGGATTAAGCGCGACGGTTTGCGCACGCTCAATAAGCACCTGATTGTCGTCAAGCTCAGGCCTCAAAAATAGGTCCTTATCCAGCCGCCCGCGATCAATCCTGTGGTTATGCGTTCCAGAGATAACTCTGAGCGCACCGTTCGACGCGACCTCATCGCCCAAGGCAAACCAGGCTGAGATCAGTTCAGGCCGATCAAAGGACCAATACCGCATGTCCTGATGCCATAGCGTTGCGCTGCTATACCCGGGATGCTTGGTCATCACGCAGTTATGGTGGCACTGGGACATCCCCACCGACTGGGCGTTCAGAAGCCGTTTTAGAATACTTCCCACCTGAGGATTTAACGCCAACTCTCGCAATGAATCTGAGCGCGTAAAGGCATTCAGCAGCCGCCGCGGGGTTGCGCCGCCTGGAGCCTCGAGATTAGCGGGCGCTCCCGGGTAACCCACGTCAGCCTCGAACTCTACGGGTCCCAGTAGAGGGTCAAGTTCCGCCTGCAGCGCCCGGGTCAACGCCAGACAGACCTCAGTATCAAGCACGCTTGGAATGATCACAAAGCCATCGTCGGCGAACTGTTGTTCCGCTGCTGATGAGAGGGGATGAGTGGTCATAGCAGTTTCTCGATTCATGGCCGCATACTATAGCGCCAAGGCGTGTCTCGAAGCGATTGATCAGAGCTGGCGCTCAAGCAGTTCCTTGCCGTTAACCGTAACGTTTAATCGACCGGTGGACGCCCAATATCGTGCTTCGATGTAGTGGTGTTCTTCCCATTCGAGTTCTACGTTTGTCCACACGTATTGGGGTTCCCTGCCGGTAATCTCGCGCCGCTTGCGCAGGCACTGGTCCAGGTAGAGTTCCAGCGCACCGTCATCCGTTAATCGGAGCTCAAAGGTCTTATGACGATGATCAAAGGTTAGGGATGTAGCTTGGGGCATCGCTGCAGCTCGCTCTCATCTTATCGGTGATACACCAGGACCATACCCGTCTTATTGCCCAGAATACCAGCGGTCTCGACCCAACTCTGACTTTCCTCGCCTCGAGTCGCCCCAAGATCGTCCGCGACGAAAACCGGCACCCGCGTTACCATCACGTTTTTGAGGGGAGTTAAGATGTCTGGATCATCTCACTTTGCAAAGGTGCTAAAGACCCCCGAGGTAATCGCCCTGGCTTTCGGGGCCATGATTGGCTGGAGCTGGGTCTTCGTTACCGGCACATGGCTGACCTCGGCAGGCACCCTAGGGACCTTGATCGCCTTCGCCGTGGGCGGTTGCGCCGTGACGCTGATCGGCCTGACCTATAGCGAGCTGGCTTCCGCCATGCCCCAAGCAGGCGGCGAGCACGTTTATACCCACCGAGCCCTGGGGCCCAGGTGGTCCTTCATCTGCACCTGGGCGCTGCTGTTCTCTTATCTCAACGTCTGCCTCTTCGAGTCTGTGGCCTTACCCACAGCCGTTTACTACTTATTTCCGAATATAAAGCTGGGGACCCTGTGGTCGGTACTTGGCGGTGACGTCGACCTTGGCTTCGCCCTGGTGGGTGCTGGCGCTGCGGCCCTTGTTGGGCTGGTCAACGTTCTGGGCATTCGCACGGCCGCCATCATGCAGACCATCGTTACCGTGATCATCATTGTATCTGGCATTCTCTTGTTAAGCGGTGCGCTGGTCTTCGGTAACCTCGACAACGCGAAACCACTCCTGGCAACGCCGGCTACTGGGATAATCACGGTCCTAATCATGGTGCCTGCTCTGCTTGTGGGGTTTGACGTCATTCCCCAATCCGCAGAAGAGATCGACCTTCCACCAGAAAAAATAGGCCGGCTGCTGGTGATCTCTATCACTCTGGCCGTCGCCTGGTACATCGCTATTACCTTTGCTGTAGGGGTGGGCCTAACCGCATCTGAACAGGCAGCCGGGAATATGGCCACGGCAAACGCAGCCACCTCCCTTTGGGGTACGCCCTGGGCAGGGACCCTGTTGGTGCTTGGCGGTATCGGCGGCATCATGACCAGCTGGAATGCCTTTGTTGTTGGTGCATCACGGGTGCTCTACGCCCTGTCCAAATCGGGCTTTGTACCTGCTGTCTTCGCCCGCCTGCACCCCCGCTATAAAACGCCCTATATCGGCATTCTGGCCATCAGTGGCCTCAGCATGATCGCCCCGCTCTTCGGCGATACGATTCTAATCTGGCTTATCAATACCGGTAGCTTTGCAACAACCGTGGCCTTTACCTTTGTGGCGATTTCCTTCCTAGTCCTGCGCAAAACCGAGCCCGACATGCCAAGGCCCTTTAGAGTCAGCCATCCTAACCTGGTGGGCTATGGCGCAGTGCTGATGTCCCTAGGACTGCTCAGCGCCTTCCTGCCCTGGAGCGATAGCGCTCTGGATTGGCCTGAGGAATGGATTACGATCCTTATCTGGGTCGTTCTTGGGGCGACCCTTCTGTGGCGATACGAACAGCGGCGGTGATCGTGCTTTGGGAAACTTAGGGCATCAGCAATGATTACAGTTTGGGGTGGAGGTACCCAGCGCACCCTGCGCGTACACTGGATGTGCCATGAATTGGACATCGACTACAGGTCTGAGCTGATCGGCTCGCGCACGGGCGCCACAAATACCGAGTCCTTTCGAGCTCTCAACCCCAAGGAGAAAATACCGGTTCTCATGGACGGCGATTTAGTGCTCACAGAAAGCGCAGCCATCATCACCTATCTCGCCGAGCACCACGGCCAGGGTAAAAATTTGATCCCTGAGGCAGGGTCCCAGGATAAAGCCCGATATGACCAATGGCTGGCCTTCGTGCAGATGGAGCTAGACGCTCATACCCTTTACGTTATCCGCAAACACCGGGACCTGGCCCACCTCTATGGCGAGGCGCCGGCCGCCATCGAAACGGCCATCGCTGGCTTTCAAAAACAAGTCGCCGTGGCCGCCCAGCATCTGAATGACCGAGCGTTCCTGGTGGGCGACCACTTTAGCGGTGCTGATCTAATGCTGACCAGCGCATTGGAATGGGCCAAGGCCTACGATATCCCCTTGGACCCCGGACTCACCGAATACCATGAGCGACAAATTTCGAGACCTGCCTATATCGTGGCCCGAAAACATAACTTCAGTATCAGCGCCGGTGCTTAACCAATCCGCCTCATAAAACCTAGGACCCGGCGTCGATCCCGGTAAGCAGCGAACGTCCCGCCTGCCAGCTGCCGCACCTTTGGCAGGAAGAGACAGGACAAAGTGGTCAGCTTCTGAGCCAGTCAATCACGTTCATATTTTCGTCCCAGGGATAGGTATGGGATAGGTCGGCAATCTCTCGATAAACCACCTTAGCCCCCGCCTGGTCCAGAGATGCCTTGGCCTGTTGCGCGTCCGTCACCGGGAACATCCAGTCCAGGGCGCCATGGGTGAGGTAAATCGGCAGCGCCTCAACGCGCCGCCTATCCACTGCTTCGAGAAGCATGGGGTGAAAGGACGCCGAACAAGGCGCCAGATGGGTATAAGCCGCCTCAGCATGAAGACCGCTGACGTAGCTGAAGGTGCCGCCATCGGACATTCCGGTAAGCAGCACCCTGTCCTCGTCAATTTGCCAGTGAGCGCAGGCATAGGCTGTCAGTCGCTGAAGGCGTTCGTGCTCGGCTGAGGGGTCCATCAAAGACCAGGTACGATCATCGGAGGTCGGGGCAATCAGGATGCAGTTCGACGTTCTCGCCGCTCGCAGCCAAGACCACAAAAAATTGCGTCCGTGACCACCACCACCATGCAGGGCGATGATCAGCGGAACCCTTTCACCCGCATAATACTCGGGCACATAAATGGAAAAACCACCTCGCTGATCGGCAGCGTTATCGGCGTGCATGACCCCAACCCCGTCGCGATCTCCATCTGCCTCGTCAAGCTTCGCGAGTAAGCTTGGGTCCTCTCTAAAATCAGGTTCCAGGTAAAAACGATTCACTGGCGGCAGCATAGAGGCCAGCGGATAGGCGGCCGCATAGGCACGCGTGGCGTCTCCCATGGCTTGATAGGCACGTATCACCGGATCGACCGCAGCGGATGCCTGAGCAAATGCAGCTATCGCGTCCAGCGCCAAACTCGTCGCCATCTTTGTATGCAACGCAAAGGTGCCCAAATGTTCGGGCCAGGCAACGCCTTCGAAGGTCACCATGCCGCGCAGGAGCGGTGCTTCATAGACACCGACCTCCTCCGCCAGCTCCGGCAATCTGGGCGGATGCAGATGACGCCCCGCATACATCAGGGCATCTAGACTGTTTAATAATGAAGGCAACAATTCCATAGTAGCGTCGAGCAGTCGGGCCTGGTTGGGTTCATGATTGTCCAAGGGTCTCTCCTTCCACTGGCTCCTGGAATACACGGTCTTGTCATTGGAGACCGGGTAAATTGTCTATAGTACGCGGTCAGAAAAACGAGTTAATGAAGCCTAACGATGAATCAGCATAGCCAATCCGAGCCAATGGCTCCCTTCTATCTTCCCCTCGCGGATGAAGCAGAGGTTTTCGAAGCCGCCTATCAAACGCGGCTGCCCATTCTTCTCAAAGGCCCTACCGGCTGCGGCAAAACGCGTTTCGTTGAGCATATGGCCTGGCGGCTGAGATCGAATCCTGACCAGGGTTCTCTAGTCACGGTATCCTGTCATGAAGATTTGACAGCGACGGATATGGTTGGGCGATATTTATTGAAAGGCGACGAAACCATCTGGTCGGATGGGCCGTTAACCCAGGCGGTCCGCAAAGGCGCCATCTGCTATCTTGATGAGATTGTGGAGGCGCGTAAGGACACCACTGTCCTTATCCACTCCCTGACGGATCATCGTCGTATCCTGCCCATAGACAAAACCGGAGAACTGCTGCATGCGCACCCTGACTTTCTGCTCGTAATTTCCTACAACCCTGGCTACCAAAGCGTGCTGAAGGACCTGAAGCCCAGTACCCGACAGCGTTTCGTTAGTCTTGATTTCGACTACCCTGGAGTGGAGGCAGAGACCCATATTATCGCCCATGAAGCCGGGGTCGATCAGGACGTTGCCGAGCGGCTCGCTGTGATTGGTGAGCGCGTTCGCAACCTAAGGGAGCATGGTTTTGAGGAAGGCGTCAGTACGCGGCTGCTCATCTACACTGGCCGGCTTGTGGCCAGCGGCATTGATCCGCGAAGGGCTGCTGATGTGGCCATCATCAGCGCCATCTCCGACGATGCTGGCGTTCAGGAAGCCGTGGCCAACATCGTTGATGTGATTCTGCCCCGCTGACGGCGGAGCCCTATTGACCGCTATGACGACCGAACTTTCCTTAGCCGATCACGAAGCAACGCTCAGCCTGTTCACTGAGGGCATGGCGGGGCGTTACCTGCATATCTTGGCCAGCGAAGAATTCGCGGTAAATCCGCGCCTCAGACTGGATATGCCCCACGTCGGCCAAGGTAGCGATACGCTCTTCTTACCCGAGAAGCTGAAAAGCCAGGGCTCAGGTGCCTACCGTGTCCTGATCATGCAGCAGCTTGGATTACGGGAGTGCGGGACCCTTCAGTTTCGCCTAGCGGAGGCCCTAGAGCGCATTCCCTCCCTGATTCAACGCGTACGGCAAGCACGGGAAAACAGCCCAAGAGCAGGCGAATTTCGTATGTTATTTGATGCCTTCCCAGCCCCAAACCTGGCTGAGAGATTGATGATGCTATTCGAACAGGCGCGAATACAGGCTCACCTCTTACGACACTACCCGGGCTTAAGGCATCACCTGGATCTGCATCACCTTAGCCTTCGCGAGGCCCAACTTCAGACATCGGATCCTTTAGAGCGAGCAGAATGCTGGCTGATGGGTGACGAGTCTGAGGCCTCTGGGCCAGTCGAGATTCAAATTAGAGCTTTGCTGGAGAGTCAGCTTCGGCAGGCTTCCAGTGTCTACGATAGTGCGCAGGCGCTATGCCAAAGCTATGACGTGGTGGCCGCACACTATGAAACGCAGAGCCTAGACGGCGCGGAAAAACAAGAATCTTTGGTGGACTGGTTGAGCCGAGAACAGCGCATGGAGGATTGGGAACAGGAACTGGAAGACATGAGCCAACAGCTTGCGGAGCGTATGGCATCCCTGCAGTCCCCCACTGGGGAGGAGACCGAGGCCATCCTTGGAGACCTTGGAGAGGGCACCAACCGTGATGCCGACATCGACATCACAACCCTTAAAAAGGAAAAGGACAACCTTAAACGCCGTATCGATATGGAACGGTCATCGATTAGCCAAGCCCTAGGCGACGATCACGGCGAAGCCAGAAGCTTTCGTTACGACGAATGGGACTACCTCCAGAGTGCCTATCTACGTGCTTGGTGTCGGGTCTTTGAGCATCGTCTGACGCCGGATAGCCAAGAAAAAATTGAGCCTCTGAACCAAGTGATTCGTACCTTTCGCCCTTTGGTTCAGAGTCAGCTTGAACAAATTCGGCCCAGCGGCCTGGAGCGCATGAAGCGCGTTCAGGATGGTGACGAGCTAGATCTGAACGCCATTATCGAGGCACGGCAGGATATTCGAGCCGGTCAGTCTCCAGACGAGCGATTCTATTCGCGCAGAGAACGCATCCAGCGGGATGTCTGCGCAGCCTTCCTTGTGGATTTATCCGCATCAACAGACGACCCCGTGATACCACCTGAGCCCATCGATTGGTCCGAATGCAGCGACGAGGCAGAAATGGATTTGAGGGCAGGTTGGTACGCAGCCCTAGCCCCAGAGCCTGAACTAGCTTCAGCCCCGGTACGTAAAATTATAGATCTGGAACGGGAAGCTATGGTGGTTATGGCCGCCGCTTTAGATGCGCTGGGCGACAGCTACGGAATCTACGGTTTCTCAGGCTACAGCAAGGACAAGGTGAATATTTATGTGGCTAAGGAGCCTGGAGAGGCATTCTCCAATCGTACGCTCCAATCTATCGCGGCCATGCGGCCCAAGGGCTCAACGCGAATGGGCCCCGCCATTCGCCACACCAGTCAAAAGCTGATGGCATCGGGCCATGCGCTTCGGGTGCTTATCGTCCTGAGCGATGGCTTCCCACAAGACTGCGACTATGGCCCGGAACGAGGCAATCACGACTATGGCGTAGCAGATACGGCCAAAGCACTGCGCGAAGCGCAGCAGCGTGGCATCGAGACCTTTTGCATCACCGTTGATAAATCCGGCAACGATTATTTGAAAACCATGTGCCCGGACGCCCGGTATATGATTATCGAAGAAATGGAAGACCTGCCAGAGCAGTTAACCAAGGTCTATGCGGCGCTCACGGCCCGCTAGGTTTTCTTACTGCACGGACCAGATCAGCAAGAGCACGAAGAGCACCACGAAACCGATAACGAACAGGGCGGTGGACCAGTCCCCTGACTCCGCCTCCACGGGGTTTTCTCGCCACCGCCTATAGGCCGGCCACATAGCCAACAGCATCATGGCCATTAAGCCTGCCCAGGCAATTTGGCTCCATTCCATGAGCTCTCCTGCTCCTTCGAGTTCAAGTGAGCGATCGCGTTATCCGCTTCCTAGTCGTCTCCGCCGAAAATACCCAGCAGGTGAAGCAGACTGATGAAAATCTGGAAGACGCTCAGGTACAGGCTATAGGTGGCCAGAATGTAGTTCGTCTCACCGCCATTCACGATCGCACCTACCTGCATCAGGATCATAGCGCTCATAAACATGATGATGCCGCCCGAGAGGAACACGGCCAGCAAGGGCAGCTGCAGAAATATGTTTGCAATGATACCGACAATCATCACCATCATACCGATGATCGTAAAGCCATACATGAAGGAGAAATCTCTCTTCGAGGACATGGCGAATCCGGCCAGCCCCAGGAATATGACGGCCGTACCGCCCAAGGCGGTAGCGACGATCTGGGGACCACTGGACAGGGTTAGGTAGTGGCTGATGATCGGTCCTAGGCCCAATCCTAGGAGGCCCGTCACCAGAAAAATAACCCCTAGACCTGCGCTGGAGTTAGCGGTTCGCGGCAGCACAAACATGCCGAGAACCAAGGCGAGCCCCACGCTTATAAGGTAAGTGATACCTGGCAGGCCGAGGGCCATGGACAACATGGCCATCAGGGCACTGACGCCCAGGGTTGCGGAAAGCAACAAATAGGTATTTTTCAGTACTTTATTGGTTTCGAGTCCCGACAGCCCCGCGGCTGTTGCTCGGTTTAAAGATCTTTGTTCCATTACTTCCAACCTCTTTTAGAATTCAGAATGCAGCGTCACTTCGCTATCACCCGTTATATTGGCTGCTGTGCGGCAGTTTGCAAGCCCTAAGGTAAAAATTCGCCCAATGACTCCCGGACGCATTTCGACAGTGCTTGGTCTCGAAAAAAGGCAGCGCAAAAGTGTTACACAATTGACACAATCTCACTCTTAAATGACAGGGCTCATTAATCTAAGCTGTCGGCATGCCTGGCTTACCTTTGAAAAACTAGCGGCGAATATTTGTAAATGTCTCAGCCTCAAATTGACTCCCACTTTGCAGAATATGTCCGGGAGGACCCCAGGATTTCCTATGTGCAGCCCGACGATCCCTGGTTTGTCAAACAGCTCATCACCACCATCGAGGTAGCCTTAGGCCGACGCAAGATCGAATCAATCTACAGAGGCTTAAAGCAAGGCCCCTTTGATATTCAAGCCTTCTTTCAAGAGGCTTTCGCCGTCACTGATATTGAACTCGTATACGATCAGCACCGCCTCGCATCTATTCCGCGAACGGGGCCGCTGGTATTTGTGGCTAACCATCCTTATGGCGTCATCGACGGGATGGCACTCTGCGACATGGCGCTCAAGGCACGCGGAAATTTCCGCATCTTGATCCACGCCATGCTCTGCCAGGATAAGGATTTGGCACCCTATTTCCTGCCCATCGACTTCAGGCTTACCAAGGCCGCCATGAAGAACAACATTCGCGCTAAAAAGATGGCCCAGGAGTTTCTGGCCCAGGACATCCCGATCCTCATCTTCCCATCAGGATTTGTGTCCACGGCGAACAAAAAAGGATTTGGCACCGTGGTCGACGCCCCTTGGACGACCTTCGCCGCTAAACTCATCAGGGACGCACAGGCCAACGTTGTGCCCGTTTACTTTGAGGGCCAGAACAGTCGGCGTTTTCACCTGGCTTCGCACATCGCGGAGCCGCTGCGCATGGCGCTTTTACTGAACGAAGCCAAGAACAAATTTGGTAAGTCAATCAAGGCATACTTGGGCGATACCCTCCCTTGGGAGACTTTGGAACCCTTCGAAGGCCGTCAAGCCCTTACCGACCATTTGTACGATCAGGTGCAGCAACTTGCCCCGGCACTGCCGGCGAAAAAACAACGCATCAGCGCCCTGAGACCCTAGTCGGAGCGCGCGCGCACTGCGTGGGGCATGCCAACCTGGGTTAGGCGGCGTTAATCCCCCGGGCCGGGCCGTTAAAAACAGTTGCTCAACGTTAAGCAACCATTCAGTTTGACCGCCCTAATCTGAGCACAATCCAATAGAAAACGTGCCCAGGACAATGATTCATACCCGCTCCCACCTTAAAAAGAGCTTCCTTGTCGCCCTGCTCCCTCTCTGTGCCAGCCTCGGGTCCAATACCCTGGCGTCGCCAGGGGCCCTGGCGTCACAGGGGGCCCTGGCATCACAGGGGGCCCTGGCCAATCCAGCCGATGATCCATACGACGTTCAAGAAGGGCCTTCCCCAGAACAGATCGCTGCCTTGGTCGCGCCCATAGCCCTCTACCCGGACGACTTAATCGCCATTATCCTGCCAGCATCAACCGAGGCCCTGGATATCGTTCTGGCTGCACGGTATCTACAAACCTCGGAGACCAGCCAATTTTCTCCCCCAGAGGGCTTACATCCCTCAGTGCTGGCGCTCATGCATTATCCAGAGGTCCTGGAGAACCTGAACAACGATCTCGCTGGTACGAGGCAGCTGGGTTTCGCCGTTAACGAGGATGAAGCCCTTGTCTTAACGCAGATTCAGCGGCTTCGACGTGAGGCAGAATCCGATGGACGACTGCGGTCGGATGACTATCAGGTCGTTGAGACAGTCTCAGGGGCGATCATGATTCGTTCTCGAGACCCTCAGGTGGTCCACATACCCCAGCCTACCCCGAGCAAGATTATCCGAACCCAGCCCTTGGCCGCCTCCCACTACCCTGTGCGCGTCATTCGATACCGAGCGGCTCCTGTCTATTACTATCCCTATCGCACCGGGCATCGACACTATCGAGGCTGGTATCCTCGAGAGGCGCCAACCTTCTCGCTTTCCTGGCGTCATGCTCGAATCCACCGCCACCCGCGACACGGACTACATGGCCCTAAAGGCCGAATGATTTACCTTGCTCCGGGCTATGGATCAACCTTTAGGGGCTATGGGCATGGGCGACATTGGCGAAGTCATGACCACTTCGGCAACAGGCATCACTTTCGAGACCGAGCCCATCCTCGTCGCGACCGTATTCATCGTCACCCAGAGAGAGATCGTCGGAACAATGAAAGACACAGGCCTCCGCAAATTGAAAGAGAGGCCCCCCGGAACGGAGATCGAGATCGTCAGCGTCCCGAGGTGGGACTGATCGATCGCGACCATATTCGCCACCCCGGACGGATCAATAATCAGTTACACGGTCGTTTGCGCGGAGAGGACGCTTTTCGGCCTGAAACAGGCCGCGTGCAGGACCGATCGCCAGACAAAACAGCGCAGGCCAAACAAGCCCGCAATGCCAAACCTGTCCTGGAACGCGGAACGGTGCCACCCGTCCGAGACCACAGAGCGACCAAACCCATCAAGGAACGCAAAACGGCCAGACCCGTCAAAGAACTCAGAAAGGTTAAGCTCGTCCGGGAACACAGAACGGTGCCACCCGTCCGAGACCACAGAGCGACCAAACCCATCAAGGAACGCAGAACAGCGAAACCCGTCAAAGAGCGGCGAGCGGCTAAACCGACCCAAGCGAGCAGAATAACCAGACCCCCAAAGCCTCGAAAAGCCGATGCTCGACTGAACTAAGGGGGCCAATGCGCCGCTATCAACGGTCCAGAGTGATGACCCGAGTACCTACATTGCCCCCAGCCAAAAGATCGACAAAGGCCTCGGGGGCTTGTTCTAGCCCCGCAATCTGATCGGTAAGGCTGGTCATCTCACCGCTATTCAGCCACCCATGGATCTGCTTCCGAGCCCGCGCGTAGTGCTCCGCAAAGTCGAATACTAGAAATCCGCGCATGGTTATTCGTTTATTCACCAGCAAACCCGGGATGCCCCGAGGGCCGGGCTCAGGCTGAGCGGTGTCGTATTGCGAAACTACGCCACAGCAAGCAATCCTACCGCCCACGTTCAGGCGGAATAACGCAGAGCCTAAGATCATGCCCCCGGTATTATCGAAGTAAACATCCACGCCCTCTGGGGTCGCTTGCTTCAGATCTGCTCGAAAGTTTGCATCCCGGTAATTGACCACAGCATCGAAACCGAGATTGCTCATTAGCACCTCTCCCTTGGCAAGACTGCTGCAGACGCCAACGACCTTGGTTTTTTGAAGTTTGGCAATCTGACCTACCATATGCCCTACGGATCCGGCAGCCGCAGAGATCATAACCGTCTCATCAGCCTTGGGCTGACCCACCTCCAACAGTCCAAAATAGGCAGTCAACCCATTGATGCCCAGCGGTCCAAGGTAGTGGAGAGGATCATGACCGGGATCGATCAACTCAAGCTGTTCGACATTGTGCACAGAAAGCTGCTGCCATCCGGTTGGAGCGGTCACTCGGTCTCCAACTTTAAACCCAGAGGCGTTGCTGGCGAGCACTTCACCGACGCCAGAAGCGTTCATGACTCGCCCCGCCTGGGGAGCACCGGCATAACTGGCGCTACCCTGTAAACCCGCTCGCGTACCGGCCGTAATGGCAACCGCCATGGTCTGCACAAGCACTTGACCGTCACCTGGTTCTGGCGCTGGAGTATCGACAATCCGATAGTTGGAGGCGCTTAACTTACCGTCGGGCAAACTGTCGATTAGAACCTGTTGATTTTGCATTTTCTCTCCCTCCCCAATCAGGCCGGTACGGCCAGCGTTATCATTAGTATGTAGGCCTGTTGCCGTCATCGCAGGTTAGACGGGACGCAGGCTCACCATCATAACGTCCCTCAGCCAACAGGGCGAACACCTGGCTTGATTTAGCGATTCACCGAGGCTAGCTTCACCCACCGGAGAGGAAAAACACATGCACCAAAACACCAAAATCTGCGGCGGTGCCGCACTCATCGCGCTGGGCATTTTCCTCCAGGGCTGCACGAATAGCGGAGCCTTGGTTCAAACCCAAGACGGATCTATCCAAGGCATAGCACGCGATGACGTCCACATCTTTCGCGGTATCCCCTACGCCGCTCCGCCTGTCGGCGCACTCCGCTGGGCGGCACCTCAACCCGTTGAGCCATGGCGCGAGACGCTTCAGGCAAACGCTTGGGGACCCTCGTGTTGGCAGGACATCAGCGAAGGGAATTCCGTATTCATCGAAAGTACCCTGAGGGGATCGGGCATGTCGGAGGTAGCAATTTGGTTGGGCTCCTTCCTGAGCGACGACGATGAGGCGCAGCTGTCTGAGGACTGCCTTCGGCTGCATGTCATCACCCCAAACCTAGCGCCGGACCAACCTTTGCCGGTAATGCTGTGGATACACGGCGGAGGCCACCAATATGGCTCTGGCGGCGGTGTCTATGAGTCAGCCAGCCTGGCCAAGAAGGGTGTAGTACTGGTTTCCATTAACTATCGCCTCGGGCTCTTTGGCTTCTTAGCGCACCCCGAGTTGGCAAAGGAAGACCCCTTCGGCAGCACGGGTAACTATGGCACTCTCGACCAGATCGCTGCGCTCAGATGGATACAGTCAAACATTCGGGCCTTTGGCGGCGATCCGGATAACGTCACCATCTTTGGCGAATCTGCTGGCGGGCACTCCGTGGGACAGTTGATGGCGTCTCCGCTTACCCAGGGCCTGATTCATCGCGCCATCGCTCAAAGCGGCACGGGCTTTTATCAATTTCAAACAACCGATCGATCCTTCGAAAACATTAGCGGCTATCAGGCCGGACGTTTGGCGGCGCAAAAACTAGGCTTAGCCGGAGAGGACGAAATTTCACAGATGCGCACCCTGTCCATCGACCAGCTCAAAGCCATCGTCTCTGATCGTGCGATCAGCGCAACCTTCCATCCCCAGGTTGATGGGTATGTCCTGACGCAGCCGACATCAAACGCTTTCGAGGCCAGCGCCCAGGCCAAAATACCCCTCATGGTTGGCAGCAATGCGGACGAAGGGTCCGTGCTCTACCGTTTTGGCCTGTCCCCGGTGGATGGTTTGTGGGTTCAGCAGCCAAACACCGAGAGGGCCTGGCAGGCGCTGTTAGAAGAGGCCTTTGAGGAGCAGGCCGAGGCGATTGCCAATCACTACATCGTCGACGCTGATCGGGACGTCATCAGAGCTGGCGAGCAATTGATGGGAGATAGCTGGTTTGGTCGCCATGCCTATTATATGGCTGAGCGCCACGCTGCAGCGGGCCAGCCCGCCTACCTCTACTTTTTTGAGCGACGCTCTCCCTCTGCTCGGGAGACAAATGGGGCAGGGCACGCGCTTGAACTCTTCCCTCTATTCGGGAGCAGCATTCCCTTCTGGCCAAGAGATGGTCGCGACGATGAACTATCAGAGGAGATGCAGGTTTCCTGGACCAACTTCGCACGCCGCGGCGACCCCAATGGGTCGGGAGCGCCAGCATGGCCAGTTTTCACTCCGCAAACCCCAAGGGAAATGGCGCTTGGGCATGAGCGCTCCTACCCTCGTCCGGTAGAACGCCGCAATCGCTATGACGCCATGCGCGGCCAGATGCAAAAACGCGAAACCGCGTATTGGGTGACGGACAACTAGCCGGTACAGTCGGTTGAGGCCGCTGGGGAAATGGCGCTGATGAACTTAGGGCTTATGCCGCAGCAGCCCCCAATAATTTGAGCGCCCAGGGCGCACCAACGACTGGCATAGGCCTTAAACTCAGCAACGCTCATCTCGCGAGGCGTGGTTTGAACGTCATTATCCAGCGTCCAGCCAGGTGGCACGTGGAAGAGGTTGGGATAAGCGCCAATTGGCTTTTCCGTCAGGGTGCTTAACGTCGCTATCGCCCCAGTGATGGCTTCAGGATCGGTACAGTTGAATAAATAGGCATCCGGTGAATAGGGTGTCACAGCATCCAACGCTTGCTCCAGTGTCTCACCACTCCGCAACCCCTGGCCCGGCGTTTCATGCAGTGTCCATGAGACCCAAAGCGGCTTATCCCCATCCCTGTCTCTCGCGGCCGCTGCCGCATTCGCCGCCTCCCGGGCACAGGACATGGTTTCGCAGAGATAGAGGTCAACCTTAGAACTCAGCACCTCAATCATGCGGCCATAGATGCCCCGGGAATAGGCGTCTTCCGGCACCAGGTCAAAGCGATAACTTTCATTCAGGGGCGGTAGACAGCCGGCGACTAGGACATCTCTCTCACCCTGATCTGCGGCCGCGCGCGCCAGATTTGCGGCCAGGGCCGTGAGCTCTTCAAAGCGATGAGACAACCCCTCTTTTTCCAGGTAACTCGGAATCGTTGAATAAGAATTGGTGGTAATCACGCCAGCGCCAGCGCGAATAAAGTCATGGTGTATCTGTGAAACCGCCTCGGGTGCCTCCAGCAGCGCCCTGGCAGACCACAAACCCTCAGAAGAAAGGACTTCTCGCGCAATGAGCTCACTGCCCATTCCACCGTCAAGGACCGTTATATCTCTGATTGTTAACGCCACGCTGTCGCCTTTGCAATGTATCCACCCAAAACAGTGGCGCCAGCGCCACGCCCTGAGTTTGACAGATCAGGGCATGGGCCAATAGGGTCTGGTCGTTGTTTTTTGTGGCCGGATTCTACTCCAACACCAAGCGCGCATTGAGCGGCTGTAGGGGCCTATTGTTGGCATGGGGAAATGCGGCGGAGAGCTTCTGAAGCTGCTCTGACGAGATCGAAGCAGCCTGCTTGAGTACCAGCCAGCGCACCCCTTCGGAGCATGGCGGTGTGGTCAGGGAACCGTTGAAACGATAATAGTCGCGCCCGGATGTTACGAAATCTGCGGCATGCATCCCCTTTGACAGAGTTGCTGAAGACGCCATTTCCATGGGCGCTTTTGAGGTCAATTCCTCCAGGTTTGGATTTGCCGCCCCAAGTTCAAACATCACCCCAATAACGGCTAAGTTGCCCTCCGCGTCGGCATGCACAAAGTGCGCTTCAAGCGGGAAGGATCGACCGCCAATATGATTTTCACTCGGCGCGTGGAAGTGGGTTTGCAGTAAGGCGAACTCGCTGCCATCAACGCGAATGGCGCTACCGGAATCAAAATTCACCTGCACCGTGTGGCCATTGTTGACGACCTGTCGGCCCGGTCCTGTGTAATTCAGCTCAATCGGCGCTAGGTCGGCCTGAACAACGCCATGGATATCAACGGGCGACTGATTCTGTCCCCCACAGGCATTGTTTTCACCACCCATCTCCGCCCAGTAATCAGGGCCTGTTTTTCCGACATAGCCCCAATCTGCCTTCGCAAGCGCAGAGCCGGGTAGAAGGATAGCCAGACTCACAATAAGCATCAGGCCTAGTGATTCGTGGCTGTTCACAAAAGTTCGATTCGTCTCAATCACTCAGGACTCCTTAGAAAATGTGGATAGCACTCTAACCAGGACATTTTGCAAATACTATTCAAATCACTGCACCAGCGCTCTCTGGGCTATTAGCGGCATGAAAATGGCGACGAATGGGTGCGTGGTTAAAAACAGCACGACAACCAAACGAATGCAGGCTTGGGGTAAGCTGTGTTCAAAGCAAACAGAGGGAATACCTTGTGTCACTTAAGCGCTACCTGACTGAAATGGGTATGGGGGTCGACGTTCACGGCAAGGACTACACCAAGGCAGCCACGCGTGCCGTTGCAGATGCGATTCGGCATTCCAGCCTCAATTTTTTTCAAGCGTTAGGTAAATCTCCCAACGATATGCAAATCCAGGTTCAAATTGGCGTCACCGAGCCAAGTCTCGTTGATCTTGAACGGGTGGCGAGTGAGCTACCCTACGGTGACGTAGCCGTCACGGCCGTAGTCGGAGGGCTCGATGTCCCCGCCTCGGATGGAGCAGACACGATTGTCATAGCCAACGCAGCCATCATTGTTCACTTTGACGAGTAAAACGCATGGAAACGCCGTCATGCTCTAAGCAGCCCGTTTGCTCAAGCTGAAAGAAACCGGGTTAGATCATCAGCTGATCTATGAACTGCTCCATAAGCGCAGCAGCAGCCCAGGTAGCCGGCGGCACAAAGAGGTAAAGCAACCAACGCAGTCGGGCGGCAAACTGAACGGGAGACTCCGAGAGATTCGAAAGGTAGGCGCGCATACTCAGCAAGTTCGAGAGGACCATCATGCCCGCCCCCTCTAGATCACTTTTCTCCCCAGCCAAAACGTCGGCGATCTGCTGATTCACCTTCTCCAAGGCCTCTCGTTTCTCTTCACGTATCCGCGCGCGGAGACCCCGCGTTGGCACGACCAACATAAAGATCAAAGCAAACAACGCACACGAAAAGCCCGGCAGGATCACCCAGGGGTCGAACTGCCCCCCTAGAAATAACAGCGGATAGAACATTTGGACACCGATCAGGCAGACGACTGGCGTTACCGCCACCGTTTCAAAGGGTTTTAGGTGCTCTGGATTGAAGAGATTGATTTTCACATGATGTCGACCAACCTCCGCGAAAATTCGCGCAATGTTGACCTGGGAAGCGAATACAGGCAGCAGAACACACCAGGTGACGCAGGTACCAATCATGGATCCCACACCGTAAAGCGATACGTTCACGATCCCATCAGTTTGCGCTCCCTGCAGGGCAAGCAGCAGGTAATGAATCAGCCCTGCTGCCAGGGCACTACCCAGCAATGTTCTAATGTAGTTTTTACTACCACCCTCAAG